>Ga0209591_10002688_pt1 | contig 21162 bp, 20 predicted proteins | sample MAT01_FD_187207 | JGI IMG/M metagenome (GOLD analysis project Ga0209591, IMG submission 187207) | Freshwater microbial communities from Lake Fryxell liftoff mats and glacier meltwater in Antarctica - MAT-01 (SPAdes) (version 2) | ecosystem: Environmental > Aquatic > Freshwater > Ice > Liftoff... | reverse complement strand
TCCCGAACCCGGAAGCTAAGCCCTCCAGCGCCGATGGTACTGCACCCGCCAGGGTGTGGGAGAGTAGGTCGTCGCCGACATCAAAAGTAGTGGGCCCCCACCGTCAGGTGGGGGCCCACATTTTTGTATCATCCGGAGGTGAGTATCGCGGATGGTTCCGGCGATGACCGCCCGCGTCGAGATGATCACGCCGGTGCCCGGGACCGCAGGGACAAGCCGGCACGACACCGCAGGGACGCCAACGATCGGACCGCCTCGCGTGGTGATGCCCGGCGGGGCACCACCGGGTCGACCTCGGGGCGTGGTGCAGGTGGCCGCGACGGTCGCGCGGAGCCTGGCCAGGGCGGTCGGGTCGGCTCCGGTCGGTCGGACGCGGGACGGTCCGGCGATGCGCGCGGCCGGGACGTCGCGCGGCGTGACGACCGGCGCCAGGACTCGGGTGCAGGTGGGGAGCGGGGCAGGCCCTACCGTCCGGGTTCGGACCGCTCGGCCCCCGGCGCCGGTGGGAGCGACAGGCGCGGCGACAGCCCGCGCGGCGCGGACCGCGGTGACAGACGTCCGGCCGACCGCAGCGGTGGCGACCGCACCGGCGACTTCCGGAACAGAGCAGACCGCCGCGCCGAGGACGTCCGGACGGGCAGCCGCAGCAGCAGCACCCGGCGCGACGAACGGCACAGCTCGTCCCGTGGCGGGGAAGGTGACTCCGGCAACCGTGGTGACTCCGGCAACCGTGGCGACACCGGCGGCCGCGGTGGTACCGCGCGTGGCGTGGACCGGCGCACTGACGACCGCGGTGGTGCCGCCCGAAGCGGGGGCCGGCGCACTGACGAGCGTCACGACGGTGGTCGGCGTGAGGAATCCCGCCCCGGCGGCGCCTCCCGCCGCGCGGACGGGCCCGGGGACGACCGACGCGGCACCGACGTACGTCAGGACCGCGGCGGGAACCGTCCGCGCTTCGGCGGGAACGACCGCGACAGCGGGTCGCCCCGTTCCGGCGGTGCGTATGCCGCCGGCCGGACGAGCTCCGGGCGGTCGGACCGGACGCGGCCCGATGAGGGAGGACCTCGAGGCGGCGCATCTCGCGATCGTGACGCCGGTCCCCGGCACGCCTCCGCTCCCCCTACTGGCGGAGTGGCCCCATCAGTCGACCGCGCCCGGTCCGATGATCGCCGGGACCGGGCGGACGGGTCACCCCCGAACCGGGGTGAATCCTCCGCCGACCGTGTCGGTCCGGCGCAGGCGGCCAGCCGTGAGTCCTCGACGTACCGGCCCGATCGGCGTGGCGCCCGTGACGACGTGCGGCCCCCTGCACCGGAGGGCCACACGGGCGGCGACCTGAGTGGTGAGACCCGTCGTCCGTGGGTGAACCGTCGTGAGGACGGCCCTCCCGACGCACGACGTACCTCGGGTGCCGCCGGCGCCGCCGGTAGCGGACGCGGCAACGGGGACGACGACCGGTCCGATCGTCACGGCAGTTCGGGCGCGGGGCATTCGACTGGTCGCCAGGACGCCCGGGAACGAACGGGGCGAGCGGCGAGCGGTAAGCGCGACGGTGGCGCGGTGCGGCGCGGATCGGCACCGGAGCGTGGTGCGTCGGGGCGCGGACCCTCGGAGTCGTACGGCCGGAGCACAGGTGACGGTGCGGGACGGTCGGGTGATCGAGCCGCGGCCGAGCACAGCCCGAACCGCAGAGGGGGGCGTGCCACGGAAGGTGTGCAGCAGACGAGCGTGCCCGAGCCGGCGCTGCCCGCGGGGATCGAGGCGGCCGACCTGGACGCCGACGCCCGTCGCGATCTGCGTGGCCTGCAGAGGGACACCGCCGAGACCGTGGCGAAGCATCTGGTGGCAGCCGGGGCCATGGTCGACGAGGACCCCGAGCGGGCTCTGCTGCACGCCCGGTTCGCGCGCCGACGCGCGTCGCGTATCGCCGTGGTTCGGGAGGCGGCCGGGATCGCCGCCTACCACGCAGGCGAGTGGAACGAGGCCCTCGGCGAGCTTCGCGCGGCCCGACGAATGGGCGGCGGGCCCGGGCACCTCGCCGTGATGGCCGACATCGAGCGGGCGCTGGGGCGTCCTGAGCGGGCGCTGGAACTGTCGAGGGGCCCGGAGGTGCGGGAGCTCGGCCGGGCGGAGGCGATCGAGCTGGCCATCGTCGCCGCGGGAGCTCGTCGGGACATGGGCGAACTCGACGCCGCCGTGGTGGGCCTGCAGATCCCGGAGCTCGAACCGGACCGGCGGGACCCGTGGAGCGCGCGGCTGTTCTATGCCTACGCCGACAACCTGTTGGCCGCCGGTCGCGAGTCCGATGCCCTGCAATGGTTCGTGCACACCGTCGACGCCGACACCGACGGCGTCACCGACGCAGACGTGCGGATCGCGGAACTGACCGGTGAACCGCTGCCGGACGACGGCGTGCTGTTCGAGATCGAGGTCATCGACGTCGTCGCCGACGCGGAGCCCTCTGACGCGGGCGAGGGTGACGCGGGCGAGGGTGACGCGGGCGAGGGTGACGCGGGCGAGGGTGACGCGGGCGAGGGTGACGCGGGCGAGGGTGAGGGCGAGTCGACGGCGGCGGAGCCCGGCACGTGACCGACCTGGTCGACCACCACGACGTCCTTCTCGCCGACCTGGACGGCACGCTGTACAGAGGTGCGGTCGCTGTCCCGGGGGCGGTGGAGGCGGTGGGCCGGGCCGCCGAGCGGGGTGTGCGCACGGTGTATGTCACGAACAACGCCTCCCGGCGGCCGTCCGAGGTCGCCGCGCATCTCACGGCACTCGGTTTCGCCGCGGATGTCGACGACGTCGTCGCGAGCTCGCAGGCTGCGGCGGCGATGTTGGCCGCGCAGCTGCCCGCCGGCGCGCGGGTGCTGGTGGTGGGCACGGAGGCGCTCGCGGAGGAGGTCGCGGCGGTCGGGCTGCGGCTCACCGACGACGCCGGGCAGGCGGCGGCCGTCGTGCAGGGACACAGCCCCACCACCGGGTGGCCGGTGCTGGCCGAGGCCACGGTCGCGCTGCGGGCCGGAGCGTTGTGGGTGGCGTGCAACCTGGACCCGACCCTGCCGACCGAGCGTGGGCCGCTGCCGGGGAACGGGTCGATGGTGGCGGTGCTGCGCACGGCGACCGGGCGGGAACCGCAGGTGGCCGGCAAGCCGGCCCCGGCGCTGCTGCTCGACGCGTTGCGCCGCACCGGTGCCCGGCGTGCGCTCATGATCGGTGACCGGCTCGACACCGACGTGGAGGGCGGCCGCGCGGCCGGGTTGGCGACCCTGCTGGTGCTGACCGGCGTGTCCGACGCGACGGAGCTGCTCGCCGCGCCGCCGGCCCAGCGGCCCGACTACGTCGCCGCGGACCTCGGGGCGCTCGCCGCCACGCCGGAGGAACTGGCCCCGGGGCCGCGGGCGGCGTGGACGGTCCGGGTGGACGGTCGGGGCACCGTGGCGCTCGTGGCGAACGGCGGCGGCACACCGCTCGACGCGCTGCGAGCGCTGTGTGCGGCGCACTGGTCGGCGGGGGGCGGACCGGCGCGGGTGATCGCCGAGGGCGACGACGCCGGGCGCGCGTTGTACGCACTCGGGCTCGTCGGCGGCGCCGTCGACGGCGCCGCCGGGGAGGGCTCGGCTAGCGTCGCCGGTGCCGCGACCCAGCCGGAAGGACGTCGATGACCGCGCCCCGCCCGGTCGGTCCCCGCCCGGTCGATCCCCGCCCGGTCGATCCCGCAGTGCCGTTGGCTCCTGAGCCGGGCGAGGCCGTGGCGCGGGCGATGGCGGGACTCGACGGTCTCGCGGACCGGCCGCCGGCCGAACACGTCGAGGCGTTCGAACGGGTGCACGCTGCGCTGACCGATGCGCTCGCCGCCGGCGCGGCGTGACGACGGTGGTCGTCAGGGCCCGGCTGGACGCCGAGCTGGTGCGCCGCGGCCTGGCGCGGTCCCGCCAGCAGGCTGCCGAGCTGATCGAGCAGGGCCGTGTCGCCGTGCGCGGGGTGCCCGCCGTGAAGGCCGCCACCTTCGTGGACCGGGACACCCCGGTCACCGTCAGGGAGTCCGGCGAGCGCGACTGGGCCTCCCGCGGCGCGCACAAGCTGATCGGCGCACTGGACGCGTTCGGCGTGGACGTGGCGGGCGCACGGTGTCTGGACGCGGGGGCCTCCACCGGCGGCTTCACCGACGTCCTCCTCGACCGTGGGGCGAAGCGCGTGGTCGCCGTCGACGTCGGCTACGGGCAGCTGGTGTGGCGGCTGCAGAGCGACGAGCGGGTGCAGATCCACGACCGTACCAACGTCCGGACGCTCGATCCCGACACGATCGGGGGCCCGGCGGACCTGACCGTCGCGGACCTGTCGTTCATCTCGCTGCGCACCGTGCTGCCCGCGCTCGTCGCCTGCACCGCGGCGGACGGGGCGCTGATGCCGATGGTCAAGCCGCAGTTCGAGGTCGGACGGGAACGGCTCGGGTCCGGTGGCGTGGTGCGCGACCCCGCGCTGCGACTGGCCACGTTGACCGGTGTCACGTCGGTGGCCCGCAGGCTGGGCCTGGTCCTGTGGGGCGCCGTCGCGAGCCCGCTGCCGGGGCCGTCGGGGAACGTCGAGTTCTTCCTGTGGTTGGCGCGGCGCGGTCCCGACGCGGGCGACGCAGCTCTGGCCGTGGCCGTGGAGGAGGGTCCCGCGTGACCGGGACCGTGGGCGGGGCGTCGACCGTGCCCCTGGCTCCGCTGCCCGGGAAACCCCTGTATACACGGGCTGTGGCGGCCCACCGTCGCAGCACAGCGAGGGAGATCGATGACCCGTGAGGTGCTGCTCGTCCTCCACGCCGGACGGGAGACCAACCGGCGCACCGCGGCGGCCGTCGCGCAGCGGCTCGCAGCCTCGGGCATCCGGTTGCGGGTCATCGCCGAGGAGTGGGCCGAGGTGGAGGACGGCGACCTGCCGCGTGGGCTCGTCCCCCGCATCGTCGATGGTCGCCCGGGGTGCGCCGAGGCCGCCGAGGTGGTGCTCGTCCTGGGCGGTGACGGCACGCTCCTGCGGGCCGCGGAGATGTCGCGGCCGGTCGGCGTACCATTGCTGGGCGTCAACCTGGGCCGGGTCGGGTTCCTGGCCGAGGCCGAGCAGGAGTCGCTCGGCGTGGCCCTCGACGCGATCGTCGAGGGCACTTGTGCGGTCGACGATCGCATGACGCTCGACGCCGTCGCGCGCGTGAACGGCGACGTGGTGGCGCGCACCTGGGCCCTCAACGAGGCCGCCGTCGAGAAGTCCACCCGGGAACGGATCCTGGAGGTCGTGCTCGAGGTCGACGGGCGTCCCGTGTCGGCGTTCGGGTGTGACGGGGTGCTCTGCGCGACCCCGACCGGATCCACGGCCTACGCCTTCTCTGCCGGCGGGCCGCTGGTGTGGCCGCAGGTCGAGGCCCTCCTGCTGGTGCCGAGCAACGCACATGCCCTGTTCGCACGGCCGATGGTGATCTCGCCCGACAGCCAGGTGGCGATCGAGGTGGACCCGGGCGGCCCACCCGCGGTCCTCGAAGCCGACGGGCGCCGCACCTTCGCGTTGCCGCCGGGTACACGCATCGAGCTGTCGCGGGGCCGGCAGCCGGTCCGGATGGTCCGCCTCGACGGGCGTCCCTTCGCCGACCGGCTCGTCCGCAAGTTCGACCTGCCCGTGCGGGGCTGGCGGGGCGCGCCGCCCGCCGAGAACTGACGCGGGGTGTCGAACCGCCGCCGTACGCTGCGTCCCATGCTGGCCGAGATGCGGATCCAGGGGCTCGGCGTGATCGACGACGCCACCCTCGAGCTGGATCCCGGGCTCACGGTGCTGACCGGTGAGACGGGCGCGGGCAAGACCATGGTCGTCACGGGCCTGTCGCTGCTGGGCGGTGGGCGGGCCGAGGCGTCCCGCGTGGCCGAGGGAGCGCGTCGCGCCGTCGTCGAAGGCCGGTTCACCGCCGACGCCGCGGCGCTCGCCGTCGCCGACGAGGTCGGGGCCGAAGCCGACGAGGACGGCACGCTCATCGCGATCCGTACCGTCGGGGCCGACGGACGTTCGCGGGCGCACCTGGGTGGTCGCTCCGTCCCGGTCGGGGTCCTGGGCCGCCTGGCCGAGGCCACGCTGGCCGTGCACGGCCAGAACGACCAGCTCCGGCTCCTGCGTCCCGCCGAGCAGCGGGCCCTGCTGGACCGTTTCGCGGGCGACGCCGTCACCGTTCCGCTGGGGCACTATCGGGCCGCCCGCACCGAGTGGCAGCGGGTGATGGCGGAGCTGGCCGAGCGGCGTGACGGGGCGCGGCGCCTCGCCCAGGAGGCCGACCTGCTGCGTCACGGCCTCACCGAGATCACCGCGGTGAACCCGCAACCGGGGGAGGACGCCGAGCTCCAGCAGCAGGGGCGGCGGCTCTCGGCGGCGGACGAGCTGCGTGCCGTCGCCGTGGCCGCGCGCGCCTGCCTGGTCGGGGCGGACGGGGCCGATGTCGGCGGCGACGCCCCCGACGCCCCGGGCGCGCTCGCGCTCATCGGCGACGCCCGCCACCGGCTCGCCGCGGCCGGCGACGTCGAGCTCACGGCCCTGGAAGCGCGGCTGACCGAGGCCCTCGCGCTGCTCGGCGACGTCGGCACCGAGCTCACCGCCTACCTGGACCGGCTCGACGCCGACCCCGAGCGGCTCGCGTCGGTGCTGTCGCGGCAGGCCGAGCTGAAGGCGCTCACCCGCAAGTACGCGGCCGACATCGACGGGGTGCTGACCTGGGCGGGCGAGGCCCGGGAGCGGCTGGACAACCTCGACACCTCCGACGAGGCGCTGGCGGCGCTGGCCGCCCGGCGTGACGGGCTGGCCGCCGAGCTGGCGGAACACGCGTCCGCGGTCACCTCCGTACGCGAGGAGGCCGCGGGCAGGCTGGCGGCCGACACCACCGCGGAACTGGGGGGTCTGGCCATGGCCGACGCCCGGCTGCTCGTCGTCGTGTCCCCGCGCGAGGCGGGGCCAGGCGCGTCGGACGCGTTGCGCGTGGGGCGGGCCGTGCTCGTCGCGGGCGCCGACGGCGTCGACGAGGTGGAGCTGCGGCTCGTCGCCCACGCCGGGGCGGGCCCGCAACCGCTGCACAAGGGGGCGTCGGGCGGCGAGCTGTCGCGGGTGATGCTGGCCCTGGAGGTCGCGCTGGCCGGGGCCGATCCCGTCCCCACCATGGTGTTCGACGAGGTGGACGCCGGTGTGGGTGGGCGCGCCGCGGTCGAGATCGGGCGCAGGCTGGCCCGGCTGGCCGCTCGCCACCAGGTGATCGTCGTGACCCATCTGCCACAGGTGGCGGCCTACGCCGACCGGCACCTGGTCGTGCACAAGTCGGGGGAGAACGGCACGACGCGCAGCCGCGTGCGCACCCTCGCCGAGGGCGACCGCATCGTCGAGCTCGCGCGCATGCTCGCCGGGCTCGACGACACCGATACCGGGCGCGCCCACGCGGAGGAGCTTCTCGGAGCGGCCCGAGCACACCGCGAAGCCGACCGGGCGGAGGGAGACGGAGGGCCGGCCCGCAAGCCGCGGAAGAGGGCGGCAGCGACCCGGTCCTGACCTGCCGTCCACCGGGACCGATCCTGCGCGTCCCGATGACGGCCCGGCGTGCCTGCCTCGCATCACCCGCCCTAGATGTCACAGTGCGGGCATGAAGCTGTCCGGCCTGCTGCACCGTTCTCAGCCCGATCTACCGGGTTTGACCGGCGTCGCGCGGGTCGACCGCCGCACCGACAGCCTGCTCCGCCGGGTGAAGGCCGGCGAGATCGTCGTGCTCGACCAGGTCGACCTCGACCGTGCCACCGCCGACGCACTCGTCGCCGCCGACGTCGCCGCGGTCGTCAACGCCTCGCCGTCGATCTCGGGCCGGTTCCCGAACCTGGGGCCCGAGGTGCTCGTCACGGCCGGGATCATCCTGCTCGACGGGGTCGGCGCCGACATCTTGCACACCGTCAAGGACGGCTCCCGGGTCCGGTTGCACGAGGGTGCGGTGCACCTGGGTGAGCGAGTGGTCGCCACCGGCGTCCAGCAGGACGCGGACTCCGTCGCCGACGCGCTCGTCGAGGCCAAGTCCGGGCTCACACACCAGCTGGAGGCGTTCGCCGCCAACACCACCGAGTTCATGCGCCGTGAGCGCGCGATGCTGCTCGACGGTGCGGGTGTGCCTCCCATCAGCGCCGAACTCGCTCACCGCCAGGTGCTCGTCGTCGCCGCCGGGTTCGACCACGCCGCCGAGCTGCGCAACCTCAAGAACTACATCCGCGAGTACCGGCCGGTGATCGTCGGGGTCGGGGCGGGCGCCGACGAGCTGCTCGCCGCGGGGCACACGCCGCAGCTGATCGTCGGTGACCCGGCCGAGATCTCCATCGAGGCGCTGACCTGCGGTGCCGACATCGTGGTTCCCGCGTTCGCCGACGGGCACGCGCCCGGTCTGCACCGGGTGCAGGACCTCGGGGCCGGGGTGGTGACCTTCTCCAGCTCCGCCAACGCCGAGGATCTCGCTTTGCTGCTGGTCGCGCACCACGGTGCGGCACTCGTGGTCACGGTCGGGTTGTCCGCGAGCATGACGGAGTTCCTCGACCGCGGGCGTTCGGGCAGCAACGCGTCGACCTTCCTGACCCGGCTGCAGCTCGGCGGCAGACTCGTGGACGGCCGGGTGCTCGCGACGCTGTACCGCAGCCGGGTCTCGTTCGGCGCGGTCGTCCTCATGATCGTCGCGGCCCTCGTCGCCGTGGTGGCCGCCCTCCTGGTCTCCGACGCCGGCGACGCGGTGCTGGCGTGGCTCTCGCAGGGATGGCTCGGCATCATCGAGCAGATCGGCCGGCTGTGGTGATCTCACTGCGCTACCACGTGGTGTCGATCACCGCGGTGTTCCTGGCGCTCGCGGCCGGGGTCGTACTGGGCGCGAGCGGGGTGTCCGACCGGTTGCTGTCGGCCGTCACGACCGAGCGCGACGACCTCGGCGGGAGGGTCCAGGAGGTCACGGCGGAGCGCGACACGCTCGCGGCCGCGCAGCGGGCGTCGGACGAGTTCGCCGCGCGCATCGGCCCGGCGGCGGTCGCCGGAGCACTGCGGGGGCGGTCGGTGGTGCTGGTGACCTCGGGGGCCGACCCGGCGGACCGGGACGCCGTACTGGCGCTGCTGGGACCGGCCGGGGCGACCGTCACCGGGCAGGTCGGGCTGACCGCCGCCGTCGGCGACCCCGGCCGGGCCGACCAGCTGCGCGAGCTGACCGCGCAGTTGCTCCCCGGCGGCGCGCAGCTGCCCGCCGCGTCGGACACCGGCAGCCTCGCGGGTGGCCTGCTCGGCGGCGTGCTGCTCGCCTCGGACGGCGGCGTCACCCCGGAGCAGGCGCAGGCCGTTCTCACGGGTCTGGCCGCCGCTGGTTTCGTCACACCCGGCGACCCGCCCGCGCCGGCGGACCTGGTGCTGGTGCTCACGGGCGGCGCGCTGACCGGTATCGACGCCGCCGACTCCGCGGCCGTGGTCGCCCGGTTCACCGCACAGCTCGACCGCGTCGGCGGGGGCGCCGTCCTCGCGGGCCGGGCGGGGTCGGCGGAAGCGACCGGACCCGTCGGCGTGGCCCGTGCCGACCCGTCGATCGCGGCCGGGGTCTCGACAGTCGACGACGTCGGGACAGGCCCCGGACAGGTGTCTGCGGTGCTGGCCCTGCGCGAGCAGGTGGATGGCCGCGCGGGGCGGTACGGCACCGCGCTGACCGCGGCCGACGGCGCCACGCCCGCCGCGTGAGGGACGGGTTCCGACGACCCGCCGGGGTCGGGGGTCCCCGGGCGGTGCCGTCTATGTACGCTGAAAACCCGTGCACCCTCGCGCGACGCGTCATCTGTTCGTCACCGGCGGGGTCGCATCCTCGCTGGGTAAGGGTCTGACGGCTTCGAGCCTCGGCCAACTCCTCACCTCCCGTGGTCTGCGGGTGATCATGCAGAAGCTGGATCCCTACCTGAACGTGGATCCGGGGACGATGAACCCCTTCCAGCACGGCGAGGTCTTCGTGACCGAGGACGGCGCCGAGACCGACCTCGACGTCGGCCACTACGAGCGGTTCCTCGACCGCAACCTGCACGGCCGGGCCAATGTGACCACCGGCCAGGTGTACTCCACGGTGATCGCCAAGGAACGACGCGGCGAGTACCTGGGCGACACCGTGCAGGTCATCCCGCACATCACCAACGAGATCAAGGACCGCATCCTCGAGATGGGGGGGCCCGACGCCGACGGCGTCACTCCCGACGTCGTGATCACCGAGGTCGGCGGCACGGTCGGAGACATCGAGTCCCTGCCGTTCCTGGAGGCCGTCCGCCAGGTCCGCCACGAGGTGGGCCGGGACAACTGCTTCTTCCTGCACGTCTCGCTGGTGCCCTACCTGGCCCCCGCCGGCGAGCTCAAGACGAAACCGACCCAGCACTCGGTGGCCGCGCTGCGCAACATCGGCATCCAGCCCGACGCGCTCGTCCTGCGGGCGGACCGCGAGATCCCCGTCGAGATGAAGCGCAAGATCAGCCTCACGTGCGACGTGGACACCGACGGCGTGGTCGCCGCGCCGGACGCGCCGTCGATCTACGACATCCCGCGCGTCCTGCACCGCGAGGGCCTCGACGCGTTCGTGGTGCGTCGCCTGTCGCTGCCCTTCCGCGACGTGGACTGGACGGTGTGGGGCGACCTGCTCGACCGTGTCCACCACCCGGACGAGACGGTGCGGATCGCGCTCGTCGGCAAGTACGTCGACCTGCCCGACGCCTACCTGTCGGTCACCGAGGCGCTGCGCGCCGGCGGGTTCGCCCACCGGGCGCGCGTCGAGATCGTGTGGGTGCAGTCCGACGAGTGCCGCAGCCCCGCCGGGGCCGCCGCGGCGCTCGACGGCGTGGACGGCGTGCTCGTTCCGGGTGGTTTCGGGGTGCGCGGCATCGAGGGCAAGTTGGGCGCCATCCGGCACGCCCGCGTCCGCGGCATCCCGGTGCTCGGGTTGTGCCTGGGAATGCAGTGCATGGTGATCGAGGTGGCGCGGGACCTGGCCGGGCTGGAGGACGCCAACTCGAGCGAGTTCGACGAGCGCACCCCCCACCCGGTGATCTCCACCATGGCCGACCAGCGCGACGTAGTCGCCGGGGAGCGCGACATGGGCGGCACCATGCGCCTGGGGGCCTACCCGGCCACGCTGGCGGCCGGCACGGTCATCGCCGCGGCCTACGGGACCCGGGAGGTCTCCGAGCGTCACCGGCACCGCTACGAGGTCAACAACGCCTACCGGGGGCGGCTGGAGGACGCGGGACTGGTCATCGGCGGGACGTCACCGGACGCCTCGCTCGTGGAGTTCGTGGAGCTCCCCGCGTCGGTGCATCCGTTCTTCGTCGGCACGCAGGCCCATCCGGAGCTCAAGAGCCGCCCGACGCGGCCCCACCCCTTGTTCGCCGCGTTCGTCGAGGCGGCGCTGCACCACCGCGCCGAGGACCGGTTGCCGGTGGAGCCGCCCGCGCGGGAGCGTTCCGCGGCCGCCGTCACCGGGGCGGCGCCGTGAGTACCCCGGGACACGACCTCCCTGGACACGACTTCCCGGTGGCGGCCACCAAGGACATCCACATCGGACGGGTCATGGCGCTGCGTGCCGACGAGGTGGTGATGCCGGGTGGCCGGGTCGCGGTGCGCGAGGTGCTGGAGCACCCTGGCGCGGTGGCGATCGCGGCGTTGGACGCCGACGACCGGCTGATGATGATCCACCAGTACCGCCATCCCGTGCGGCGGCGGCTGTGGGAGCTGCCCGCCGGCCTGCTCGACGTCGCCGGGGAGGATCCCGCGCAGACCGCCAGGCGGGAGCTGGCCGAGGAGGCCGGGTTGACCGCGGACGAGTGGTCTGTGCTGCTCGACGTGGTGCCCTCGCCGGGCTTCTCCGACGAGTCGGTGCGGGTCTACCTCGCCCGCGGGGTGACCGAGGTGGGACGGCCGGATCTCGGCGACGACGAGGAGGCCGACCTCGTCACACGGTGGGTGCCGCTGCCGGACGCGGTGCGGATGGCGCTCGAGGGCACGATCGTCAACGCCGTGACGGTCGCCGCGGTACTGGCCGCACACGCCCTGGCCGCGCATCCCCAGCCTGCGCATCCCCAGCCTGCGCATCCCCAGCCTGCGAACCCCCAGCCTGGCGCCTCGACGGCCGCGCGCCCCGTCGGGGCGGGGTGGCAGGATCGACCGACCCGCTTCGCCGACCGGGGGCGGTAGGGCGGCCCCTCGCCGCCGGTAACGGCGGACGGGCGGTTCGGGGGTTTAGGCTCGGACTTCGTGACCGGTATGCGATTCGGACTGTTCGTTCCCCAGGGCTGGCGACTCGACCTCGTCGGCATCGACCCCGCCGACCAGTGGACGACGATGAAGGGCATCGCGCAGCACGCCGACGCGGGCCCGTGGGCGTCGATCTGGGTCTACGACCACTTCCACACGGTGCCCGTGCCCACCGACGAGGCCACCCACGAGGCCTGGACGCTGATGTCGGCGTTCGGGGCCGTCACCGAGCGGGTGCGGCTGGGCCAGATGTGCACGTGCATGGGCTACCGCAACCCGGCCCACCTCGCGAAGGTGGCCGCCACCTGCGACATCATCTCCGGCGGCCGCGTCGAGATGGGTATCGGCGCGGGATGGTACGAGCACGAGTGGCGGGCCTACGGCTACGGCTTCCCGGCCGCGCCGGACCGGCTCGGGATGCTCGACGAGGGCGTCCAGATCATGCGGCAGGCCTGGACGCAGGGCCGCGCGACCCTGGACGGCACGCACTTCCAGGTGGACGGAGCGATCGTGGCGCCGCGGCCGCTGCAGTCCGGCGGCATCCCGCTGTGGATTGCCGGCGGCGGCGAGAAGGTGACGCTCAAGATCGCGGCGAAGTACGCGCAGTACACCAACTTCGACGGCACCATCGAGGGCTTCACCCGTAAGTCCGAGCTGCTCAGGGGCCACTGCGACACGGTCGGCACCGACTTCGACGCGATCGTCCGGTCGGCGAACTACAACGTGGTGGTCGCCGCCACCGAGACCGAGGCCGAGCAGCGGTTGGAGTCGGTCAGGTCGAGGCTGGCGCCCTTCGTCAAGCCCGAGGTGCTCGACGGCCATGCGCAGTCCTTCCGCGACTCGCTGTTCGGCACGCCCGAGCAGGTCGTGGAGAAGCTCGACGCGGTCCGCGAACTGGGCATGACCTACGCGATCCTGAACTTCCCGGAGGCAGCGTACGACCGCTCGGGCATCGAGCTCGTCGAGCGCGAGGTGATCCCTGCCCTCGCCTGAGGCGGTGGTGGAGGCGTTCCTCCACCACCTCACCGTCGAGCGGGGGAGCGCGGCCAACACCGTGGCTGCCTACAGCACCGACCTGCGTCGCTACCTGGTGCACCTCGCCGCCCGGGGCATCGACGACCTCGGCGCGGCGGGCGAGGGTGACGTCGCCGGTTTCGTGGTCGCGCTGCGCAGCGGCCCCACCCCGCTGGCCGCGGCGTCGGCGGCCCGGGCGCTCGCCGCCGTGCGTGGGCTGCACCGCTTCGCCGCTCGCGACGGGCTGGTCGCCGCCGACGCCGCCAGTGAGGTGGCTCCACCCGCGCTGCCGATCCGGCTGCCCAGGGCGCTGTCGGTGGACCAGGTCGAGCAGTTGCTCGACGGCTGCGTCGGCGACGGCGCCGTGGCGCTGCGCGACCGGGCTCTGCTGGAACTGTTGTACTCCACCGGAGCGCGGATCTCCGAAGCAGTAGGGCTCGACGTCGACGACCTCGACGCCGTCCACCGCACCGTGCTGCTGCGCGGCAAGGGCGGCAAGGACCGGATCGTGCCCGTCGGGCGCCCGGCGCTCGCGGCGGTCGACGCCTACCGGGTGCGGGCCCGTCCGACCCTCGCCGCCCGCGGCCGCGGGTGCTCGGCGCTCCTGCTCAACGCGCGCGGGGCGCGACTGTCCCGGCAGAGCGCGTGGCACGGGTTGCGGGCCGCGGCGCGGGCCGCAGGCCTCACCGCCGACGTGTCACCGCACACCCTGCGGCACTGCTTCGCCACGCACCTGCTGGCCGGGGGTGCCGACGTGCGCGTCGTCCAGGAGCTCCTCGGGCACGCCTCGGTCACCACGACCCAGATCTACACGCACGTCACCGTCGACACGCTGCGCGAGGTCTACGCCACGTCCCATCCGCGGGCGCGTGGATAGGTGACGCGCGAGACAGGAGGTGCGACCGTCGGTGACCGCCCGTCACCCGGTGTAGGAACCTGCGGCAGCCGGCCGGTAGCGTGGGGCGCCCATCGGCCACATCCCGGCCGATCGGACGGTGGGCGCACGGCGGGGCGCGTTGCCGGGCGCCGCCCGCTGCTCCTACTCTGCGCGGATCGGCTCCGCCTGGGGCCGCTCGCGAGAGACCGGAGGCCGCATGCAGACGCCGCGGCCGCTCGCCCCCCGCCCGGAGACGCTCGTCGCCGATCCCGACGGCGACGACCCGCACGGCGCCGGACCCCTCGGCGCCGGATCCCTCGGCGCCGGATCCCTCGACGTGGGACCCCTCGACGTGGGACCCCCCGGTACCGGACCCCCCGGCGACGTGGACGAGGTCGACAGGGCGGGCAGACACCGGCCGACGGTTCCGGTGCCGGCCCCGCTGAGCGAACACGGCCCGGCGCGGGTCATCGCGGTCGCGAACCAGAAGGGCGGCGTCGGCAAGACGACGTCGACCATCAACCTGGGTGCGGCGTTGGCCGAGTACGGGCGCAAGGTCCTCCTGGTCGACTTCGACCCGCAGGGTGCGCTGTCGGTCGGCCTCGGCGTGCCGGCCCAAGAGCTGGAGACCACGATCTACAACCTGCTCATGGAGCGGGGGGTCGACATCGACGAGGTGATCCGCAAGACCTCGGTCGACGGCATGGACCTGCTGCCCAGCAACATCGACCTGTCGGCCGCCGAGGTGCAGCTGGTGACCGAGGTCGCCCGTGAACAGGCCCTCGGCCGCGCGATCAAGCCGATCCTGGGCCGCTACGACATCGTGCTGATCGACTGCCAGCCGTCGCTGGGACTGCTCACGATCAACGCGCTCGCGTGTGCCGACCAGATCCTCATCCCGCTCGCGTGCGAGTTCTTCAGCCTCCGCGGTGTCGCCCTGCTGATGGACACCGTCGAGAAGGTGCAGGACCGTCTCAACCCCGACCTGAAGATCCTCGGCATCCTCGCGACGATGTTCGACCCGCGCACGCTCCACACCCGAGAGGTGCGCCAGCGTGTGATCGAGGCGTTCGGCGAGCTCGTGTTCGAGGCCGTCATCAACCGCACCATCCGGTTCCCGGAGACGACGGTCGCGGGCGAGCCGATCACGACCTGGGCGCCGACCTCGAACGGCGCCGAGGCGTACCGCCTTCTGGCCCGCGAGGTCATCGCCCGGTGAACGGGCCCGCGCAATGGGCCCGGTGACCCTGCTCGACGAGCAGCCGGCCGCCGCGCCGGACGGGCCGGTGTCCGAGCAGGGCTCGCCACCGCGGTTCACCGTCCGGCTGCACAACTTCACCGGTCCGTTCGACCTGTTGCTGCAGCTCATCGGCTCCCGCGAGCTGGACCTCACCGAGATGGCGCTGCACAGCGTCACCGACGATTTCATCGCGCACCTGAAGCTGCTCGGTGAGGACGCCGACCTCGACGAGACCACCCGGTTCCTCGTCGTCGCCGCCACGCTGCTCGACCTCAAGGCGGCGCGGCTGCTGCCCGACGCCGAGGTGGAGGACGTCGAGGACCTCGCCCTGTTGGAGGCGCGCGACCTGCTGTTCGCGCGCCTGCTGCAGTACCGCGCCTACAAGCAGGTGGCGGCGCTGTTCGTCGAGCTCGAGGCCGGGGCGATGCGCCGGTTCCCGCGCTCGGTGGCGCTGGAGGAGCGGTTCGCGGTGCTGCTGCCCGAGGTCCTGCTCGGCGTCGACCCCGCCACGTTCGCCGACCTCGCCGCCGCCGTGTTCCGGCCCAAACCGCCGCCGACGGTCGGGATCGACCACCTGCACGCCCCGAAGGTGTCGGTCGCCGAGCACGTCGACATCCTGGCGGCTCGGCTCGCCGAGCTGGGCGTCGCGACCTTCGCCGTGCTCACGGCCGACTGCGCGAGCCCACTCGAGGTCGTCGCCCGCTTCCTCGCGGTGCTCGAACTCTACCGCCGGGCGAGCGTCGAGCTGGAGCAGCCGGAGGCGTTCGGCGAGCTGACCGTACGCTGGGCCCCGCGCGGCGCATCCGCCGCGCACACCCCACGATCGTGAGCGACACCCCGCCCGTGAGCCCCACAGCCCCACCGATCGAATCCGATGCGCCCGTCCTGGACCCGTTGGTGCAGGACGCCGAGTTCGATGCCGCCCTCGAGGCGCTCCTGCTCGTCGTCGACGCCCCCACCGAGGACGAGGCGCTGGCCCTCGCGCTGGACCAGCCCGTCGCGCGGGTTCGCGCGGCCCTGGCCCGCCTGGCCGCGGGTTACACGGCGCAGGGCAGCGGCATCGACCTGCGCCGGGTCGGTGGCGGGTGGCGCTTCTACACCCGCGACGCCTACGCCCCCTACGTCGAGCGCCTGCTGCTCGACGGGCAGCGGGCCCGGCTCACGCGTGCGGCGCTGGAGACACTCGCCGTCGTCGCCTACCGCCAGCCGGTGACGCGGGCCCGGGTCGCGGCGGTGCGGGGCGTGAACTGCGACGGTGTGCTGCGGACCCTGCTGACCCGCGGGCTGGTGCACGAGGCGGGTGTGGATCCCGCCACGCACGGCACGCTGTTCTGCACGACCGGGCTGTTCCTGGAGCGGCTCGGGCTGTCGTCGGTGGAGGAGCTGCCGCCGCTGGCGCCGCTGCTGCCCGATGTGGACGCGATCGACGAGATGTGATGAGCGCGATGGATGCGATGAGCGGGACGACGGGAACCGGGGAGCGCCGCCCCGACGGTGTGCGACTGCAGAAGGTGCTGGCCCAGGCCGGTGTGGCGTCGCGGCGGGCGTCGGAGGAGATGATCGCCGAGGGCCGGGTCAGCGTGGACGGGAAGGTCGTCCGCGAGATGGGGCGGCGGATCGACCCGGCGTCCGCGGTGGTGCACGTGGACGGCTCGCGGATCGTGCTGGGCGACGACCTCGTGCACCTGGCCCTGAACAAGCCGCGCGGGATCCTCTCGACGATGTCGGACGACCGCGCCCGCCCGTGCGTCGGCGACCTCGTCGTGGAGCGGGGCATCACCGAGGAGCACTTCGAGGGGGGAGCGCGCAGCCGCCTGTTCCACGTGGGGCGGCTCGACGCCGAGACCGAGGGCCTGTTGGTGCTCACCAACGACGGAGACCTCGGCCACCGGCTGATGCACCCGTCCTACGAGATCGAGAAGACCTACCTGGCCGAGGTCCTCGGCCAGGTCCCCCGCGATCTGGGCAAGCGGCTGCGCGCGGGCGTCGAGCTCGACGACGGACCCGTGAAGGTCCACTCGTTCAAGCTGGTCGACTTCCACGCCGGCCGCTCGATGGTCGAGCTGGTCATCCACGAGGGTCGCAAGCACGTGGTGCGCAGGCTGTTCGACCAGGTCGGCTTCCCCGTCCAGCGTCTGGTGCGCACCGCTGTCGGCGAGGTACGCCTGGGCAACCAGCGGCCGGGTCGGTTCCGCGCCCTCAACCGCGCGGAGGTCGGCTCCCTGTACCGCTCGGTCGGCATGTAGCACCGGGCCGAGTGCCTGACACGGCACGGCGTCCGCGGACCTTCCTCGTCGGCGCAGGCGACGGCCGCCGCCGTCCCTGCGCAGCTCACCCGGCATGATGGACGCTGGCCCGCGGCAGTCGCGCGGCATAGCGGGGCCGTGGGGTCCCGGGTGGGGGGCGAGCGGTGGCGGGGCGGTTGCACGGTGTCGTGGCGATGGACGGGCCGTCGGGCACCGGGAAGTCGACCGTCTCCCGACGTCTGGCGACGGCCTGCGGTGCGGCCTACCTCGACACCGGTGCCATGTACCGCGCGTTGACGCTCGCCGTGCTGCGTGCGGGTGTCGATCCCGCCGGGCCCGACGCCGTCGCGGTCGCCGTGGCCGCCGAGCTCGAGTCCGTGACCGATCCCGCAGCGCCGGCGATCCGCCTCGACGGCGAGGACGTCGAGGCCGAGATCCGCGGACCGGAGGTGACCGGCGCGGTCAGTGCCGTGTCGGCGCAGCCGGCCGTGCGCGAGGCCCTGGTGGCACGGCAGCGCGGGCTGATCGGCGCCGCCGAGTCCGGCGGAGGTGGCATCGTGGTCGAGGGCCGCGACATCGGCAGTGTCGTCGTGCCCCATGCCCCGCTGAAGGTCTACCTGACCGCGTCGGAGGAGGTTCGCGCCGCCCGCCGCGGAGCCCAGGACCGCAAGGCCGGACGGGCCGGCGACACCGTCACGGTGCTCGCCGACGTCCGGCGCCGGGACCGGCTGGACTCCTCCCGCAAGACCTCGCCGCTGCACGCGGCCGCCGACGCGGTCGTGCTCGACACCGACGCCCTCTCCGTGGACGACGTCCTGGACGCGCTGCTGTGCTTCGTCGCGGAGCGGGGCCTGGTGCGGTGAGCACGGACCTCCCCTCCGGCTCGTGGCCGTGGCTGCACGACCTGGCGCGGTGGGTCGGCAGCTGGCTGTTCCGTCCGGTCTACCGGGTCCGGGTGCATCACCGCGAACGGTTGCCGGCGACCGGGCCGGTGGTGCTGGTCGCCAACCACAGCGCGTTCGTCGACGGTCCGCTGCTGTTCGGACTACTCGGGCGTCGCACGGTGTTCCTGGTCAAGAAAGAGATGTTCGCGGGCGCGCCCGGCTGGGGTCTGCCCCGGATCGGGCAGCTCGCCGTCCGCCGGGGTGAGCCCGACCGCCGACCGCTCACCGCCGCCGTCGCGGTGCTGCGCGGTGGGGGACTGGTCGCGGTGTTCCCCGAGGGCACGCGCGGCACCGGTGAGGTGGCGGCGGCCCAGAAGGGGGCGGCGTGGCTCGCCCGTTCGTCCGGTGCGGTGGTCGTGCCGGTGGTGTGCCGGGGCACCCGCCGCCCGGACGGTGGCGGCCGCCGGTTCCGCCCGCACGTGGACGTGGTCGTGGGGGTGCCGGTCGGCATCCCGAGCGGCGGGGGCCGGGCGGGTCTGAACGCCGCCACCGAGACCGTCCGTGCCGAGCTGGCCGGGATGGTCCGAGAACTCGATGAGGTACGGAGTAACAGGCAGTGAGTGACACCGAAGGCCCGCTCGTGGGGCCGAGCAACGACACCGAAGGCCCGCTTGCGGGGCCGAGCAACGACACCGAAGGCCCGCTTGCGGGGCCGAGCAACGGCGCGGGAGGCCCGCTCGTGGGGCCGAGCAACGGCGCGGGAGGCCCGCTCGTGGGGCCGGGCGGCAGCGCCGACGATCGGGCGGCGATGGCCGAGCTGGGCATCGACCCCGCCGAGTACGTCGCCGTCGACGAGGACGGGGAGTTCGACGACGACGCGGTCGGCCTCGAGGGTGCGTTGCCCCCGACCCCGGTGCTCGCGGTGGTCGGACGCCCCAACGTCGGCAAGTCGACGCTGGTGAACCGGTTGATCGGGCGCCGTGAGGCCGTGGTGCAGGACATCCCCGGCGTCACGCGCGACCGCATCGCCTACGACGCGCTGTGGAACGGCCGCCGTTTCACCCTCGTGGACACGGGCGGTTGGGAGCCCGACGCCACCGGCTTGGCGGCCGCTGTCGCGGCGCAGGCCGAGATGGCCATGGCCACCGCCGACGCGATCCTGCTCGTCGTCGACGCCAGCGTCGGCGCCACCACCACCGACGAGGCCGTGGCGCGGGTGCTCCGCCGGTCCGACCGTCCGGTCCTCCTCGCGGCCACGAAGGTCGACGACGACAGGCTCACCTCCGACACGGCGGCCCTGTGGCGCCTCGGGCTCGGCGAGCCCCGCCCGGTCAGCGGTCTGCACGGCCGCGGCTCGGGTGACCTCCTCGACGCGATCCTCGACGCCCTCCCCACGAGCCCGCGTGACGCGTTCGGCTCGGGTGTGGGCGGTCCGCGCCGCGTCGCGCTCGTGGGCAAGCCCAACGTGGGCAAGTCGAGCCTGCTCAACCGGGTGTCCGGGGAGGTCCGCTCGGTCGTCCACGAGGTGGCCGGGACAACCGTCGACCCGGTGGACTCCCTGGTCGAGCTCGACGACGAGGTGTGGCGTTTCGTCGACACCGCGGGCCTGCGCAAGCGCGTCAAGATGGCCAGCGGGATGGAGTACTACGCGAGCCTGCGCACACAGGCCGCGATCGAGGCCGCCGAGGTGGCGGTCGTGCTGATCGACGCGGGCGAACCGATCGCCGAGCAGGACCAGCGGGTGATCAACATGGTCGTCGATGCGGGACGTGCGCTCGTCCTCGCGTTCAACAAGTGGGACCTCGTCGACGAGGACCGCAGGCTCGCCATGAAGCGCGAGCTGGAACGCGACCTCGGCCGCGTCCAGTGGGCCGAGACGGTCAACATCTCGGCGCTGACCGGCCGTTCGGTGTCGAGGATCGCCCCGTCGCTGCGCACGGCCCTGGCCTCGTGGGACCGCCGCATCCCCACGGGCAGGCTCAACGGGTGGCTGTCCGACGTGATCGCCGCGACGCCACCTCCGGTGCGCAGCGGCAAGCAGCCCAAGGTGCTCTTCGCGACCCAGGCGACCATCCGGCCGCCGACGTTCGTGCTGTTCAGCAGCGGCTTTCTGGAGGCCGGGTACCGGCGGTTCATCGAACGACGCCTGCGCGAGGAGTTCGGCTTCGTCGGATCGCCGGTACGCATCTCGGTGCGCGTGCGGGAGAAGCGGGGCCGCAAGACCTGACCCGTCGGCGCGTCAACGGCTCCACTGGACGATCGGCGCCGCCGGTCACCGACGCCGGGAAAGCAAGGCGGTGGCGCCCGCCGCCCGGCCTCACGACACTGCGAGGTGTCGCGACCGGTGGCAGCGGACAGCAGGTGCAGCTACCGGCGCGGTAGGGGGAGCCACGACCGGTCCAGCGGAGTTCGCGGCCGGCCCGTGCGGTATGGTCGATAGGCCCCTGCGGGGGAGGCCGGGACGTGGCGCAGCTTGGTAGCGCACTTGACTGGGGGTCAAGGGGTCGCAGGTTCGAATCCTGTCGTCCCGACGGCGGAAACGGGCGGTTCCCTTCGATGGGGAACCGCCCGTTTTGTGTTTTGACCTGCGGAAACTGGCGAACAGGGCGACCTTCT
>Ga0209591_10002685_pt1 | contig 21179 bp, 16 predicted proteins | sample MAT01_FD_187207 | JGI IMG/M metagenome (GOLD analysis project Ga0209591, IMG submission 187207) | Freshwater microbial communities from Lake Fryxell liftoff mats and glacier meltwater in Antarctica - MAT-01 (SPAdes) (version 2) | ecosystem: Environmental > Aquatic > Freshwater > Ice > Liftoff... | reverse complement strand
TGCGTAGAGGTGAAGCACGGTTAAAACGCGCTCAACGTCTTGTAAGCCGGAGAGTAAAAGGTGGTTTAAATCGCCGTAAAGCTAGAGTGATTTTAGGTAAGCGACATCTCAAAATAAGTAGACAACGTAAAGACCATGCTGTTAAGTTGGCAAGGTGCGTAATCACATCAAACGATGTAGTAGTTTATGAAGATTTGAGAGTGTCTAATATGGTCAAAAATAACTGTTTAGCAAAATCGATTAGCGATGCTTCTTGGTATCAATTCAGAATGTTCTTAGAATATTTTGGAAAAGTGTTCGGTCGGATTACCATTGCGGTAAATCCAGCTTACACAAGCCAAGAATGCAGCAGTTGTGGTGCTGTGGTTAAGAAATCTTTATCCACTCGAACTCATACTTGTAAGTGTGGGTGTGAGATGGACAGAGATCATAATGCCGCAATTAATATCCTCAATCGCGGGATAAGTACGACGGGGCACGTCGGAACTTCGATCCATCGGAACTTCGATCCATTTGAAGATCGTAAACGCTTAGGGAGATTGGATCTCTGGGTCAGGTGCAGCAATGTTCTTGATTTAAGTCCGGTCTAAGATCTAAGAATCCTCTCGCCTTCAGGCAGAGGAGTGTCACCACCCAAGAATTTCAGCCACTTGCTGTGCCAATTTCAAAGGATCAAAAGGCTTAGCAATCACCCCTGCTACCCCCAAATCAGCAAACTCGCTCAAATCAAGTGCCTGTACCTTAGCCGTTAGGAAAATAACCGGAATCATTCGAGTAGCCACATTGTTTTGCAACAAACCAAACAGAGTAACTCCGTCCATATCCGGCATCATCACATCTAGCAGAATAGCATCAGGGAGTTGAGTTTGGGCCACAAGCAATCCTTCGTTGCCATTACGGGCAATCAGCACCCCCCAACCGCCTAAATGTTCCAGACAAGCCTGAATCACGCTACAGAGGTTTTTTTCATCATCGATCACCAGAATTTGTTTTGCTGACATAATTAAGACTCAAAATTTGAAATTTACCCAACTTTTAATCCCCTTCAAAAGGTGCAGGCAGTGTGAAATAGAAACTACTGCCTTCTCCCACAACACTTTCAACCCAAATTCTGCCACCATGCTGTTGCACAATGCTGCGACAGATAGCCAAACCCAAACCAGTTCCCCCTTTTTGGCGAGAGTCAGAAGCATCTACCTGTTGAAACCGTCCAAAGATATTCTCTAGCTTATCAGCAGGAATACCCCTACCTTGATCTTTGACTGCAAATAAAACCCGTGAAGCGTAGCTATCCCGTAGGGAATCGCCCAAATCTTCAACACTGACAGTAACTGTACTCTCTGCTGGTGAAAATTTAATTGCATTACTCAGTAAATTTACTAGCATTTGAATGATCCTGTCTGGTTCAGCCCAACTTTGCGCTGAGCCAGACAAAATAGACAAATTAATATTACTTTCATCAACTAAAGATTGTACGATTTTCACAGACTGCCTGATCAAATCCGCACCATCGCACCACTGCTTAGCTAGCGTAACTTGAGTCGAATCAAGCCGCTCTAAATCGAGAATATCATTTACTAAACGCACTAAGCGTTCGGTATTATTCGACGCAATTTCTAACATTTGTTTGGCAGTTTCCGGCTGATTTTTCAGTACCCCAGCCGCCAGCAAACCTAAAGAACCACGAATTGAGGCAAGCGGCGTTCGCAATTCGTGGCTGACAATCGAAATAAACTCGTTTTTCATTTGTTCAATTGCTCGACTTTCTGTGATATCTGCTACAGTGCCTACATGACCGATGAGTTGACCTAGGGCGGAAAAAATAGGAGCTGTTTTCACTCGACAAAACCTGACAGTTCCGTTGCGATGGATATGGCGAAATTCGCAGCTAAATTCTTGAGCGAACTCTTTTGGAGTTGACCACAGAGATAGAACGATTTTTAGGTCTTCCGGGTGCACAAACTGCATCCAGCCGTCTCCTAAAGCTTCTTCTGATGTGAAGCCACCAATTGCTTGACAGCGGGGATTTGTATAGATAAATTTCCCCTCAGCATCGATTCTAAAAATGCCGACGGGGGAACACTCACTTAGAGAGCGAAATAAAGCTTCGCTTTGCCGTAGTTCTGCTTGAGAAAATTCTAGTTCTTTGGTGCGCTGGAAAACTCGATTTTCTAACTGTTCATTGAGTTTATGGAGAGTTTTTTCAGCAATTTTGCGATCGCTAATTCCTATGACTGTCCCCACCATCCGTACCGCTTCGCCTTCTTCACTGTAAAAAAATTTGCCCCTCCCCTGAATCCAGTGAATGCTGCCGTCAGGCCAAATCACCCGGTATTCATGACAACAATCTTCCCGGTCAATTCGTGCCTGATTAAGAGTATTTTCTATACCTTTGAGATCTTCTGGGTGAATGCAAGCTGCAAAACATTCGTAACTTTCATTAAAAGTTCCGGGTGCTAATCCAAACAACTGCTCGTGTTCACTCGACCAAGTAATACGATTATTCGGCAAATCCCAATCCCAAAAACCCATCTTCGTAGCAGACAAAGCTAAGGTTAATTGCTGATTAATTTTCCGTAGTTCAATTCCGACAATAGTCACTCTAAGTTCTAGGGCTATTTCGATTTCGCATTGCTTCCAAGGTAAAGATTTTAATCTCACAATTTCTTCCCACAATTCAAAAGAATTGCGAGGAGACAAACTTCTAATACCACCGGACTCTAATTCATCGGCTGAGTCGAGTTTGCCCGCCCAGTTGACAGTTTGAATTACTTCGGGACGAAACCACAAAATATAATGCTTTTGCATCTGAGATATCGCCAGCACCAACAAACCGCTAGCAACTTCTTTAAACTTCTCGGCTTTTGGATAAATTCTGGCCAAAGAATCTGTATAAAAAGTATCATTATTTAGTTGAGTTTCTACCCAGGCAATTAACTCTCTAATATCGACCAATTCCGGCGTTTTGCCGATGAGGGTTAATTTTTCCTTTGCACACACAACTGCACCGCTAGCGCCCACTAATTTTAGCAAATTATCTTTTTGTTTGAGTAAACCCTCAGCAAAACCATGTTCTTGAGAAAGATCTTCAACAAATTTAGCACAAATTGATTTTAAATAAACTTCGTATTCCCGGTCTTCACTATCTTTTTTAAAGCTTAGTTCTAAAGCCATAAATTTGGCTAGAAGTTCGCAAGCACTGCGTACCTCATAGCTGACATATTTTGGGGTCTGGTGGTGACAAGCGATTAATCCCCACAGTTTTTTATCTTTAATTAAAGTGATCGTCAGACTAGCAGAAACACCCATATTTTTGAGATATTGAACGTGGCAAGGCGAAACGCTTCTCAAACAACTAAAACTCAGATCTAGCGGGCGGTTAGTCAGTGGATTGTTATGAGGAATTAGTTCTACAGGCTGACAGTTAACGTCAGAAATAAACCGGATTAAATTCTTGGTAGCAAGGTGTCTTGCTAGTTGAGGAATATCGGTACTTGGATAGTGCAATCCCAATAAAGGGTTCAGACTTTCTATTTTGTCTTCTGCCACAACTTCCCCTGCATCGACCGCATCAAACTGATAGACTATCACTCTGTCAAATCCAATAATTTTTCGGATTTCTTGGGCGATTACGTCACATAAATTTCTTAAAGTATTTGCTTTTTGAATTTTATTTAATGATTTTTCTACTAAATTATACAAGTTAAAATGTTTCTGATATTCCGAGGAAATTTTAGGTTCTAATTCAATAATTATCAATCCATTTGAACGGTGAATTGTCCCATTCAATATTTTATTTTTGCTTTCAGTATGTATGTATAAGACAAGAGGATTCAGAGTATCTAATTCTTCTGTTAATGCAGTTTTTATTGATTCATTTGTTTCGCTTGTTATAAATTGATCCAAAAATTTCCCCAATATTTCCTGGGGGTGTAAGCCGATCGCCTCAAAGGTATTCTTGCTAACTTGTATAATTTTTAATAGCGGTTCTTCTAATACAAAAAGAATGCCATGAGTTTGAATTGAACTGGGGGCATGAATGGGTTCAGATTCGCTGTTATTGAGTCCGCTTGTTTCTGAGGAAAATATCATTTTTTTATGCTGTTATGAATACGTTGAGAATATCAACCCGTAGGGACACGGCAATGCCGTATCCCTTCATCAACTATAAGTTAGCGTTGTGTCTGTGCCAGCTTGTACCTAAGTTTAATCCGATCTAAACGATTCAGAATCCGAGCAATTAATTCCGGTTCGACGATTGGCTTGTTCACGTAGTCATCAGCACCTGCGACAAACATTTGGCTCACTGTTTCTGGCTCAGAATGAGCGGTCAAAAACAGCACGGGGAGCTTGCTCCAACGCAAGTCGTTGCGTACTGCTAAACACAGTTCGATACCGCTGTAACCGGGCATCTCCACATCTAAAATCAGCAAATCGGGACAAGTAGTCTCTAGTACCTCCCAGAAAGTTTGGGGCTCGTCCAATGTGGTTAGTTGGAATCCCCAAGGTTGCAGAATAATTTTTATTGCAGCCAAGAGATCTACGTCGTCATCAACCACCATCACCTTAGCTTCTGCTGGGCTAGTTTGGTGGAGAATGCGATCGACTGCTCTGAGTATATCTGCTGGAGGGATGGATTTGTATAAAAAGCCAGAAGCTCCCAAACGCGCCACTTCTATGCGATCGCTCAAATGGTTGTACTCGCTAAACACCATGACGGGAATTTCCGGTTTTTGATGGAGGAGTTCGGCTAGGAGCGCAATTCCGTTTTCCTGGGTTCTCGAAAAGTTTAAATCGAGCAAAATTGCGTCGGGAGGCTGTCTGGCGATCGCAATTTTTGCCGCTTGCGGAGAATTGGCCACTTCTATCTGGAATTTCCCAGCTGATGCTGCTGCTTTGAGGCGATCAATCTGCAAAACATCATCATCAATTATTAGCAATTGACGATTCCTCGAAACCTGAACAACAGGCTCGTTCTCAGGTTCTGTTGACGGCAAATCAAAGACTCCTTTTAGCAAATTAACTAATTCCTCAATCTGCCGATACGACCCTGGTTGATAAATGTTTTCACTCTTAAATAAATGTTCGATATTTCGCGCTATTTCAGAACCTTTTGGCAACCCAAAAGTTCCCAAAGAACCGACTAATTTGTGAGCTTCAAATTGAGCCTCTTGTCTGGTTTCATTGTCCAAGGTTCCGGTGTTAAATTTTGCGATCGCGCGATCGAATATCTCCACCTTTTCCGCAAAAGTTGCTTGGAAATTTGCCCGAATTTCAGCAACCACAGCCAAGACTTTTGCCTGATGAGAGTTTGTGTTAAGTTGATCGATGGGCCCGCTAGCTTGGGCAGATAAGATCTCTTGACTTTTGGCACTTTCTGCCGCCCTGCGATCGCTCTCCTCCGGCAGACTTTTCAGCCGATAGCCCAACCCGTACACCGTTTCAACTAAATCCACAATCATCCCGGCTGCTTTCAGCTTTTGTCGCAAACCCTTGATGTGAGCGGTAACAGCTTCTTCTTGAGGAAACTCACCCGCCGACCAAATGCGATCGAGTATGGCGCTGCGGCTGAATATGCGCCGGGGATTCCTGAGAAAAAGTTCTAAGAGATTGTACTCTTTTGGAGTCAAGTGCAGGACTTTTTCTTCATAAGTTACTTCCGCAATATCCAGGTTGACTTGCAGTTTTTCCCAGGTCAAATTTGGACTCAACAAATTTGCTTTTCCCCGACGCAGCAACGCCCGAATTCGAGCGATTAATTCTGGCAAATTAAATGGTTTGACTACATAATCATCTGCACCGGCTTCTAAACCTTGAACTCGATCTACACTACTGTCTAAGGCTGTTAGCAATAAAATCGGCATTTGATAACCACAAGTTCGCAACTGCCGACACACACTAACCCCGTCCAGTTTAGGAATCATCACATCTAAAAGAATCAGGTCGTAATCATAGGTCTTCGCCAATTGCAATGCCGTTTCACCGTCTCCTGCCGTGTTGAAAGTATAATTGTGAGCATCCAGCGCTCGTGTCAGCAAATTGACAGTAAGTTTGTCATCTTCTACTATCAGGACTTTCATAATTTTCAATTCTCAATTCAGGTTTGTAAAGTTGAGTTGTCCGGTAGAGACACGGCACTACCGTGTCCCTACAGCCGCAGGGCTGTATTTCATCCTCTTTTGTGCTTCAAATGTCCGGTAGGGACACGGCAGTGCCGTGTCCCTACAGCCGCAGGGCTGTATTTCATCCTCTTTTGTGCTTCAGTTGAGATGTCGGGTAGGGACACGGCAGTGCCGTGTCCCTACCGCCGTGTCCCTACCGCCGCAGGGCTGTATTTCATCCTTTTTTGTGCTTCAGTGCTTCTTGAATTTTTTGAATCAGATATTGTGATGAATCTTGTTGTTTAACAATGTGTTCTAACTCGGAAACTGCTACTTCTGCCTGCTTAATTTCTTGAACTAGAGAACGAGCACTGGAATTTTTATTGCCAATCAAAGAATCTTGAAAATCTGACATTAAACTTACATCTTTTTCAGCTATTAAGTCCTCCAATTCTAACAGCGCCATTTCCGCCCGCTCGATCTTTTCTGTAACGGATTTAGCCACATTAGCACCAGCCCTTGCTGCCTCCGTTAGTGCATGAACGCGAAGTTTAAATCTGCTAGCAATTTGCTCCATTTGAGTCCCCAATTCAAAAGTTTTACTTGCCAGTCTGGCAATCTCCAGACTCACTTGACCCAAACCATTTGGTTGATTTCCCATTTGATTGGTAACTACAGCAACCTGTACTGCCAAATGCCTCACTTGTTCGATCGCTTCCCCGATCGTTCTGGAAGTGCGGTTAACCGTTTCCAAGTCGTTAGCTATAGCTTTGCCAACACCTAAAATTTTCTCTGTATTATTGCAAATAGAATTAGCGCCCTGAAAAGTAGCCTGAAATGCGAGGCGACCTTCCGTAGAAATCAACTTGGCAATCTTCAAAAATTGCTGATTTTGTTGAGCAATTTCTTGAGCTTGTTTTGCCAGTGCAGCTTGCTGAGGACTGAGAATATGATGAGACTTTTCGGCTTGGCGCTGCCTGGACTCTAATAAATGATTGTACTCTTGAACTTTTGCTTGTTCTTGTCTAATTTTGGCGATATACTTTTGTCGTTCGGCTCGATATGTTTGAATATTTTTGTTAGCTTGCATTAAAGCATTAGACTGAGCCCGCAGCAAAGTGTGGATATCCAAAATGCGGTACTCTCGGTTTTCCATCTCCACAATAATTGGTTCGTATATCAGGTCTTTCTGCCTATTGAGAACTGCTTGCACTGCATCGTCAATTTTCCACTTTTCCGACAACAATAAAGGCGGAATTCTGATAAAATCTAAAAGCAATCGAATCGGGTTATCCCAATAAAGTTCTGCGCGATCGGGAAGATTCATTTGCTCTTGAAACTTGACGCGAGAAATCATGCCTAGCACCTGGGAGTTATGAGTAATAATGACTCCCGGCAACTCTGGTTTTTGCCCAAACTTTTGAGCTACGACTTGTCCCGGAGTTGTAGAACTCACGCTGAAGTGGTGAGACGGCAGATGTCCGATTGTGGAATCGGGGGCGAGGTGGGTTGGATTGCTCATAAAAAACTTCGGTAAGTGGAAAACTCAGCGGTCCCGGCCTAGAGAGGAAAACGACGCGAGGGACTTCAGTCAATAGTGAATCTTAAAATCCGTAACTATAGCCATCTTTCTGATGAACAGTTTTGCAGTATTTGTAAGTAATTCCTTAAGTAGAAGTTAACACAAATTCTATATTAACAGTATACTAGGATAAGATTGTTTCATGTCTGATTCTTTAAAAAACCCCGGAAAATACCTAGATTGAAACCAAAAACCTTAAATCGTACTTTGCCGCTAGCAACCTTTGAGGTTGTGTACCAGTTGTTACAGCAAATGGCTGAACTCCCAGGGGCGATTTGGCTCGGAGACCACAATTTGCTAGCTTTTCAAAATGCGGAAGAAATGCCGTCCGAAAGGTTTGCAGCAGTGGTGTCAGATCAGTTTAGCGCGCTGGTGCGGGGAAAGCAAGATGAATTAGCAACAAAGCAGTATCAAGCCAGTGAAAAAAATCCTAATTTTCAATTGAATGTGGAGTTAACTTTCGAGCCGGAGGCGATCGCAAATTTTCTCTCTCCCCTCGCAGACAAACTCTCAAAAATAAGGCCAGCATCCTCACTACCAATAGATATTATCGCCCTCAAACAAGCACTCAAAAATATAGTGCCAAACTCGGTGAGAGTTCAGAGTGAATTCACCCTAAATCTGCTGGAAGTTTTCGCAGTTGAAGGTAGCCCAAAAAGTCAACAGCCGATCGCTGAGCTCAAAACCAGAATTGGGGAACACCTCGTAGCAAAAATAATTGCTTCGGAAACCCGATCGCACCATAGTACAGAATCAGTGAATCACTTGCAGATTCCCACTTCTTTGGTTTCGTTGTGTCAGCCGATGGAAGATGCTTTGCAGCAGCAACTAGCCCAGGAGAGACTTTTGAATCAGGTGACAACTCAGATTCGTCAGAGTTTGGAATTGCCAGCAATTTTGTCAAAAGCAGTCGAGCGAGTGCGAGATTTTTTGGAAGTCGATCGCCTGTTAATTTATCAATTTGAAAAATTGCCATTGCCGAATAAAAATGAGTTAAAAAAAGAAATATTTACGCCAAGTTTTGATTGTGAAGAACTTAAAGAAAATCCTGGGAATTACCTGTATTTAGGTCGCGTTACTTACGAAGCTTTAGCCACGCCGTCTATCTCGTCTGTACTGAATTTTACAGAAGGCGCGAACTGTGTGCCTCATGGAGTCCTGCACCGAGAAAAATATCGTAAAGGTTTGACTTTTGCGATCGCAGATGTGGAAAAAACTTACTCTTCGCAGCCGTGTTTTTTAGAGTTGATGCGGCGAGTCAAGGTGCGGGCTAAGTTAGTAGTACCCATCGTAGTCCAAGAGGAATTGTGGGGGCTGCTAATTGCTCACCATTCTAGTTGTCAGGAGTGGGAAGAAAGCAAAAAAACATTTTTGCGGCAAATAGCAGAACATTTGGCGATCGCAATTTATCAAGCCGAACTTTATGCAGAAGTGCAGCAGCAAAAGCGTACCTCAGAACAGCGGGTAATTGAGCGGACTAGAGAACTGCGCGATGCCCTCGCCGCCGTCCAATCAGCAAGCCTCGCCAAGAGCGAATTTTTGGCAGCTATGAGTCACGAATTGCGGACTCCCTTAACCTGTGTCATCGGTATTTCAGACACGCTGCTGCGTTGGTCTTATGGCAAAGTTGGCAGTAAAGAAGTGCCACTAGAAAAGCAGCGGCAGTACCTGAAAACTATCCGGGACAGTGGGGACCACTTATTAGAATTAATTAACGATATTTTGGATTTATCGCAAGTAGAGGCGGGAAAAGCAGTATTAAAGATTAGCGAGTTTTCTCTCTCTAAATTAGCTTCTCAAAGTATGCACGCCCTTAAGGAAAAAGCTGTTGCAAAAGGAGTGGAACTGGTGCAAGAACAGCGGATCAGTCAAGAGTGCGATCGCTTCATTGCTGACCCGCGTCGCTTGAGACAAATTCTGTTCAATCTTTTAGGAAATGCGATTAAATTTACTCCCGAAGGCGGGCGAGTTGTCCTGCGAGTTTGGGTAACAGAAGATAAAACTAGAACGCCGATAGTGGGGCAGCCCGGTACTGCATCCCCAGGAAGTATCGCTGTTTTTGAGATCAAAGATACCGGCATTGGAATTCGCGAAGATCAGCGATCGCTCTTGTTTCAAAAATTTCAGCAATTGGATTCCCCGTACCGTCGCGAATACGGTGGCACTGGTTTGGGACTTGCATTAACTAAACAGTTAGTAGAACTCCACGGCGGTGCGATCGAAGTTGACTCTACCGTTGATATCGGCTCTATTTTTACAGTTTTTATACCTCTCCAAAATCTAAGTAAAGAAGAAAAATCCAAGTTCAAGTATGAAAAATCAAATTCATCTTTACCGCTGCATTCTTCGTCCTTGCGAGGTAGTCTTGTGCTGATCGAAGAAGATGAAGAAACTGCGATGTTGATTTGCGATATCTTGACTGCCGGAGGACTTCAAGTAGTTTGGATGATTGAAGGTTCGGCGGCGGTAGAACAAATTGAACTTTTGCAGCCTAATGCTGTGATTGTCAATATGCGTTTGCCTGGTATGAATGGCGGGGAAATAATTCAGCAATTGCGCCAAAAAGCCGCTACTAAAAATATGCGAATTCTGGCTTTAAATGCTCATGAAATTCCAGTTGATCAGATATCTGTTGTGACGGGGGGAGCTAATGATTGTTTGGTAAAACCCATTCACCCCCAGCAATTACTGGACAAAGTTGTTGCTTTAATGGCAAATGGTAATGGGTAATTTGTTATTTGTTATTTGTTATCTGTTATTCGTTATTCGTTTGAGTTGTAATATATTTACGTGGCCCCTGAGCGTAGTCGAAGGGCTCCGCGCAAGTGCCCAATTCGCAATTCCCAATTCCCAATTCCTAATTATTTATGATTAATTGTCAAATTCCTACAGGATTAATTGTTTCTTGTCAAGCACCTGCTGACTCGCCACTACACGATCCGATCGCAATTGCTGCAATTGCTCTCACGGCTGTTTATCGAGGAGCTAGTGGTGTGCGAATTGATACTCCAGCCCACATTACAGCAGTGCGACAACAGATTTCTGTCCCGATAATTGGGATTTGGAAGCAGCAATTGCCGGGATGCGAGATTTACATTACTCCTCGGTTTGAAGACGCGCGGGCGATCGCCGCTTCTGGATCTGATATCATCGCTATTGACGCTACTCTCAGAAACCGTCCAGTAGAAGAACCCGATTTAAAGACATTTATTGCTCGAATTCACAGTGAATTGGGAAAATTAGTCATGGCAGATGTAGATACAATAGAATCTGCGATCGCGGCGGCAGAAGCTGGTGCAGATATTGTAGCAACTACTCTTTTTGGCTACACTGTCGAAACGCAAAATCAAAATCCACCCGGATTTGAATTGCTTGCTCAAATGGTGGAAAAATTGCAGGTTCCAGTTATCTGTGAAGGTGGGATTTCTAGCCCGGAAATGGCTAAAAAAGCATTAGAATTAGGAGCAACTGCTGTGGTTGTTGGTACAGATATTACTGGAATTGACAGTAAGGTGACCGCTTACAAATTGGTTATTGGTTAGGCAAATTTGGACACGGCAGTGCCGTTTCCCTACCCCAACATAGTCCAGTCCAGTTAGGCAAATTTGGACACGGCAGTGCCGTTTCCCTACCCCAACATAATCAATCTTCCTCGATGAAAGATGTCACCATCGCCCGATTAATTGTAGGGAAACGGCACTGCCGTTTCCTCATGGTTCGAGTTGCGATTGATCATCGGTAATCGATGATTGGTAATTGGGGATTTAAATTTATTCTAGGCAAAGGGAACCCGCCGATCCGGGTTCCCTTTGTGTGCAATTGAATCTCGATTTCTGATAGCCGATCGCTAAATTAGCACGCCGTTGATCAAGCTGCTGACTAAAGCTAAAGCAATCGCTCCTAATACCGCACTCCAAATTCCCATCCGCAAGCTAAAGCCCTCAACCAATTTGGCAGCGGTGGCAAAAATAATCACGTTCATTACAAACGCAAACAGACCTGAAAGTAAGCCCAGTGTCAGTACATTTGGGACCAAAAAAACTGCTTTCAAAATTGGCAAAATTAAAACATTCAAAATTCCTAAAACCGCCGCTGCAAATACTGCTTTCGGCGTACTGTCAATTTCAACGCCGATCGGCAATTGAGAAATTAGCAGCAAGCTACTTCCGGTCACCAGCCAAGCAATCAAAAAATCGATCGGTTCCATAGCCCATACCTCCATCACAGTTGTTTTGTAAAAAAAATTGGTATTTGAATGTCCACTGCCTTTCAATTTATATTAATCAAAAAAAGCCTTTGACTCCTCTACCGATCGGCAGAATTTGTGTCGGATTTACTCTTTATGCGGAGAATTGCTAGATCCGAGGCAATTTTTCCCGGATGGGAACCGCTTCAACCTGTTAGTTGAAAAAAAAGAGTAGATTCAATAATATGGCTAGTGACTTTTCTTTTAAATCTCAAGTTAAGTTCGACAAAAATGCCTTAGACAGTACTGTACGGCAACGTGGTCGATCGCTCCAAGTGATGGTTTTTATGCTCCTGGTCACTACTTTAGTCACATTGCCCCTATTTCGTCTAGCCGAATTGCAACTGGTGCAGGGAGCATATAACCGACAACGGGCAGAAAACAACCGGATTCGTCCAGTTTCTGTAGCGGCGGTTCGCGGTCAAATTTTAGACCGTAGCCAAAAAATTTTTGCAGCCAACCGCGTATCTCGATCGGTATATTTGTGGCCAAAAGAGCGATCGCCCCAGCAGTGGCAAGAAGCCGTCGCTACACTCAGCCCGATAGTCAACATCCCCGCCCCCGAAATTATCCAAAAGATCGACAAGGCAGGCTATAAATCTGCCCTACCAGTGCGAATTAGTAAGGATATCGATGTTGCTACCTTCGTCGCTTTGGGAGAACAAGCTAATACTTTGCGAGGGGTAGAGATTCGCCCAGAATCGGGGCGGGACTATCCCAACCAGCAATTAGCATCCCATCTTTTGGGATACGTCGGCGAAGCTAGTTTGGATGAATTAAAAGCTAATCCTGGATATCCGATGGGAATGATCGTCGGTAAAATGGGAGTTGAAAAATTAGTTAATCCCAATTTAGAAGGTGTTTGGGGAAGTCGTTTGATTGAGGTGAATGCTAAGGGCGATGAAATCCAAGATTTAGGTGTAAAAGAGCCGATTCCTGGCAAACCAGTACAGCTAACTTTAGATTTAGATATGCAGAAAACTGCGGAGAAGGCTTTGGGCGATCGCCTGGGTGCAGTTGTGGCGATCGATGTCAAAACCGGAGCTCTTTTAACAATGGGTAGTTGGCCGACATTTGACCCAAATATTTTCACCCGCAAAGTAAGTCAAAAAGAATGGGATCGGCTACAAGGGTCAGACAAACCATTTTTAAATCGAGCAGTTCAAGGTTATCCAGTCGGTAGCACTTTTAAAATTGTCACATCTGTAGCGGGGATGGAGTCGGGCAAGTTTTCTGCTGATTCAACTTTGGTAAGTTCTGCTTCAATTAACATTGGCGGAATTTCCTTTAATGAACACGGGGCTGGTCAGGGTGTGATTGGTTTCCGCGATGCTTTAGCCTACAGCAGCAATACATTTTTCTATCAAGTAGGCATGGCTGCGGGGCCGGAACAAATGGCGAAATGGGCTAAGAAAATGGGAATTGGCGGTACTATTAACTTAGATCTTTTGGGGTTAGAGGCTGCCAATCATGGTCAAGTTCCGATCCCATCAGAGAAACGGAAAATGTATGGGGAAGATTGGTATGTGGGCGATACGGTAACAATGGCGATCGGTCAAGGTTTGGTACTTTGTACTCCCCTAGAATTGGCTGTGATGGTGTCAACTATTGCCAATGGCGGTTGGCGAGTGCAGCCGCATTTGTTGGCTTCTCAAACCAATACTCCGATCACTCAAAAAGTTCAAACAGGTATTAAGCCAGCAACTTTGAATGTGATTCGCCAGGGATTGATTGACGTGGTGAAAAAAGGTACTGGCAAAGGCTTGAATGATGGTACTATTCCTTTGAGTGCTGGGAAAACAGGAACGGTGGAAATGCCTGGTCATCCTGACAATTCTATGTATGTGGGTTATGCTCCTGCTGATAAACCGGAAGTTGCGATCGCAGTCATAGTTGAAGGTGGCGGGTTTGGTTCTGTGTCGGCGGCCCCAATTGCTCATGAGGTATTCCGAACTTATTTCCAAAAGCAAGGTTTTAAACCGATTGTTAAGAAGTAACGGAGGAGACGGCAATGCCGTGTCCCTACCATGATGAATTGTAGGGAGACGGCAATGCCGTGTCAGCATGGTTCACGGCCCAGAGGAGGAGACGGCAATGCCGTGTCCCTACCATGATGAATTGTAGGGACACGGCAGTGCCGTGTCCTGATTATGGGTAACTAATAACTAATTTCCAATTCTATCCAAAATTATCATTTCCGAACCAACTACCGGACTTCTAGCTATTAGTTTTCCTTCCAAATTCATAACTTCTAAGTTACTAAAATCTAGTAAATTAGCTTCTTTAAGCATTTGATTTACTAGCTGATTTTGCTCTGTCTCGCTAAGTGCATACCAATCTTCAGCAATTTTTACTGTCAAAATACTGCTGACAAAATTAGCTTGAATTGATTTAACTAAACCGCCACCAAGTCGATTCGTAATTTCAGCAACTTGATTTTGAATCCCAGCAATCAGAGACTGTTCCGGTGTCAGTGGTGGCGGCAGGGCAATTTCTACAGGTTTCGGTGCTGAGGGTGCCACTAAATCGGGTAACTTACTTTTAAAGGCAGATTTTGGCGCTGAAGGTGCAACAATATCGGGTGAATTGGCCGATGGTGCGATCGCGATTTTGTCCGCTGGTTTTCCCGATAAAACATTGAGAGTTGAACCGACTGCCACAATCAGAATTGCTGCTATGGCTGCGTTCAACATTGGATCGGATAGCTTCTGACTGAGGGATGCGGGCAAAAGCGATCGCACTAACTTCACAATACTTTGCCAAAGTAAACTGACTTTCTGCAAAAAACTCCCTTTAGTGCTGGTTGCTACAGACTTACTATTAGATTTTACAGCAACTTTTGGTGTGGGAACGGCATTAATTTTTGCTGCAACATTTTCAGGAGTTGCAGACTTTTGGGCAGAGTCAATCTCCGGTGTTAGAGATTGAGATGGTTCGGGAGTTGGCTGGTTTGGTTGTTCTTCTGACATTTTTTCTGCCTCTGGGCCTTGCAAATATACTTAAATCGGATTAATTTTAGTTGAGTTATCTCTGTCTTAATTTATCATTTTATTAGTTATGAGCATCAAACGTCGTTACTTTCTGATTTTAGCCAGTCTCAGCAGCTTAGGTTTGACTGGAATCTGGAAAATATTTCAGCTTCGGACTTCCTGGGGTACAGATGCCTATGCTGCTGCGCCTCCTGGTGTTGAGGGAGAAAAGGCGATCGCGCCTTTACCCACTACACCTCCTATTTTACGCTTTATTGCGATCGCAGACACGGGTACCGGTGCCCAGGGACAGTATGCTGTGGCTGAGGCGATGGCGCAATATCACGGGCAAAACCCTTTTAATCTGGCTATTCTCGCCGGGGACAATATCTATAATAACGGCGAATTTGAGAAAATTAATGCTGTTTTTGAGCGGCCTTATCAACCGTTATTGCAGCAAGGCGTAAAATTTTATGCTTGTCTGGGAAATCACGACATCCGTACTGCTAACGGGGACCCGCAAGTTAAATATGCAGCATTTAATATGCAAGGTCGCTACTACACTTTTCGCCGTGATTCCGTACAATTTTTTGCTCTAGATACTAATGATAATGCGGATTGGAAAAATCAGCTCGTTTGGCTGGAAAAAGAGTTGAGTCAGAGCACTGCACCTTGGAAAGTTGTGTTCGGTCATCATCAAATTTACTCTTCTGGCGTGTACGGATTAAATCAACCTTTTATTAAGACTTTGGCGCCGATGTTTCAAAAGTACGGCGTGCAGCTTTATATCAACGGACATGAGCATAGTTATGAACGAACTCGATCGATTAATGGGACGACTTATCTAATTTGTGGTGCTGGTGCTGGTACTCGTCCGGTGGGGCGTTCTGAATGGACTGAGTATTCTGCTAGTCGTTTGAGTTTTGCGACGTTTGATGTTTATGAAGACTGGATGTTTGTGAGTGGGATTGGTACGGATAAGCGGGTTTTCGATCGGGGAGTGATTGAAGTGCGATCGGCTTAATTCACATGATATTTAGGAGTCAACAATATGAATAGGGGTTGTAGAGCTAATCAAACTGGTTTTGTGTTAGAAACAACTGTAGCAGGTACATTACAAGGTCACGGATATCTCGAAATCTGCCCGCAGTTGCCGAAAAAGCGTAAGCGGGATTGGCTGTTAGTTTCTACTGCAATTCCTAAGCGATATGCCAAACAGGTATATATCGGGTCTAGCATTTATGGAACTGAAATTAATGTGGATTTTTATATTGTTGATTCTGGTGTGTTTTCTCAGGGTTTAATTGTTGAGTGCAAGTGGCAAGAAGATAAAGGTTCTGTTGATGAAAAGTATCCTTACCTCAACTTAAATATTAAAAATTGCTATCGGATACCTACTATTGTGATCGTTGGTGGTGATGGTATGAGGCAAGGGTCGATCGATTGGTTCAAAAAACAAATTGCTGACAATCCAAATCTCTTAGGAGTTTACAAGCTTGAAGGCTTTATTACTTGGGCAAATAAGCATCTTTAAAATGTTACCCACAATCAGGACACGACAGTGCCGTTTCCCTACAATTAATCCGGGTAGGGACACGGCACTGCCGTGTCCTCTATCATCTTTAAAATGTTACCCACAATTAGGACACGGCAGTGCCGTTTCCCTACAATTGATCAGGGTAGGGACACGGCATTGCCGTGTCCTCTATCATCTTTAAAATGTTACCCACAATCAGGACACGGCAGTGCCGTTTCCCTACAATTAATCCGGGTAGGGACACGGCATTGCCGTGTCCTCTATCATCTTTAAAATGTTACCCACAATCAGGACACGGCAGTGCCGTTTCCCTACAATTAATCCGGGTAGGGACACGGCAGTGCCGTGTCCTCATTTCCACAATTTGTTTAAAATGAACTGATTAATAATTCCTTGACTTTGCCGCGCTTACAACTATTGGAATTGATGCCTCTAGATGCTGATATTTCAATTAATTCTGGCGTTTGAGCGGTTTTAAAAGCTTGAGAATCGGTGTAAATTTCTTTGATAAAATCACAATGGGAGTTAGACAACATTACTTTTACTCCTCGTTCGCTAAGTTCTGCAAAAACGTCTCTTAGTTGAATCTGTTCGGCTTCTTTGAAGTTATTCCGGCTGTAGGCTGTGAAGTTGCTCGTGGAACTGATCGGATGATAAGGTGGGTCGAAATAAACAAAGTCTTTGCTGCTTGTTGCAAAATCCATGACTTGATCGAATTTCCTAACTTGAATTTGAACGGAACTCAGCACAGATGATACCGATCGCAATAAATCTGCTTGACAAATGTTAGGGTTTTTGTATCTGCCTATGGGAACATTAAATTCACCTTTGGAGTTTTCTCTGTAGAGGCCGTTGTAACAAGTTTTGTTTAGGTAAATCATCCGAGCTGCTTTTTCTACATCTGTTTGGTAGGATTGCGATCGCACCCAGTAATAGTACCCTTGATTGTGGTGGCTGTGTTCTAACTGATGCTCCTCCAAAAGTTTAATTAAGTCCTCCACCCGATCCCTGACACAGCAATAAGCATTAATCAACTCTGGGTTAATATCTGTTAAAATAGCTTGCAAAGATGGTTGCTGCTGTGCTAAGTGAAAAAAAACAGATCCGCCACCCAAAAAAGGTTCATAGTAAGTTGTGAAATTTTCAGGAAAATAAGGTTGATATTGTGCAATCAACCTACTTTTACCTCCGGCCCATTTCAGAAATGGACGCGGCAAGATTTGAGAAGGTGCGGAAGCAGACATTTGTGTAGAAATAGCAGCCTTATAATATTTATCATAACTAGAACTTAATACAATCTGAAGTTGTCACCGGAGTTGATGTGCCTGCCTTTAAGGGACAGGGCGGTGGCGATAATTGAAAATCTGTCGCTAGAATTATATTTGTTAGTGCGATCGCCCAAATGTCCGATCGACCCAACTACTGTCCCGATCGCCCGATCGCCCGATTTAGCTCTGGCTGTGCCAAAATTGTCTCACCCGTTCACAAGTGTTACCAGTCAAAAACGAAGCTGCGACACTTTACCCCACCAAGCTCATGCAAGATTTCATCAATAACGTCTCTCGTTACCCCCGTTTTTTCATTACTATCTGTCTCGGAATCTTCTTTTTCCTGTTCGAGCGACTCAAACCTCTGCTCGATAAACCCGCTACTGCGATCGCCCTCGTTACTTTCGTCGTAGCAACTTTCGTCTTTGTAACTTTTACACTGCAAGCTATGTTAGGTTTGAGTCCGATTTAAGGGCAAGCTCAAGAGTGAAAAACTAAACAAACCATACAAGCCAAACCAGTCATACAAGCTCTACAAAGTAGAAGGGGAAATGACGAATTTTGAGTTTTGAGTTAAAACACCAACTCCCGAAGTAACTGCCAATTCGTTGGCGATCGCACACTTGCTAATAGTCGCTGCGATAGATTGGAAGAGGACATCTAGATCTCGAAGTTAGTAAGCCTAGTCACGTCAGTGACCCTCAAACAGGCGCAGGCGAACATCACATCATCGTGCAGGATAGGCGTTTCCGGCTATCAACAGGAACGGGGGAATACTGCACCTCTGCTCTCCCCCTTGCCCAGTTAATAGGAAGCGGCATACCCCGCCCCGCTTTCCTCTCCCGTTAACCTGACGGTATCACGAGAGTCTCCAGCGGAAAAGACAGATGAAGTTTGAACATATCTATCAATTTTTTCAAGACCCCCCTCCTGTTTATCTAAACAAGGAACTAGCGGTGTGCTACATTCTCTCCGTCTTATTGCGCGGAGATTCCTACGGAACAGAACTGATCGGACAACTAGAGAGGGAATTCCCCATCTACCGACTTTCTGACACAGTGCTCTACAGTGCTCTCAAATTCCTCGAAGATGAAGCGGTCATCACCGGTTACTGGAAAAAAGTAGAAGGACGCGGCCGCCCCCGCCGGATGTATCAAATTCTGCCAGAGTGGCGGCATCAAGCTCAAGACCTCGCTCATCTTTGGCATGAGTACATCGCTCAGGGAAAAGGCCTGTCGGGGCGTCAACGGCAAGACTTAGAAACTGGCCAAAGAGGTTAGTGCAATTTTAATCGGATGCCTAAACTCTTCAGATTTCGGCACTACTTGCAAAGCGATTTGCCCCGCAGGCCTTCGCTTTGCTCGATCGCACGACAAGTAGAGCTGATTGTGTAAATCCTCATAACTTTCCTCTGTAAAGTTATGTAAACTAAAAAATGATCGTTCTAATTACACAAACTTCTACCCGATGAATACTACTGTTCTGCAATCAACATTTGTGCTGACGCTGCTGTTAGCTGTGGGCTTGTTTTTCTTTATTAAGGCTTCGGTCAAAGACCGGATTGAACAAGTTAAACTTTCTTCCGAGAGCGCCCAAGAGTCACTGTTAACCGACCTACAACAGTATTTTGCCCAGAGAGCTTACCGAGTTGCAGCAGTCGATGCTCCCAACTACAAAGTCACTTTTGAAGGCTTTGTGCGGCCAAGCTGGTTTTTAGCGATTTTTTTAACTTTGCTGAGTGCTGGGGGCGCTTTGTGCCTGGGGCTGGTTTTGTCCATGCTAGTTCCTCAGCAAGGTCAAATTTTTCTCACTTTGGTGTTACTATCGCCGCTGACGGGGATATTTTACTGGAAAAAAGCTGGACGCTCGGAGCAAGTCTCCCTCAAACTCGAATCCGTCAGTGAGTCGGGAAGCCAAACCAAGAGCTTAGTTACTGTCAGAGGCCATCGCGATGAACTCGCCGTGCTGCAAACAGCTTTGAATCTCAAACCGATGGATTGAAAGTTTGGCACGCAACATTTTCTGATACTCTAGATGCTGTCGGCATAGCATTGGTAGAAATATCAATGTTTAATGTATCTTTTTCTCAGACTTCGAGCAGGCAAACCGATGAATGCTTGAACTTCGTTTGTTGATTATTAGTTCGATCGAGCCAATATTCAAACAGACCGTCGAAACAGTAGTCCCCAAAAAAAGCCACTATCCTGAGAGTGCCGACTGTGGCGATCGCCACAATGGCGATCGCTGCTGTTGCGATGGCTCCTGACACCTAACTTTCTCAGGACTTTTCGCTTAAATTTCAGTTGACACTCTTGAGACAATGATCGATCGAGCGCTTTTGTTAAAAAAGTTACATCAACATTACTGTCAATGTTTTGAACTCAGCATTTTAAGTTGAGCAATTTGAACTCAGCGTTTTGAATTGAGCTTTTTGGGTTCTGGGTTTCGAGCTATGCGCGAGTGGCTGACACCGCAGGAATTTTTTCTGCGGTAGACGACTCCAACATCACTTTTAAGCTGGGAAACAAGAAATGGTTCTCTTCGACGTATTGAGCTCCAAATAAACCTTTTTCAGCCCAGAAGTATCGATCGGTGGTATGCTCGTTGCGTTTGACCAATAGCAAAGCTGGGGGGGCAATGCCTTCGGCATGGATGAACTTGCGGGCCGCCGTCACGGGTTTATCTTCGCCGCTCTCGATGCTATATTGAGGGACACACTCTAAAATTCTGCGTCCTTCTTGTCGGCGGCGACTTTTGCGCTTGCGTCTCCTGGCCAATTTCTTTACCTCCTCTGTGAGCAGACAGGTTGTAATTATAGCTACCAAATCCGAGCTGAGTATATCCGTTCTAGCTCTAAATATCAAGCTCATTTAATAATTCGACATAATCTTAACATTTGTACCGCTCGACAACAGTGAAGCAATTGTGGTAAGTGGCGTTGTGAAAGTCTCGACAACCGAAAGTTTTAGGAAGTGTGAAAGCTAGGCAGATAGGGAAGTTAAGCGATTTTCTTCACAAAAAGTTTCAGTCGAGAGAAGACAAAAGTCTGTAATCAGCAAGTTAGTAGTTGTAATTTACTCCATAATTCCGTTAAATATCTTAATGTGGCGCTCATGTTAAAGCCAGCCAGTTCAGAATTTGTGAAGCTTTGTCGATCGCAGGTGGCGATCGCCGTCAGTTTGGGAGCGACATTCAGCGCCGTATACCTGACTGAAGAATTGATAGAAGGTAGTGAGGCAAAGTTGGTACCGATCGCAGTTTACCCAGAAACCTCAGACTCATGGGAAGAAAATCAGGGGTTGAGGCTGCAATCTCCCGCAACCTCGGTAGTAAAGCCGATACCGCGACTGCTGGCTTCCCAAACTCAGATTCTGCCTGAATCAGCGATGGGGGCGATCGAACCAGAGTCCCTTCCAGGTTTTAACAGCAGTTCCAATCAGTGTCCAGGCCCGGAGCATAGTTGGCTTTCTCGGCGG
>Ga0209591_10002681_pt1 | contig 21210 bp, 23 predicted proteins | sample MAT01_FD_187207 | JGI IMG/M metagenome (GOLD analysis project Ga0209591, IMG submission 187207) | Freshwater microbial communities from Lake Fryxell liftoff mats and glacier meltwater in Antarctica - MAT-01 (SPAdes) (version 2) | ecosystem: Environmental > Aquatic > Freshwater > Ice > Liftoff... | reverse complement strand
AGCCCCAGGTGAGGCCGGAGCTGGTGTCGGGGTTGCGGGCGTAGGCAAAGAACGCCAGGATCGCGGCAAAGTTCTCATTGACGATGATCTCGGCGCTGGCGGGAGGGGGTGAGCTTATGGTTTTCATTAGGACGCCAATTGAACGATGGTGTGTGTGAGTGTCATTGTGGAAACCTGCACGCTGCCATTGCAGTCAAAAGCCATCAGCGGCAGGCTGGTGATCGTAATAACCGCGGCGGCAGACGTCGACACGTAATCTGCTGAGGCGTCTATCGCTGCCGCCAGTCCGGCAGCAATCTGCGTTAAACCGTCTGCGGGGACTACCGTGTAGCTAAAATTCACAAGGTTCAGCCTGATGGTCCAGATAACGCCTACGACCGCCGTGCCCGCAATTGTGACGGTGCTGATCTGCGCCTGATCAACAACGATGGGCAGCTGGGCCTCCTGCAGGACGGACGACGTCAAGCCCCAATTGGGGTCTGTCTGCGGCATCAATAGCACAATTCCTAGTACCGACATTGGGCCCACAAACAGCATCGTCGGAATTGTGGGGTTGTTGGGGTCCACTGCACCGATTGCTTGCATCTGGTAGCCGGCATCTACGAAAACGGGCAACGTGTTGAGTGAGTGTGCAATTTGTTGGTAAAACGAGGCGCGCGTCTGAACCGTGACGCCAGGGAACGCCATAGTGGTGAACCCCGTTTGAACTATGGTGTTGCCGTAGGGATGCTCTATTCTGAAAGAGAAAGAAATGTTAATCGGTAGCGGGTCTGTTGGTTGCCCGACGCTACTAAATACCATGACCCGCGCGAGCAACGGGAGCCCATTCGCTGGGCCCGACGCCTTTTGCGTACGAACTATCGTGAACGTGCCATCGCTGCCAACGATGAACGGCTGAACGCTGAACTGAACGCCGACCGCCCCGGTGATTGTGATGTCAGAACCGGCCGCCGTTGCGGTGTATGCCGCCGCCGCGTCGATCACCAAAGCTAAGGCTGTTGCCGCTTCCGCATTGGTCGGCGATGGTGCCAAAGTCGTGTAGTCGTAGTCCGTGCCACCCACCCTCGCACGGAGCAAAGTTGTAACTTGCCAGATTCCGCCGATTGTGAGTTTTGAAATTTGGGCGCTGCTGACACGCGCCCCAAACGCCGTGCCGGTGCCGACATAGCCCTCACCGACAATGGCGCTGACCTGTGAGACGTCGATGCGAAGCGCAGTGCCGGCCGTAATGCCGTCCGCTATCTGCTGCGCTCGCGTGTAAGTCGCCGAAGGGGCGTTGACGATGTAGGTGCGCTTGAGCGTGGATGGCAGCGTGTAAACGCGGACCACGTAGCTTTCGGTCGCTTCGTCCAATGGCACGCCCGTCGGGGGCAAGAACTTTGCCGACAAGCGCGAGCGCCTTAGCCACGTAAGTAGCACGTCCTGATTTTCTTGCGCCGTGCCGCGAACGACTTGCGGCGACAGCGGCTTCAGTCCACGGTTCGCATTCGTAAACTGCGTCGTAGCCGGCAAGACAGACGACCCGATCGTGCCCGCGCGCAGATAGCGAAGCGCCCCGTTTTCGCTGGCCTGCTGCGAGACTCTTCGCGTGCCTGCGGCGCGCAGCAAGACCGCCCGCTCGGATGCGCCATGCGTGGCGGTCGCCCAGTCCGTGCCCGCTTGACCTCGCAGAAGCCCCGTCAGCGTGTAGATTCCGGGGGTAACAAGCGCCGCCGTGCGAAAGCGGATTGCCTCATCGCCGATCAGCATCGCATTGATGGTTTCGTCAGCCAAGATGGCGTCGCGAGTGCTGCTGGCGAGCGTGCCGCTGCCGACGTTTACCGTCACGCTGCTGGCTTCATCAAACCCCCCAGCGGTGTAATTGCCGAGGGTCGTTGTGCAGGTGCCGAAGACAGCGCTCTCCGTGACCGTCGCCGCATTGGTAAATGTGACGTTGTCGGGGCTTGACCTAATTTGGCCGCCCGGCCAGTTCGCGGTTGAGCCTTTTGCGCTGACGTAGTACCCTGGCGCGTCGTCTTCGTCTCTCAAAAGCGGGATGTCCAACGGTATGAAAACCGTGTCTCCAGGCTTAGTGACGCTGCCGCCGGGGACTTGAGTGCCGTCGGTAATGCTTTGAGACTCGATGACTTTGGAATCATCACCGACGGTGTCGAACGACAGCACGCCGGATTCGTCGCGCTTGCGCGTCAAACGCATACGGTACACCCGGCCGTCCCGATCAGCAATAAAAACCACGTCGGTGGGGTCTAATGCGGCGTATTTAATTGGCAGCGAGATTTCCCCGGACACCAGCGCCGCTGCACTGTCGGAGACCACCGTGTCCGCGATGTTCTTTGCCTCCGACGGAAGCATCCCGATTCCGAGGGTGACGGTTTGTATAGCCGCTTGCCCGCCCGTCATGCGGTCGCTGTACTCGGTGCCGACTTGCCCATCGTCGTTGATGTTGATATACGACACAGCCGCCTGCGGCGGCAGCTCTAGATCGTTCATCACGGTAAGCGCCAACGACACTTCATCAGACTGTTCCGGCTTCGCGGCTAAATCCTCCCAAGGGATGGTGCGAACTGGCGCCGACCCGCGCAGCGTGAAACGTAACTTGTCGCGCAAAGAGCAGTTAAAGAAGAAAGCTGTGGAGAGTTGTTCCAGTGCGCCTCTTGTCGGGCCAACGCTGACAGCCATTCCTCGGACAGCTCGCGGGCTTGTGGACAGGCCGGACGCGTCATACGCGCCGACCGGAAGGCCGGCTCGGGCACACAGCGCTTCGACAACAGACTGAACGGTTTCCGGAGCAGGTGTGAATACGGTTGTTGTAAACAGGTCATCGCCGAGGTACATCTGAACGTCTTTTATCAAAAACGTCAGAACGCCGTTGTTGACGTGGTCTCGCGCTGCGATGGATACGGACCCTCCGGACGCCCCAACAGAGTCGGTTCTAATAACGATGCCGTCTGCAACCCACTGCACCGTCAGATCGTCTGCCCCGAAAACAATGTCAAATGACGTCGCTGTAAATGTCCCGTGGTTTATAACGAGCGTGGCCCCACCAATCCTGGAGGTAAAGAGCTTTAATACCCCTGACTCCATCCGAACGCCGAATGAAAAGTTGACGCCCAACGTCGCATAAGTCATGAACACCTGGTTGTTGCCCGTGCCTGTGCCAGTAACAGTCGGAAACGTGGCGACGCAGTGCAGCGTCCGCTTCTGGCCAGAATACAGACCGAGGTCCAGTTTTGCGCCCGTCCAAATAATGGAAGAGTTGTTGCTGAGTTGCGCCGTTATCGTCACGCCTGCGGGCCCGAAAGCAAATTGTAACGGGTTAGTTGTTGCGGCCGAGGCGGGAGTGGGTGCTAGGTCGGCGCTGCTTGCTGTTAGCGGAGCGTTAAGCAGCGCGGTGTTATATCCGGCGGCCGAGCCGGTGCGCATCAACTCAAACGTCAGATTGGGAAGTTGCCCGCTGCTGCCCAGTTGCAACCTCTCAATCATCAACGTCGATCTGCCACGGTATGCGGTTGCGTTCCCAACACCCACCCCGGCTTCATAGGTCGGGTCAGGAAGCTGCACCGGTCCGCCGGGATAGAACGTCAATGCTCCCCAAAGATCAGTCTCCACGCTCGCCACGAGCGTCCCAGTGCTAGCGCTGATAAGGCTATTCCAAACCAGTTTCCCGTTCGACCAAATGCGCGTTACGCCTACGGCTTCGTGATCGCACAGCATCACGAGGACGTTCATCTCGTAGGTGTACGCCGTCGACTCTTGGCCGCCGCCTTTGCCCTGCTCCGTGGTAGTTGCGACCTCCATCTTGTCGCTAGCCCAGACAATCTGCCCGCTCACTCGCGCCGCTCCGCGAATCCACGGAATTGGCTGTCCGTATGACGAACTCGTAAAGCGAAGATCGCTGAGTTTGGGGCCCTCAAACCCGGGCTTCGACTCGACCAGGCCACCGATGCCGTAGCCAATGGTCCACCCGGTCAGGACTTGACTGTAATCTCCAGTGAAGTAGCCATAGACGCCGCCAGCCACTGCGCCGACAACACCATAAGCGACGCGACCCATTAGATTACCCCTGGCATGCGGTAGATGCCCCGGAGCCTCAAGTTCTTGGCAAAGAGCAGCCGGGTCTCAATCACGCGGGGCGGGTGCGCAAAGTTACACGCGTGGATTAACGACCAGCTTCCATGCAAATAATTCCCCACGATCCCGAGGTGTTGTGGCTCGTTCTTTGTAGCCAACGCCAACACCGCGCCGAGTTCGATCTCCGCGACGCGCTGCATGTACGCTTCGCACCAGTCAAGCATCGTTCCGTCTGGCGCCGGGACGTAGCCGTTGACGTCGAACGCGGGACCAACGATGCCGAGCGCTCGCGCCACAACAACGATCAACCCCGCGCAGTCGAGTTGAACGCCAGAGGCGCGTCCCTGATGCACCCAGGGCGTGCCTAGATGGCTCCTGGCCTCGGCGACGACCTGTGCCCGGGTTGCGGCGGCGGAAGTCACACGCTGACGTCCGCTGCGGCCGTCAGCCGGTCGATCCCGGGAAGGTGCGGCTCGCCTTGAAAATTAAGGACGTTCAGGAACTTGGTCTTGCAGTCTTCCGTGAGCCGCTTCCGGCACCCAGCGATTGCGGTCAGGGTGTTGCCAACGATGATCGGCGAAGAAGGCGCGAAGACTAGCGTGAAACGTTTTGACGCTGCGACGTATGCCTTGGCACGCATAACGATGTTGACGTTGCCTCCGGCAGTCCACTTGATCGCCCCTTCGCCGTACCAGTCATCTGGCTTCACGGGGCCTGCGCTCGTTTCAAATGTCCGGTCGTCAACGACCGCCGACACTGTAAGCGTGTCTGTGTACGTTGCGGGATTCAATCTGCAAAGATTGCTCCCGTTCGGCGTCGGGTAATCCGCGAACCGCGCCCGGCACGTACGCGTAGTGGCGTTGCCGACGCTCTGCTGGAGATACTGCTGCAAGCCGCGGAGTTCGGCGGTAATCATTCCGTCGCGAAGCCGCACCTGGCCGATTGTGCCCGCCGTCAGCGGCTCCAGCCCGTCGCTCGGGGTCGCCCAGTTGTAACGATAGATGATGTACGCCGCATTCTGCCAGACGCCCCCCAGTATCTGCGCACGGGTAAAAATGGTGCCGTCGTTGATCGTGGACAGCTCCATATTGTCCACGGCAAGGCCCGCGCTGCTGGCGAGCGTCCCCGGGTCGAGCCCATTCTCCGCGTCGTAGAAGACGCCGCCGATCGTCACCGAGTCTGTGGCGCTCGTGAAACCGAATACGACGCCGTCGGTGCGCGTGATGCGCAGCAAGTACCCCAGCGTCGCGCGTCGGCTGTTGTAATGAGTAAGCAGCGCAGGCGGCAGAGTAATCACACGCCCTCCCGGACTTCAACTATTGGGATTCCGTCGCACCGCACAAGCAACTCGCGCGCCCCCGGCTGTCTGTCGACGATGAGGGCGGGCAGATCGTCGGCATCGTAGCGGCAAGGAACAAGGAATTGGCCCGACCAAGACAACACATCTCCGATCAGAACAACGCCCCCCGCGATTACGATGGTGCCCGCGGTGGCGCTGATCGTGCTGCTGGCTGTGATGTTTGTTGTCACGCCGACACGCAACCGATAGACGGCAATAGTGGCGACAACGGGGCGCGTGATCTGTCGCTTGTATGCCGACGCCCCGCTGCCGTACTGTTTGGCGAGGTAAAGCTCGGTCGGAGAGCCGCCTTTATCAACTACTACTCCACGGTCGACCGTGACAAGATAGTCCAGCGTGTCTTTAAGCGGGAAGGACCGCGCCCGCCCGCGGACGCTGTGGAAGTGCTGCACGATCTGGTCGTAGTCGATGGCCGTGCGAACCGCAAATCCTACGTCGAACGTGTGCTGTGCCTTCGACCACTCCTGATTCGAGAACTCCTGTCCGCTCTGGACTTGCACAATTGAAGTTTTCCATCGGACGCGTCGCTGAGCACCCATCGCAATGTGTGGTGGGAAAAGAATGTCGAGGAATTCCATGGCGTCAGTTGTTCCTGGAACTGGCCCGCGAAACGGCCCGCCCGACTTCCGTGGCGATCTGCGCGGCACTGCGGCGGTCGGTGTTGCCAGGCACCATGATGTTGATTGGGGCGTTGACCGTATTGCCGCCTCGGCTGAAAGACGGTTGCGGATCAATGTTCCCGCGCCGACTGCCAGTTAGCAGGTACTGCTTGCTGCCGTCGCTGAAGACCTCCGGCCGGCGCTCGCCGACCTGATACATCTTATTCGGCATGGTGGGGCCGCCGATCGCTTTTCCGCCCCCGAAAATGCCCGCAATGGCGGAGAAGAAAGCCCCGTATCCGCCCCCCGCACTCGACGCGCCGCCGAATGCCGCCTCGGCTACGCGCTGGGCGGCGATGCGGATAAGCTGTTTTACGACGTCGTCCGCGAACGAGGCGAAAGCGTCCTTAGCGCTCTTGGCCCCTGTGGCAAAGTCAACGAAAGCGTCGGCAAATGATCCCTGGAATATCTCTTGGAATTTCTGGTTGAGTGGGTCCGCCGACGCGCGGAGCCGTTCTAACGCCAGCCGCGCCTCTTCGGCGTTCTGGATCAGTGCGGGATTGGCTGAAGCGATTGCAATAGCCTCCTGAGCAGAGACAATGCTTTCCATTTGCGCGACGGCAGCTCGGCGGGCCTCGCCAACCTTGGACAGTGTCTCTAGCTCGCTGACCGCCCCGGTGCTGCGCGCGATGGCGAGGCGTTCTTCGTCGAGGGAAAGTTGCTTTGCGACGAAGGATGCGTCGGTCTGGATGTCGGCCAGCTTTTGCGCCTGCCGTAGCTGGGCCTCGTACTGATCGCCCAGCCCTGCGTCCCCGCCTTGCTGCGTTATCAACGCACGAGCCTCCTCTACCTGCCTTGCGATTCGGAGACGCGCCGCGCCCGCGCTGTCGCCGGCCAGTTGCAGCACGCTCGCGCGCAGCTCGTCATATCGACCTTGAAGCGCCCGTAGCGCCCGCGCCTCATCAAGCGACGCCAGGGCGGCGTCTCGGCTCGCCTGGACGGCCACTTCCCCGCGCCGCTGCGTCGCCTGCACGATCTTGCCCCCTAGCTCGCTTCGCTCGGCGTCGTCCTTTGGCTTCGCCGCGCGCAGCGCAGCAATTTCCTTGTCAATTGAGGCGAGCTGGGAGCTGAGCGCGGCGGCACGGATGACTTGCTGCGCGGCGAAGTACCCGCGAAGGTCCACCAGCCCGTCTTCGTATGTGCTGCGCACAATCTGATTAGCAAACTCGAATGTGGCCTTCTGCTCGTCGGCGAAGTCCCGGATCGCACGCACCTGATTGTCGAGTTCCTTCTTCCGGGCAGCGGCTGCGGAAGCGGCTCCGGCTGCGGCTGCTGCCCCTAAGGCCCCGTCAAACACAAGAGCTGGGCGCGGGTCCGGCGTGGAAGCCGCTGGCAAACGGCCGCGCCTAGCCAGCTCTCTAGGGTCTTGCTGCAATTTGTCGTTGACGGAACTTTGCGACTGTGCGAGCTTACGCAATTCACGGGCCTGCGCCACAAGCGTCGTCAAGTAAGGGCGACTGAGCGTAGCGCCCACGTCCTCCGCGTACGCTTTTCCTATGGCCCGGATGTTGTTTATGATGTCTTTCGGATCATCAAAAACAAAAGACTTTGTGGTAGCTGCTACGGAAGCAATGGTCTTCCCGGTTACAACAAATGTCCTGGCAAACACGTCAAGTCCCGTAGCCAAAATCGCTAAGGCATCAACACTGCGCTCTGCGAACTCCGCCACGCCGTTGTTCGCGGCGAGTCTGCCTGTCTCGGCGTCAACGCCGATAAGGCCCTTAATTAACTCGGTGCCAGCCACCACCAAATCGTTGATAGCTGGGAGAGCTTCTGTTGCCGCCGCCTGTGCGTAGAGGCGCAACTGCGCTAAGCTCTTGGCTTGCTTGTCAGCGTACTCGTCTGCGAGGTCAATTTGGCGTTTTGTGAGGATGGCTTGCCTACCGCCTTGCTCTTCCAACGCCTTGAAAACCTTTAGCTGTTCCGCGCCGCTCTTACCGAAAAGCGCCTGGGCGACCGCGACCTTTCCGGCGCCGTCAGCGAATCCAGCGAGCGCACGTCCGACGGCCTCATATTGCTCCACGGGGTCGAGCGCCTTAAACTCCTTTATGTTGATGCCGATAGCCTTCAGTGCCGCACCGGCCGTCTTGCTCTCGTCATCTATACCGACCAGGCTCTTGGTCAGTTTGTTCATAGAGCCGGCTACGGAACTAATCTCGACACCGGCCGTCGCGGCAGAAACTGCCAGGGCTGCAAGGCTTTCGGCCGAAGCGCCAGTGGTCTCTTCGAGGTCTTTGAAATTTGCAGCTTCGTTGACAAGCCTCTGGAACGCCACCGCTGCGACTGCTGACGCCGCAATTAGCGCGGTGATGGCGATGGTGGCGGCATTTATCGCGACGGCAACGTTCTTGTCGAATGCTCGGGCGAACCTCTTTGCTTCAGCTTCACTCTTGGTGAGGCCGGTCACAAACTCCGCCGCATTAAGGCCCAGGCTGACGACGAGTGCGCCGAGCGAATTAGCCACGTTGCCCTCCCACAGTCACCGCGCCAAAGAACGACGCCGCATCATCTTCGTCCCCCTCTCCATCGTCGTCCGAATCAAACAAGTAATCCGACAACTTAACATCCTTTCCGCCACCAAGAGACGTCTGCACGACGTAAGCGATTTGTGCTAGATACATCTCAATGCGTCTCATGGGCAGCATGCGCCGGGACGCATACTCGCTCCACCGGCGCAGCTCGCCCTCAGTCATAGAACTGGACACCCCGGCCGCCGTCATGCCTAAGTGAAGGGCCATGTCCATGACGAATTCTCGGCGCGGGGTCACGCGTTTGGGACTGCATCCGCGCGTGCTGCGGCCAGGATCAGGTGCAGCAACTCCCACGGCTGTTTCGCGATCAGCGTAAGGTCTTCTGCATTGGCCGGGTCGAAAAGCAATTGCCCGTCTTCGCTGTAGATAACTCGCGCTGCCGACCTTGCAAGTCGCCGCTTTTTGTCCACCTCCACCGCATCGTCCGTAGATGCGTCAACCTCCTCGACAGTCATCCGCCGCACATAGACGTCCCCCAGGACGCCCGCGTTGACTTTGATGGGTGTGACGGCCGCCTGCGCCGCCACTTCCCACGCCTTGCGCTGCGTGACCCGGTCCATCAACCCGCCGCGAAGTAATAGGGCGCCCCGGTGGCGCGGAGCGTAAAGCTGGCCGTCCACAAACCGCCAACCTGCACGCTTTCGCTCGTCTGCTGAACAAAGCCGAACACGATGATGGTGCCGCCCGATCCAGGCAGGATCACTTTCGCGGCGAGCGTTGTGCCAGCGAGGTACGCGGCCTGAATCGCGGCCTGGATGGCGACGTTCGGTGCGTAGTTGAAGTCCACCTGCACGGTGCCGAAGTCCGGGAGCCCAATCTCAAACTCCTGCGCCGTCGAGCATTGCGTCGTAGCGTCAATTTCCGGAGAGCTGCCGCCCTGCCGGTTCCAGCCTGTCAGCTCGCACAGCGTTGAAAACTGTGCAAGATCGACCTTTCCGCCGCCTGTATATGTGCCGTAATCCGTACTGCTGACGCCGAGCAACTTGTAGCTGTTGACGTCGATGCGCTCGATGACGAACAGCGAATCGTTCACCTCCGTCATTCCGAGCGCACCCAGGACGCGGATTACGTCCTTCGTGGCGCGGTTGCTGCCCGTGCTGGTGACAACGGCGACCGCAGCCTTGCTGATCGCGCTGATGGTTTCGCTGGGCGAGTCCCCCGAGTAGCCAGTTAGAAACTGGATCGTGGACCCCTGAAGTTTGAAGCGTTTTCCGCCGGCCATTTTGGGCCCCTTTCGTTTTACAGATTAAGCCGCGAGACTGCGGCGGGTGAAGAACTCACGTTGAAGAAGGGTGAAACACATATTCAATCATAGCGCGATGCGTTTTAGTTTCGGCATCGAACGTCTCAAACCCGCCTGTGCGCTCGCATCCCGGCGTGACGCTGGCCATGGCAGCAATGACGGAAGACTTCAACGTCTTCATGACATCGTATGTCAATGCAACGACGTCCAACTGGACCCGCACGTCGTCGGTGGGCTCGTCTTCGCTGCCACATTGATCCGGGAAAGGGGTGTCGCTGACAACAGTAAATCTGATGGCGGGCCAGCTTGGTGCAAGCGGCTCCTGCGGGAAGGTGGCCGCATGCACTCGGCCGCCAACAAGCGCCGAGAGGGCTGGCTTTATGACGAGTCCGACGTTCATCGCTTCGCCTTCGCAATCCCTCTGCGCAACCGTTCCGCAATCACGTCAACCGCCTTTCGCTTCTCGGACTCGTATGCCGGACGGAGAAAGGGCTCCGCCGGCATGTTGACTGTGCCGAACTCAACCAGGTGCGCGTGTGGGGCGCGGTCAATCTTTTGGCCTTTCTTGTTCGCAGGCTTTCCGCGCCCGCGAACCGTAACGATGTGCGCGACCGTCAGCCCAGCTAGTTGTCCCTTGGGAAGTTTCTTGACGATGATGGCGCCGAGCAGAGAGCCCGTATCGATGGCCGGACTTTGGCGGATGTTGCTTTGCGCGGTGGTTTTGACGAGCTTCGCGGCGGCGGCGGTGGCTTGGCCCGCGATGCGCTTTGCCACCTTCGCGCTCAGCCCGCGCATCGCCTCGCCCAATTCCCGAAGGCCGTCGACTCGAACTGTTTGCGTAGCCACGTTTGACATCAGCCTTGGTTGAGTCCGGTCCTACAAATCACGGCGATCAGCCGCCCTCGCAAACCTTGGTCCGGCATATCCAAGATGTTCATAATCGACCCCTTCCAGATTGCTCGATCTAGCGCCGTCAGCCCGAAGCGCTTGAACACGTCGGCGCGAATCCATATCGTATATGCTCGCGGGGTTCTGATGCCACCGTCAGAAACCGGCTCCGGGCTGCTGGCTTTCGCGCCGTCCACCGCGGCCCAGGTAGTAGCCACCGCGCGCCAATCATCCGGAGAGCGCCCGCCGCTGGCCGTGTCGGTGGCGAAGTTCCGCTCCCAGCGTACAAGCTGGTCTAGCCGCCTAGCGTCGACGTGGGCCCGGATGCTCATAACGCCAACTGCACCCGGTAGGGCTGCACAAGTGCCTCGCGCATGCGCTCGATCGCCTCGCGCTGCGCCGGGTCTATCTGATCGTAGAGCAGTTGGACGCCGAGCAGGATTGCGTCTTTGAGGGGCTGTGGCACGTTCGCCGCGAACTCTGCTTGCGTCGTTGGGGGTGAGCCCGCGGGGGCGTAGCCAGCCTGGTACTCAACGCGCAAAGCGTCAGGCCGCACATAGTGCGACGGCACGACGTACCCGACCAAGAAGCGCAGCTGGGGCGCCTCATCGTCGGAGACGTAATAGTCGCCGGGAAGAATCGCCGCGGGCGCGTTGCTCCCGTCGAAGTAGCTAACCGACATCACCCGGATCAGCGGCGGCCTGGGCAGCGTGGTTGCGCAAGAAGGCGCCGAGAATCCGGGCGACGACAGCCGAAGTGTCTGCTGCAACAAAGAACGTCTCGCCATCAATTCCACCTGCCTTGTGGCGGTTCCGATGAACCCCGTAAGCATCGCGTCGTCGGGGTGCGTGTCCACGTAGACCACGGGGTCCGCGAAAGCGTCGACTGCCGCTGTGTCTGGGGTCAATCGCAGATGCGAGTAAACCGCCGCCAGAGTAATCGGGAAGAAAGCGGGAGGGGTGATGATCGTGACATTCACGGGCGCTCCTTCGTTCTAAGGTAGATCGCGCGATTATCCGTCCGCCCTTGAATCGTTACAATCTGAAACAGCGCCCGATAGGTCTGCCCGGCAACGCCGCCAGAGATGAACGCGGACAAGACGTGCGATGCAACAATCCCGGCAGACGCCAGCACGCTGACAAAGCCAGAGCTGACGACTGTAATGCCCGCAGCGGCCGTGACGACTCCCGAGACGATCGTGTCTCCCGGCGCCATCCACTCGGTCCAGTCAATGCTGTAGTCAAGCACAGAGCCCGTGGCGCGGCCGATGATCTGGCGTTTCGTTGCGGGGTCTTCAACGTAAGTATCTATCATGTTACCGCCTCAATCAGCAGTGTTCGGTCTTCGGCGATCGCTTGCAAGCTGCGCAACTCGCTATTGGCTTTCCAAATGCGATTTTCCGGCCTAGCGATGCCCCTGCGCGACTCTCCCGAAAGGCGCAGACGCCGATCAAACGGAGTGAATCCAGCGGGCAGGGCGGTGTTCGGCTGCATGCCAAGATCGCCGAGAAGGTGCGCAATCATCTCTAGGCGAACGCCAGGAATCCAACGACATCGTTGGCTACAGACGTGCTCGTGTTGTTGGTCAGGCCCACCGCCGTTGTAACGGCGATGAAAATCCCGGTGGCGTGCGCGATGCCTTGCAGAACGGTGATGTTGATGCTCCCACCGACCGGGATGGCGTATTCGTAGAGCGCCGAAGTCGTCCCCATCGTGGGCGCAGCGGACACATTGAACAACTTGACGTAACGCAATGCGGCCGACGTGTTCGTCAGGGCAATTGAGAGCAGCCGGCCTGCGGTTGCCTTAACCTGCGTTCCCGCAGAGGTGGCGGGACTGGCGTAATTGAACGCCGTCGCCGCCCCCGTGGCGTTGGCCCGGACCTGGAGGCCCACGTCGGCGATCAGATTTGCGCCGGCTGTGATCGTCGAGAGCGTGCCGACCGTCGTAAGCGTGGTCAGCGTCTGTGTCGCGGCGAGTGAGGCGGTAACAGCTAAGTTGGCTGCGGTCGGGTTGCTGACCGTTGCCGCGGTGGGGGTCCAGGGTTCCGTGCTGAATCGGGAGAACGCCTGGATGCTGCCGCCCGTTATCGTCGTCGCGATCCGGAGTCGCACAAAGCGTGCGCGCACCGGCAAGCTATAGATGATGGCCGAAGCGGTCGCCGTGATCGCAGCGACGATTGGCACGCCCGTCGTCAGCGCCGAGTTGAAGACTGGCAGTGCGACGTAGTTAACATCGTTGTTGCTCTGCTCGAAGATGAAAGTTCCGCCCGTGCCTGTGCTCACAACCTGCACAGACGCCGAACGCAAATCGGCCGATGCTGTAGCTGCTGCGCCCGCGGTCGCCGGCAGAATATTGTTGATGGTCGCCGTCTGCGCGGCCTGCCCATCCAGGACCGTCGCTGCCTCGACCACGGGAATCGCGGTCTGGTTGCTGGCAAGCACCACGGGCACGGACGCCGCCATCGCCGCTTGGCCATTGACGGGGATGCGCGCGGCCAACGTGGCTTCTGTAGCGACGCCCGTGACGGCGACGGTGCCGCTGACAGGCTGCGTGGCCGGGAAATTGCTGACTGCAACAGTAGACAGCGGTGCCAGCGCGGTGATCTGAGCAGCAGTCAGGACCACAGGCGAGGACGCCGCCGCCAGTGCCTGCCCGAGCGCGGGGGTCTTGGTGTCGATTGACGACAGCACCGTCACACCGGCGCCGTCGCTCGCAAGCGTGACTCGCTGGGTGTTCGCGTCTACTGCGCCAGCCCCGCGCGTGACGTTCGGGGCTGTCGGCACGGGCACTGCGCGCAACTGAGCGTCGGTGAGCCCGGCCCAAGTGAAGCTAACCGGCTGCGTGGCTTGGAAGAACGTCCCAGTGACAGCGACGGGGCCGGATATGCCTATGCTGGTGTTGGAGAAAACAACCGGCTGATCGCCCCCAGATAGCGCCGGCAATCGAGCCGCGATCGTGGTCAGAAGGGAGTTGGCGCTGACTTGCAAGGCGGACGTCGCCAGATTGACCGGCGCTCCATCGACGTTGCAAATGACGTTGTATGGGAGGAGTACGCCCGCAAAGTCCGCGGCGCGAACAACCTGTCCGTTTGTAAGATTGATGTTGTCCGCCATATCACGTCACTCCCATCATTTTGTCTCGCTCTTCAAACCACATTTCCGCCCGAGGAACACTACGGTAACGCTTGAACGCCGGAATGCCAGTGGTCCAGTGCAGAATCGCCGCCTCGTCGCACGCTTGGCCTTCGTCAACAAGACAATTCCACCGCGGGGGCAACTCGCCAATATGGCTGTCTTCTAGGAATTGCAGCTGTAGCAAGTCCAACGGCGCCGCCCGGGCGACGTAAGCCGGAGTGATAGCGTCCCACGCGTGGTGCTCGCAATTCACGACCATAAGGCTGACCCAATTCTTGCGCTCATAATTCTTGTTTGGGGCTTCCATCGGCGTCCCAAGATACTTGATCGGGTGTCGCGTTTCGTATGCCTTGTGCTTCACTACTTGCACCGCAAACTTCGGATCAAACGTACTGTCAAGCGTTGCCACATCCTGCAACATGATCATGTCCGATGCATCGGCAAATATGGCGCGGCCCTTGCGTCCGCACAGCCAAGGCACCAGGAAGCGACTAAACGTAAACGTATTCGTGCCTGTCGGCATGCCCATATGTGTCAACGGCATGAACGCCACCGGCTGCGACGCGCGCCGAATAACGCTTCCCGCGAAGACGTGATACCCGGCTTCTTCGCGCTCGTCAAAGCCGCAAAACAGGCGTATCACAGCGGCTTCCTCGCCACCACGCGCATGTCCCGATGCACGCGGCCGGCTGGGTGGAATTGCGGGGGCTCATCACCGATCTGGTCGAAATTGTGCGCCTGCAACAGAGCCCGCAGGCTCTTGGGGGACCACGCCCAGCGGTGAGACATGTAGGGGTCTGCTTGCCGCGGGTCGCCGTAGAGCGCCCACAGCGTCAATTGGTCCGGGTCTTTCCCCCCTTGCACCGTGCCGCTAAGCACATTGCGGCAAGCCTTCATCAAATCCGGCATCTCCATTACCAGCCGCCCGCCCGGCGCCAGAAGGCGCTTCCATTCCACCAGCACGCCGTCGACTTGCCAGCGATAGAAATGCTCAAAAATATGAATGGCCAGAATTTCGTCAGCGCACCCGTCCGGCAAAGGCACGGAGTCCGCGGGCGCAACAATGTCAGCCGCGGGCCGCGCGACCGCATCAATGCCGGTGTAGCCTTCAATCCGCCGGCCGCCGCACCCGATATTAAGTCTCATGCCGTCGTTCTCCGAATCCATACCCAAGCATCGGCCGCCTCCGAAGGGCTCCAATTCCACCACCCGAGTCGCCGCAAGAACTCGGCGCGCTGGGGGCGGGTGGGCCGTGGATTATCGCCGAACAAAGCCGCCGCCGCGCCACCTTCGCACTCCACGGGCACGCCCGCGATAGCCGCGTCAACGGCGACGTTGCTGTGCCGACATACAACCAGCGAACACCCCCACAGCGCGTGCTCGATCGGCATATCCCAACGCGACACAGTTCCCTCCAGCGGCTCCGGCCGCTTGCCCTTCGGGCGCCACGCGATCGCTCGCCCGGGGAAGCGCAGCCGCAGGGCGGCGAGCGTTCGGCGCTCCCACTCCAGGTGACCCAGCCGATAAAGAGCCTCGCTTTTCTTTCCCAGTCCCACCAGCAGGATCGGCCCGGCTGGGTTCGCATCCTCCCGCAACGTGCGGGCCGGGCCGCGGGCGCCGGTGGCGGGCGCCATCGCCAGGTGGCCAGGGTCCGGGTGAAGCCCGTCCAAAGAGAGCCGCAGCGCAACCTCGCGATCCCAGTAGCCTAAATCCCAAGATGCGACGCGCCCGCCCGCGCCGAGGTGAGCGAGGGTGGCTGCGCGTCGCGATTCCAGCCCTGCTCCGTACAGCATCAAGAGACCGTGGCGGCCTGCATACTTGTCGGTGACAGCTGCGGTGCGCTGGTTCGCCGAGGCCATTGCGCAAAGCATCGCCCGCCCTCGCTTGGCCATCGGGGCGTCAATCAGTATTTCGCAGCCGTCGTGCAGCACAGCGTCTCCAGCCAGGACAGGTACTTCGCCGCGACAAAATCTAGCCGCAGCGAGCCCGCCGCGAGGGTGCAGGCCCGCGCGCTGCGCTCTCGTGCCGAGTGCAGCAAATCAAGCCCCGCGGCGACTTCCGCTTGGGTGTCCGCCCAGCACTCGCCCCCGCTCGCAGTCTCCAAGTACCCGGCCTCCCGTGCGCAGATAATGGGCGTGCCGGTGGCCTGCGCGTTGGCCAGCTTCACGTTGGACTTCCAACGCCGAGGTGCGTAGCCCGTCGCGTCGCGCAACGCCACGACAATGTCCAGCTCAGAAAGCGATGTCGGGTTGATTCGCCACTCCAGACCCCTTTTGGCGCACTCCTCCGCGAGCCACGGCCCCCACCGCCCGAGGTGCTGCTCCGCACCCTCGTAGCCCACCACGCGCAACGGCCGAATCGGCGTTCGCATGGCGCCGGCGCGGGCGTGGTGCGGAAGGGCCAGCGCGGGCACTCCGAATTCCTCGCAGTCGTTCGCCATTGCCTCCGTTGCGGCGACGATCCCCGCCGGGCGAATCGTGGCGAGCGCCGCGCGCAGCCACAATAAGCACCCATCGCGGTCCCAAGAATTGCCGGCAGGCTGGGGCCACGCATCCACCACATCCCAAACGATCGGCACGGCCGCTTCGCGCAACGCCCCGAGCAGCGCCGCGTCGGGCCTCTTTACCAAGACAGCGACGTCGTATCCCAGCGCTGCGCTAGCCCTCGGGGCGACCGTCGCCCCAAGGGCCCCGCCCAGCTGCTCGCCGCGAATTCGCCATGAGCCACTTTTGCCGCGGCCAGTCACAAGGATTTTCATTCTGGGCAAGCACGACGCGGGGCGGCGGCACCGTCATCCTTAGGGTCGGCAGCTAGAGGGAAGGTACTTCGCCTCAATGGTTGTGCCTGCGCCTCCGCACACCCATGCGTAAACGGAATCGCCGGAATTGGCCGCCGTCATCGGCGTGCCGACCGCCGCCTGGGGCGTTAGTGTCAGCACTTTGCCGTCTACTCCACTTGCATCAATGCCAGTGCCGGCCGTCACGACGATCGTGCCGGCGCCGGTCGTCGCAACGAGGGCCACGTACTTTGAAGGCGACACAATCTCGCACCCCCAGCCTCCCGCCGCGGGGAGGGTGCCGCCGGCCTGGAATATTTGTGTTACCTCGACCCTGCACCCAGAGGCAGCCAGCACAATTTCTGAGACCTTGGCACGCTTAGCGTAGCCGCTGTAGGCGGGCAGCGCAACGGCCACCAAGATGCCGATGATCGCAACAACGATCAAAAGTTCGATAAGCGTAAATCCTGACTGATTCGTCTTCTTCATTTCAACTTCTCCAAAGAGTTTGTATGGTGGTTGGGCCTAATGCAATTTCACTTACGCTCGTCCTCCGAGGATGCTCTCAATGGCTTCTCCGGTTCGTACTTCTTCAAGATTCCAAACGGCCCACGCCATCCTGCGGAACGTGTCCAGTCGCGTTGCGTCGTCACGTAGGTCTTGTCCTGGCCAGCCCGACAAGGTCCGGGCAGCGCCCGCGCCTATCCACTCCGGCGCGGCGTACCACACTGGAACGCCAAACGCCAGCGCCAGCACCGCCGCGCCGCTATTCCACGTCAGCACCCTGGCAACCCCTCGCAACTCGTCTTCCAATAGCGCCGCCGCGCCAGTTCCCGGGTGTTGCCGGATGTGACCACCGTAGCGGGCCTGTGTGGCCTCCGCCCACCCGTCCGGGCTGCGGAGGCCAACCTCGCCGATGCCCCGCTGCCCAAGAATCAGGCTGCCATCCCCTGACCTCCAAGGGGAAAGTTCCACGCCCCATCCATCCCACCGCGCCGGGCCGCGATAAGGGGATGTGCCGGCGCCGTTGTGATGTCCGACAGCGAGCGAAAACCACTTGCCTCCGCGCCATTGTTTGCCCAGGTAGCCATTCTCCGCGACCAAGACCCGGCCGCCGAAACGCTCAAACTGGATCGCCTGCTCTGCCCACGCTCCATAGCGATTCCAGATCAGCAAAACGTCGCCCGAGGTGGGGCCTGGGAGGTTTTGAACGACGTCGTAGCCCACCGCGGACAGCCCCGCGTCAAACGCCTCGCGTTCGTAGTGCTGGCTAGGACGCAGTGAGTTCAGCGCGCGAGGCATATGCCAATTCCTGTCCCAGGGTCGCGCGCCGGAAGCATGTCAACGCACTGTTCGGGGTGCAGTTCACGACGTCCACGCCGAGCTTAGACAGCACCGGGGCCACGTCTGCGAAGCGTCTACACCATGTCGCATAGGTTTCGTCCGTGGTCTCGCGCAACCCGGGCGGATGCTTGTCGTGCCAGTGTGCGCCGCTCACGTTGACGCCGCAGAGGATTACCCGCGCTGCGCCCGTGTGAACCGCCACATGCAGAGCCTGATAAGCGCTGTTGCCACCAGTGCGGACAGCGTCTGTCGCGGGATCGAACCCATCAATGCCAGTGCTTCGCAACTGCAACACGCCCGCACCAGGCTGACACGTCACCTTGAAGCCTGCAAAGTCACGAGCGTCGCGATTCGCCGGATGGTTCCACCACTCGGGGTCCGCCCCGTACAGCATCCACGCCCAGGGGGTGAGCCGAAAGGTGCTGTTGGTGACTATGGCTGGGCAGCCCGAGGCGTGCACCGCCGCCGCCACCTCGGCCGTCATCCCGTGCCCGCTCGCCATGACGACGACAGTGCCACCTTCAAAACAACGGGGCACTGTCCACCGGGCCATGTTTAAGCCTTCCCCTGCGCGCCGCGCTCACCCTTCTCGCCCTTTAAGCCATCACGTCCGTCGCGTCCACGCTTGACGCAAAGACGCCACGCCTCGGAGGTGCCCGGCTTGTCAAACGTGCCATCAGCTTTCGCAATCCACAACGACCCATCCCATGTCACAACGTCGCCAGCACAATAGCGCTCGTCGGCTTTGTACACACCACGGTCCAGGAGTGCGGGTGCGCGAATTGACTTCGTAAGAGTAGTCCCGTCGGTGCAATCGAGCTTCAAAGACCACGTTCGGAGGTCATCGCCGAGTTCTACGGCAGCGTCCGAAATCCCACGCAATACGACTTGCCAGCCCGAGGCGCGCAAGTCCCCGTTCGCTATCATCAACGGGTCCGTCGCGCGCTCCGCCCGGATCATCCCGCCTCGAAAAGCCGCATAGGTGCCCCGCTGGTAACGCTTCGTAAAGTCGATGCCATCCAGCACGTCCAGGTGCGCAGCGTCTCGGCCTGCATCCCCGTCACGCCCATCGGCGCCAGTGTCGCCCTTGGTGCCGACCCCGGATGCGCCGTCCTTGCCGTCGCGGCCGTCGCGGCCTTCTTTTCCGGGATCGCCCTGCGGCCCGTCCTTGCCGTCCAAGCCATCGGCGCCAGTGTCGCCCTTGGTGCCGACCCCGGATGCGCCGTCCTTGCCGTCGCGGCCGTCTCGGCCTGCATCCCCGTCACGCCCATCGGCGCCAGTGTCGCCCTTGGTGCCTGCCTCACCAGCAACCGCGACCGGCAGCGCGTCAACCTGCCGCGCGAGGGCGCGCAGCTGCTCGCCGAGCGGCGCGAGCGAGCGAAGGACGTAAGCCTGCATCGCGGCGATCACACCATCCACCATCGTCGTCATTCGGTCGCTTTTGCGGAGGTCAGGCATGATCGTGTTCTCTGGTGTGCATCGCTGCGAAGTGTCTGTATAAAGCGGTCGCTTCGTGCTAATAGGAGCTAAACAACTCGCGAACTGCCCGAGGTAAAATCCATCGTAACCTGTCCAGTCACTGTGTCGTAACCACCCGTTCCGGCCCACGTCTTGCCAGTCATGTTGGCTGATGCGTTCGTGTATCCGAGAACAACGCCGTTGGTGTCCGTCTGCCACTGCCCGGACGGCGAGCCGGCGCCGTAATACCACGGATAGATTCCCGACATCCCATACATAAATCCGCACATGAACAGGCGCTCCATAAAGGAGGCGCGATAAGCGGGGGTTTGTGCGAGAAATGCGATGTATGGAACAAATCCGTCAGCGGGGCCAAAGCCCCACTCCGATGCGATCACCCCCGCTACGGTTTTTCCGTTCCGCCCCAGAAAGTCGCGCACCACGTTTGTGCCCAGCGTGCGAGCATTGGTCAGGTCTCCGTAGGATTGAGCCTCAATTGAAGTCGGCCCGGCAAAATAGGGGTGTGTGCAAGCCCACTCGAAACAGTCTTTTCCCGTCCGCGTAGGATTGACCGTGCCGGGCTGATTAATAACCTGGTCCATACCGTAGTTTTGTTCAAAAGCCTCAAACATGCCGGGCGAGCCAATCCTCATCGTTGGGTCTGCGGCGTTGAATGCCGCCTTGACGGTCCATGAGAAATCGACGAACTGCGCCCGGGTTCCCCACCAGAAATATCCAGTCGACGCAATCTCTCTGTAGTCCATCTCATTTCCAGCCGAAACCAGCGAAAAGAAATGTCCCCAGACGGCATTGTTTCGGATGGCGAACTGCTGGCAAAAGTAAGTTAACTGTCCTAGATCAGTTGGGTAAGCCCCTTCGCCAAGCATTCCATGAGGGCCTTGTATGCCCGAACTTGCCCCCGCCAGGAACGTGGGCGTTCCGTTGAGGCAATAGATGCCATCCTGCACGCCAGCCGCGCGGGCATTCGCGACGAAGTTGTCAAGCGTCGTCCAGTCGATTGTGTTCGGCGCGGTGTGCATACTGCCCCAAAACGTGAGCGAATCGCCAAAGTTCGTCACGCTGCCGATTGAAGACGCGAAGGCCGGAACGTCCGCCGTTGTGCGCGGCCAGTTCAGCGCGGCCATTCCGAAAAACGACTTTTCAATCTGCCGCGGAGGGCCCGATATCCGCTGAAATGCTTGCTGACGAACCACATGCGTCATGCGAAGACCCGGACTCTTTGGGATAACAACGCAATCGTATCTGTGTTCAAAACTGGCGTGGATGTTTGGTAAAACATCAAAAAGTTGTTTGCAGAAAAGCTCACTTTGCCAGCGAGCCCCGCTATCTGAATCATGGATGCGACGACATCTTCCGATCGCTGGAAAGTGACCAGTGCCGTGTCGGCCGAAGTGATCAAAACCCGAAGGTGAAGGCCGAGCGTTTTCGGAGCGCCATAGCCAAACATATTTGGCGAGTTGGCTAATGGTGCGTCAATGACGCTGTTGCTTGTGCCGAGATAGAAATACAGGAACGTCGGACTAGCGTCCACGATGTTCTGTCGGATGACATAGTCGGCCTCAATAATTGAGCCGATGCGCAAAACGCCGACGTTGACCGCGGCCGGAACGACGATCACGCCTTGCGAGACGTTAAGCGTTGTCGTTGCCAGAGGCGCAGCAATAGTGCCGACGTTCAGAAGACTCACGGACGGCGAGTGTGAATCTGACAATGTGCCGCCGCC
>Ga0209591_10002677_pt1 | contig 21236 bp, 20 predicted proteins | sample MAT01_FD_187207 | JGI IMG/M metagenome (GOLD analysis project Ga0209591, IMG submission 187207) | Freshwater microbial communities from Lake Fryxell liftoff mats and glacier meltwater in Antarctica - MAT-01 (SPAdes) (version 2) | ecosystem: Environmental > Aquatic > Freshwater > Ice > Liftoff... | reverse complement strand
CGGCCGGCAGGGCCCGGCCGCTGCCGATGAGGTGCAGGTCCAGCTCGACGTCGACGTCGACGTCGGCGTCGTCGGGATGGAGGCATTCGACCGGACCGGACGAACAGACGCACCGCCACTCGTCCGGGTCCGGGCCCTCGGCGCGCTCGAGCAGCGCCACGGAGTGCAGGCCGAACGCCTCGCGCACCTTCTCCAGCAGCCGGGGCAACGGGTCGGTCCTGGTGAGCACGGTCCGTGCGGATGCGGCCGAGCAGGTCGCCGCCGCCCATGCCGTCGCGGAGGCGCACCGTGGGGAGGTCGAGGCCGAGCGGGACCAGGTGCTCGCCGAGCGCGACCAGCACACGCGGGCGGAGATCGAGCGGGTGCGGGCCGAGGTCACCGCGGCCGCCGACGCCCGGGTCACCGCCGCCGAGGATCGGGCGAGCGCGGCGGGGCAAGCCGCGGACACCGCCCGCCGCGACGCCGCGTTCGAGGTGGGCACCGCGCGGCGGGAGGCGACCGAGGCAGCGACCGCGGCGATCACCGAGGGGCGACGATCGGATCAGCCCAAGGACCATCGACGTCGCGGCTTCCCCACGGCGATCCGAGGAGTTGCCCGCCCTCGTTCTCCCAGGCCAACTCCGGGCAGGGAGCTCGAACCGGCGGAGAGGACTCAGAGGCAGGTGTTCGAGGGGTCTCATCGGTTCTGATGGCGTTGCGCATGTTCGGACTCGTCCTCGCTCGGCGGTCGCCGCCGGTCGGCGCGCTGATAAATGAGCCGTCGACGGTGCCGGAGTTGTTGTTTGTGCGGGTGACCGGGTGGTGCGAGGTCGGCACGTCCTATCCTCGGCAGGGTGGACCGGGAGCTACGGGTGTCGGACGCCGATCGGGAGGACGTTGTCGGTCGTCTCCGACGAGCGGTGAGCGAGGGGCGCCTGAGCATGCACGAGTTCGACGAGCGCGCCGTGGCCGCCTACGAGGCGAAGACCCGCGGCGACCTTGAGCCGTTGACGGCGGACCTGCCCAAGAACCTGTGGTGACACCCCCCGCCCGGCCGCAGGTCACTACTCGACCTCGGTCCTGGTCAGGGTCAGGTCGGGGTCGGGGTCGGGACGAGCCTCGTGGCCGTTCCCGGCGTCGGACCGCGGCCCGCTGCTGCCCAGCGACAGCGCCTCGTCGTCGGTCACAGCCCTGGGGGCCGGTGCGGTGTGCGTGGTCGGGGTGTCGGCCCGCTGGGCTCCGCCGGTGTTGTTCTCGAAGAACCGCAGCAACTCGACCGGGAAGGGCATCACCAGGGTGCTGTTCTTCTCCGACGCGACGTCGGCCACGGTCTGCAGCAGCCGCAGCTGCAGCGCACCGGGGGTGTCGGCCATCGCCCTGGCGGCATCGGAGAGCTTGGCTGAGGCCTGGAACTCCCCGTCCGCGGCGATGACGCGGGCCCGGCGGTCCCGCTCGGCCTCGGCCTGCCGCGACATCGACCGTTTCATGCCCTCGGGCAGCGCGATGTCCTTGACCTCGACACGGTCGACGCTTATCCCCCAGTCCTCGGTGGGGGTGTCGATGACGGCGCGTAGCTCCGCGTTGACCTGCTCCCGGTCCGACAGCAGGGTGTCGAGGTCGGCGCGGCCGATCACCGAGCGCAGCGAGGTCTGCGAGACCTGGGAGATGGCGCCGAGGTAGTTCTCCACGTTGATCAGGGCCTTGACCGGGTCGACGACCCGGAAGTAGACGACGGCATCGACGTTGAGGGTCACGTTGTCGCGGGTGATCGCGCCCTGGGCGGGGATGTCCAGGACGATGGTCTGGATGGGCACCTTCGTCAGCTGGTCGGCGAACGGGATGATCAGCCGCAGCCCTGGGTCCCGCACCGTGGGCAGGAGCCGCCCGAATCGCAGGACCACCCCCCGTTGGTACTGCTGGACCATACGGACACCGGCGCCGGTGATCAGGAGCACGACGGCCAGCACGGCGATGACGGTGACGAACAGAACGTTCATGACGAACAGGTCTCCCTTGACTGGTGGGTAGGGGACCGAGGGCCCGGGCGGGGTGAACGGCTGGGCTCTCGACATACCCCGTAGCGTGGTGCGGCGGTCTCCGGCGCTTGTCAGAAGCGCAGGATCGCCGCCGCGGGTCGGTGCGACATCTCCTTCGTTGACAGCAGGTGGACGGCCCCGCCGTGCTGCAGTGTCTGCACGGCCACGGCCTCGAGAAGGTCTTCCCCGGTGGTCTCGAACGCGGCGCCGGTGGCGATGTCGTCGGTGGCCTCGGTGTAGCGCCCCCACACGGTGTCGTCCTCGGCGAGCAGCAGCGTGTCGATGCGACCCTGGTAGGCCGCCCGCACCAGCTCGTCGACACCGGTGGCCGCGCGCGCGTCGCCACCACCGTGCAGGGTCTCGAAGCGCTCGACGGCGGCGGTGCGGGCCGCGTCCAGACGGGGCCGCATCACGGCGTAGGCGGCGTCGTGCAGCTGCGCGTCGTCCAGGGATCCGGGGTCGCGCTCGAGGACGCCGGCGAGCAGTGGATCCAGGGTGCCGAGCTTCTGGATGTGCCCGCCCATCTCGGCGGCGGCGACCAGCACGACCGGGACCGGGTTGGCGGCCAGGTGCTGGCGCAGCGCGGCCGCGACCCGCCGGGTGAACTCCACGAGCCGGGCTTTGCGCCACTCGGCGGGGCTGTCCCCGTAGACCTGCGCCTGGCTGATGTCGATCGCGCCGGTGTTCGGTCTGGCCACCGGGCTGGCCTGCAGGGGGTTCTCGTAGTCCGGTTCCCCCAGGATGGCGGCGACGCTGTCGGGCAGGTCGGTGGTCTTGTCCTCGGTCATCGCGAAGCGGAAGGCGTCGAACAGCCGCACCTCATCCGCGGTGATCGTCACCACGACGAAGGCGCCGTCGGCCTCCAACAGCGGCAGCAGGGGCTTCACACGAAAGCCCGGGCCGACCACGACCCGCTCGGCGAGTGGGATCGGCACCCGATAGCTGCGGGGCTCACCGCCGTCGAGGAACAGCGCCAGGCCGTGGTCCTGGTGCTGCCAGAACCGGTAGTCCTCGACCAGCGCCATGGCCGGGCCGACGAAGGCCTCGGCCTCGGTGCGCGAGAGTCCCGTCGACACCAGGTCGTCACGGGCGCGGGCAGTGAGGTTCCTGAGCCGGATCGGGTCCTGGCGGATCTCGCTGCCCCGGACGTGGGTGGGCAGGAAGATCGAAACCCCGAGTGGCGGCGTCTCTTTCATGAGAATGGACAAATCGGATCGGGTGAACAACGACAGCCTCCGGAGGTGCTGGTCCGTACGGGTGTGGACAGGTGGAACTCGCTCAGCGCCGGTCGCTGGTCCTGATCGAGTCGCCTCCCTTGCGGTCGTCCAGCCGCCCGAAGTGGGTGTCGAGGAGGTTCTTGAGCTTCTGCGCGGCGCCGCGGCAGGCCTCGTCCAGGGTTGCGGCGTGGTGGGTGACAGCGACCGGCGCCTGCCCGGCCGGGCGGGCCTCCAGCATGCAGCGCATGTCGGCGCCGCCGAACCTGCCGGCGCTCTCATCGCCCAGGTGGACCTCCACCCGCGTGATGTGATCGCTGAACCGCGACAGCGCCGCACCGATCTCGGCTTCGACCCGGCCGGTCAGCTCGTCGCGGCCTTCCACGTTGGCGTCGGTGTTGACCTGAATCTGCATGTGCATAGCTTCCTTTTTGTTCAGTTCGGTCCGCAGGCCGGCCGCCGCGGCGACGTCAGGAGATTCGGCGGCGCTGCATTCGCTGCCGGATAGCGCCGTAGCCGGCTGTGGCGAGGAACAGTACGACGCCGATGATTGTCAGCCAGAGTAGCCCTTCGACGACCGCACCGACAACCGACAACACCAGCCACACGACCAGCAGCGCGACGACCACTTTCAACATGAGCACGTTCTCCTGTGTTCGGAAATGTGTGATCCGGGTGTCCAAGGCCTCTGCCGGCGGATCGCCCGGGCGGAAAGGTCCGCGGTCGGTGGGGCTACCGAGGCGTGGGTGGTTTCGGATTGGCGGACTCACAGGTACGCCACCCCAGGGCGATGACGATCGCGAAGGTGATGTAGCCCGCGAACGCGACGACGTAGACCATGGACACGGTTCGGCCGCCCTGCCGATCTCCTTGTCGGGCCGGTGCTCGCCCGTAGCGGTGCGGCCGCGGCGTCCGCTGCTCCCGGGAACGTCATCGGAGGACGCGGTCCGTGGCCCCGGTCGTTGGTGGTCATCGGGAAAGCCGTCGCTGCGTCGTCGCGCCCCCCGCGTGGCGATCACCATCCACGGCACGATCGGTCCCGCGGTGAGCAGCCCGGACCCGACCAGGCCCAACTCGGAGGGCAGCGAATGCAGAACGGCCAGCACGAGAAGTGCCAGGAGCAGCGCTGGCCTGGTATGCCGTCAGCGGAAACCATCGAACGGGACCCGACGGCGCCCGGGCCCCGGTCGAGGTAGCGACCAGTACCGGGTCTCTCTCGACAAGTTCGCTTTCGATCGCAGCCAGGAGCTTCAGTTCACGTGGCGAAAGTGACATGACGTCTCCGGTCATTGTGTTCGACGGCTGCGCGAGAGGTCTGCCCCGGTTCTGGTTGCGTCGTCGATGCGAATTCCGGCGCCCGCGGCGCCGAACGGACAGACCCCCCGCGCAGAGCACAGGCGAGCCATTCAAGGTCACGTCGTTGGCGAGAACGCCGCTTGATCCGAGGTGGTGCGGCGGTGCGGGTCGATGAGACCGAGCAGCCGACGGATCGCCGCCGGGTCGTCGTCGAGGTCCAGGCCGTGGGACGGTGCGCGATGCCCGACGGCGTGGCCGTCCAGGACGCTGATCGCCCAGGCCACGACTTCCGCGGCGGTAGGCACGAGGTCCAGTGGTGCTGCCTGGGTTCCGGCGTAATGGTCGCGGGGCGAGTGCTCGCCTCGGTAGGACAGTGACCAACCGTGCGCCGGGTCCCACCACAACATCGGGTCGGCGAGATCGCCCCGCCCCCGGCACGGCAGGACGGCCAGACGAATGTCGATCGGGTCGACCACGGTGTAGATCTCGGTGGACAGGTGCACCACGTCGGAGAGTGCCTCGCTGACCAAGCGCAACCCGCGCCGGTCGGCTTCGGAGATCACCTGCTGGCGGTAGCCGTGCACTGCGGCGACAGCGTCCATGCCCAGGGCCGCTACCAGCGCGTCGTTGTTCATGTCGGGCCTCTTCCTGAGGGGGTGACCGACGGGGACCGGGGTCGGCTCGTGGTGGTCGGTCCGAAGCGGGCACCGAGCACGGTGATGTGGTCGGGTACCCGTGGTCTGCGGCCGCCATCCCGTTCCTTGTCCCCGGTTGCCACCGCTGGGACTCAGCGTGCCGGGTGCCGGGTGGGGCGGCTATCGGGTCCAGCACCCATTTCGCCGTCCTCGACCCTGCACCCCGGCGGTCCGGGGCGGCCGCGGAATGGGGTGCGGCCCTCATGGACAGGCTGGCGCCCAGGGGGTGAGGCTGTCGGCATGCCGCAGCCCGTCGATCAGCGTCCGCGCCGAGTGTGATGCGATCACGGTGGGGGCGGAGTACCCCGGCGGCGGCCCTGTTCTGGCGGCTGTTGCTGGGCAACGGTGCGGTGTTCGTGGCGGGGTTGGCGGTGCTGGTGTTGTCACCGGCCACGATGTCGACCCCGATCCTGGTCCGGGAGATCGCTGTACTGGTGGTGGGCCTGGCGCTGTTGCTGGCCGTGAACGCCGTGCTGATCCGGTCCGCGCTCCGGCCGTTGGCCGGGCTCACCAGGCTCATGGACCGTGTGGACCTGCTGCGTCCGGGGGAACGTCTGACCGTGCGTGGTGGCCGGGACCTCGGGCGGCTCGTCGGCACGTTCAACGACATGCTCGACCGGCTCGAGACCGAGCGGAGCGCGAGCAGCGCGCATGCGCTGGCCGCGCAGGAAGGCGAACGGCACCGTATCGCTCAGGAGTTGCACGACGAGATCGGTCAGAGTCTCACCGCGGTGCTGCTCGGTCTGAAACGTACCGTGGATCGCGCGCCTGCCGATCTGCAGGATGAGCTGCGAGAGGCGCAGGAGGCGATCCGGGCCAGCCTCGACGAGGTCCGGCAGGTGGCCCGCCGGCTGCGCCCCGGTGTCCTGGAGGAGCTGGGTCTGCTCAGCGCGATGCGCGCGTTGGCCACCGACTTCACCGATGCCAGCGAGGTGCCGGTCGTGCAACGGCTCGACCAACAGCCCCCGCCGCTGAGCCCGAACACCGAACTCGTGTTCTACCGCATCGCGCAGGAGAGCCTGACGAACATCGCCCGCCACGCCGACGCATCCCGGGTCGAACTGTCACTCACCCACGACCGGGACACGGTCGTGCTGCGCATCACCGATGACGGGCGGGGCCACGACGGGTTCACCGAGGGAGCCGGTATTCGCGGCATGCGCGAACGGGCCCTGCTCATCGGCGCCCACCTGAGCCTGGGCCAGACACCGCAGGGCGGCACGCAAGTACGTCTCGTCGTCGCCGCAGACCAGAGGAAAGCGTAGGGCGCTGTGGAACCGACGAAGACGAGGATCCTGCTGGTCGACGACCACGGCCTGGTCCGGCGCGGGCTACGCCTGATCCTGGACGCCGAACCCGACCTGACCGTGGTCGCCGAAGCCGGCGACGGTGCCGAGGCCGTCGAGCTGGCCACCCGCGGCGACGTCGACCTCGTCATCCTCGACATCGCCATGCCCCGGATGACGGGGCTGCAGGCGGCGCGGGAAATGTCGCGGCGTGCCCCGCACGTCCGCATCCTCATGCTGTCCATGTACGACAACGAGCAGTACCTGTTCGAAGCGCTCAAGGCAGGCGCTTCGGGTTACGTGCTCAAGTCGGTCGCCGACCGCGACCTGATCGAGGCGTGCCGGGCCGCGATGCGCAACGAACCTTTCCTTTACCCCGGTGCCGTCACCGCTCTGATCAGGGACTACCTGCGCCGCGACGAACGCGGTGAACCCCTCCCGGACAGCATCCTCACCCCCCGGGAGGAGGAGGTCGTCAAGCTGATCGCCGAGGGGAACTCCTCCCGACAGATCGCCAAGACCCTCGTCATCAGCGTGAAGACCGTCGACCGCCACCGCGCGAACGTCCTGCAGAAACTCGGCATGCACGACCGGCTGGACCTGGCCAGATACGCCATCCGCGCCGGCCTGGCACAGCCCTGACAACCTGCGGCGCCGCCTGGAACTGGCCACTGAACGCATCTGCCCGCGGTCGACGCAGGATCGGGCCGCAGACCGAGGAACCACCCGACCTCCGGCAGCGCCCTCACGGCCGCCACCCGCGGTCCCCCGCGTAACACCGCCGGTAGGGCCAGCAGCGCGACGGCCGCGACCAGCACGAGTCCCGCTGCGCCGCGGGTGAGCACCACACCGACCAGGAGGACCGACGAGCCGACGAGCCCCGCCACCGCCAACCGCGCCGCGATGGGGCGCGGCCACGGGCGACGCCGAGCCGGGCGGGTACCCGGCGGCCGCGCGGAGCTCCGCCGCGTAGGCCGCGACGGCGTGCCGAGTCGCGCGGTCAGAGCCGCCATGTCGGCGACCTTGCCGACCGCCGTGTCAGCCGCCGTGTCGGCCGCCGTGTCGGCCGTCCTCCCGCCGATCACCACGTCACCGGGCGTGGCGGCCGTCGGCTCGCAGGCTCCTCCACCGTTCGCCACGGCGCCGGCCGGGACCTTCCCGACGTCGACGCCGGCAACCCCGGCGTCCGGCCTGCTGTCCGCCTCGATGTCCGCGACGACATCGGCGAGGTGCCCGGCGACGTCGTCGAGGATCTCGGCGACCTCCGACTCCGGCAGATCGGCCAGTGCCCGGCGCAGCTCGGCGAGGTACTCCTGTGCCGGGCCCGCCAACAGACCCACCGCCCCGGTACTCATGTTCCCGACCACGCTCTCGTCGCCCTGCGTCATGACTCCCCCACCAGCCCTTCCATCGTCTCTGCGAACGCACGCCAGGTCTTCGCCGCCTCACGCAGCCGGTCCTTGCCCGGCGCGTTGAGGCTGTAGTACCTGCGTGCGGGCCCTCGCCGCTCGGCACGACGTAGGACGTGAGCAGGCCTGCGTTGTAGAGCCGGCGCAGCGTGCCGTAGACCGACGCGTCGCCGACCTCCTGCAGTCCGGCCGCGCGCAGCCCGCGCACCACCTCGTAGCCGTAGCCGTCTGCGCGGTCGATCACCGCCAGCACGGCGAGGTCGAGCACTCCCTTGAGCAACTGGCTCGGTTCCACGACACCTCCTTGCACGTTTCGCACGACCGGATGCGTCAGGGGTGGCGAGCCACGTGTCAGGCGCGCGTCAGGATCACTCACGACGGTGTCCCGGTGTGCCGATCCTGGGGTGTGCTCCCCCGAACCCTCCACCCGCGGGCGCCGCGTTGCTCGCACGTGATCGCGGTATTCGCGATACGGGGGCGTCCGGCGGTCCGCCTCCCCGGATACCCTCACATCGAGATCGTCGGTGCGTACGCCCGTGCCGGCACGGTGGCCGAGCAGGCCTGACCACAGGGGGCCGCGCATGTCCGTGGTCGACAACGCCATCTACATCGACGGCAAGCGCGCCGTCGTGCCGCGCTCGCTCGACCACACGTTCGCGGAGCTCAAGGCCTGCCCCGCCGAGGGGCACAGCTTCTGCTGGATCGGCCTACTGCGGCCCACGCCGGAGGAGATCAAGGCCGTCGCCGAGGAGTTCAGCCTGCACGGGCTGGCGGTCGAGGACACCGTCAACGCCCACCAGCGCCCCAAGCTCGAACGCTACGGCGACCTGGTCTTCGTCGTCCTCCGCCCGGCCCGCTACGTCGACGCGGTGGAGGTCGTGGAGCTCGGCGAGGTACACGTGTTCGCCGGAGCCGATTTCGTGATCACAGTGCGGCACGCCGAGGAGCCCGATCTCGCCGAGGTCCGGCAGCGCCTGGAGTCCGATCCCGAACTGCTCGGCAACGGCCCGTTCGCGGTGCTGTACGCGGTGCTGGACAAGGTCGTCGACGACTACGGGCCGGTCCTCGACGGCCTCCAGAACGACATCGACGAGATCGAGGTGCAGGTCTTCGACGGCGACCCCACCGCCTCCAAACGCATCTACACCCTCACCCGCGAGGTGATCGAGTTCCAGCGGGCGGTCGAGCCGCTGCGGGAGCTGTTCGCCGAGCTGCGGGAACGGCTCAGGGAACGGGCCGGCGAGTCCGACCTCGAGCTCCGGCGCGCGCTGCGCGACGTGGCCGACCACGCCACCCGCGCGCTGGAGCGCATCGACGGCTACCGCCAGTTGCTCGGCAACATCCTCACCGTCAACGCCGCACTCGTCGGTCAGCGCCAGAACGAAGAGATGGCGCGGATGACGCGGGCGGGCTACGACCAGAACGAACAGGTCAAACGGATCTCCTCGTGGGCCGCGATCCTGTTCGCCCCCACGCTCGTCGCCTCGATCTACGGCATGAACTTCACGTTCATGCCCGAGCTGGACTGGGCGTTCGGCTACCCGTTCGCGGTGTTCCTGATGTTGCTGCTCGGCGCCGGGCTCTACGTCGTGTTCAAGCGCCGCGGCTGGATGTAGGGCGGCGCCGGCCTGACCCGCGGAACCGCCCTCGGCCCACAACCCCGCCCGCGGGTCGCGCGCCCCTTCTCGGTGCGCTGCCCCTGTTCGAGCGGGGGCAGCGCACCGACAACGGGGGCGCGCACACCTCGCTTGCCTCCCGGCATGGCTCGACCTCCCGCGGCGGCCGGGGGTGCGAGGTCACGCTGCCGTGATCTCCGCATTCTCGACGCGATGGGCTGCGGCATCCGTCGCACGCCACCACCGCGGCAGGGTGCGTCGGTCACCGGCCGCGACCGGCCGCCCTCACATCGAGACCCCGACTCACGCGCACCGAGACCCCGACTCGCGGGGGCGGGGTTGGCAGCGGGGGCAGCTGTGGCTGCTGCGGTTCATCCACGCCTCCCGGCGGATCGGGGTGCCGCAGCGGGGACAGGGGCGGTCGGCCCGGCCGTAGACGTTCAGGGCGCGGTCGAAGTACCCCGACGCGCCGTTGACGTTCACGTAGAGCGCGTCGAACGAGGTGCCGCCCGCGTCCAGCGCCGCGTTCATCACCTCCGACGCCGCCGTGAGCACTGCGGCGCCCCGCGCCCGGGTCAGCTTCTCGGTGGGGCGCTCACCGTGCAGGCGCGCCAGCCACAGGGCCTCGTCGGCGTAGATGTTGCCGATGCCGGAGACCACCGTCTGGTCGAGCAGCGCACGCTTGAGCCCGGTGCGGCGCCGCCGGATGCCGGCCACGGCGGCGTCGAGGTCGAACGCGGGGTCCATGGGATCGCGCGCGATGTGGGCGACGGGCTCGGGGAGCAGCCCGCCGCCCGTGGCGTGGACGAGGGGGTGGACCGAGAGGCCGCCGAACGTGCGCTGGTCGACGAACCGCAGCTCGGGGCCGTCGTCGGCGAAGCGGACGCGGATCCGCAGGTGCTTCTCGGCGGGCCGGTCCGCCGCGGCGACCAGCATCTGACCGCTCATGCCCAGGTGCGCGAGCACGGCGTCGTCCCCAGCGCCGCCGGCATCGAGGTCGAGCCAGAGGTACTTGCCGCGGCGGCGCGCTCCGGTGATCGTCCGCCCGGTCAGTCGTGAGGCGAAGTCGGCGCGACCGGCGGCGTGCCTGCGGACGGAACGGGGGTGCTCCACGTCGACCGCGAGGATGTCACGGTCGAGCACGTGGTCGGCCAGCCCGCGCCGGACCACCTCGACCTCGGGGAGCTCGGGCACGTGCTCAGGGGGTGGCGGGGGCGCCCGACGGCGCCTCCGCGGTGAGAGTGCGCCACGCGAGCTCGGCGGCCTTCTGCTCGGCCTCCTTCTTGGTGCGTCCCCCACCGGAGCCGAGCTCGCGCCCGCCGACGAGGGCGGTGGCGGTGAAGACCTTGAGGTGGTCGGGCCCCTCCTCGGTGATGCGGTACTCGGGGACGCCGAGGTCCGCGGCCGCGGTGAGCTCCTGCAGGCTCGTCTTCCAGTCCAGTCCGGCGCCGAGCAGCGGGGCGCTCACGAGCAGCCCGTCGAAGAGCCGGTGGACGAGCCCGCGGGCGGCCTCCAGGCCGTGCTCCAGGTAGACGGCGCCGATCAGGGCCTCGGTGGCGTCGGCCAGGATACTGATCTTCGTGCGGCCGCCGGTCAGCTCCTCGCCGCGCCCGAGGTAGAGGTACGCCCCAAGCCCGGTCGGTCCCCCGAGAATGGCCGCGACGCCCGCGAGCGCGTGCATGTTCACCACGCTCGCGCGCAGTTTCGCCAGCTGCCCCTCGGGCAGGTCCGGGTGCTCCCGGTAGAGCCGCTCGGTCACGACGACACCGAGCACCGAGTCGCCCAGGAACTCGAGGCGCTCGTTGGTGGGCAGGCCGCCGTTCTCGTAGGCGTAGGACCGGTGCGTCAGTGCGAGGGTGAGCAGGTCGTGCTCGATCTCGACGCCCAGGGACGCGAGAAGGAACCCGCGCTCACCTGTGGGTCCCGTCGATCCGCGCTCCGCCACCGTGCCGCCGCTGATCCAGGATTCCGGGTCAGGCCGGGCTGACGACCTGGCGGCCGTCGTAGGTGCCGCAGGTGGGGCAGGCCATGTGCGGCGGCTTGGTGGCCCGGCAGGCGCGGTTCGAGCACGCGACGAGCGTCGGAGCAGTGGCCTTCCACTGCGACCGACGTGAGCGCGTGTTCGACCGCGACATCCGGCGCTTCGGAACAGCCACGATGAATCTCCTAGCGGTACTCGGGTTGCCGGCTGGAATCAGTCGGCTGGTGTCAGTCGGCGGGCAGGCGCTCACGCAGAGCGGCCCAGCGAGGATCAAGTGTCTCATGCGCGTGGTCGGGCGCGAGGTCGGCCCACTTCTCGCCGCAGTCGGGGCACAGGCCGCGACAGTCGCGGCGGCACAGCGGGGCCAGCGGCAGGGCCAGCACGACCGCGTCGCGGACGGTCTGCTCGACGTCGAGCTTGTCGTCCGCGACCCGAGGCAGCTCGTCGGCGTCGGTGGTGTCGTCGGTCGCGCTGTCCGGGAACGCGAAGAGCTCCGCGATCTCGACGGTGATCTGGTCGGTCAGCGCATCGAGACAGCGGGCACACTCGCCGTCGAGCGCGGCCGAGACGGTGCCCGAGACGTACACCCCCTCGGTGACCGACTCGAGCCGGACGTCGAGTTCGACGTCGGTCCCGGCCGGGACGGCGATGGAGTCGAGGCCGAGCCGGACGGGGTCGGCGGGGGCCGCGATGGTGCGCTGATAGCTGCGCATGGCACCGGGCCGGCGGCCGAGCTCCCGAATGTCGAACACCCAGGGACCGGAGGCGACGCCGGCGGAGGAAGAACGCGAACTGCTCACGCCTTCCAGGATAGGCCCGGCCGCCGCATGGCCGGGGCGGCGTGGGCGGGGAGCCGATTCAGGTCAAGACCTGGACCTGCTCGCGCTCCCGGTCCGGCTTCTGGTCCGGCTCTTGGTCCGGCACCGTGTCGGCGGCGGGGACCGTGGCGCCGAAGCCGTCCGCGAGCAGGGCCGCGAGATGCAGGAACGCATCGTGGGTGGAAGCGCGCAGGCGCGCGAGCTCGATCCGCCCACCGGTGGCCAGGTGCGGGTCGTGCGGCACCTCGACGACCGCACGGCAGCGGGCCTCGAAGTGGCTGCGGACCCGGCCGCGGTCGATCTCCTTGCTCCCCCGGTCACAGCTCAGCACGACCACCGAGTCCGCCACCCGGGAGGCGTGGCCGTGTGCGATCAACCAGTCGAGGGTCAGGCTGGCGCGGCTCGCGCCGTCCACGGTCGGTGCGCCCACGACGACCAGGCTGTCGACCAGCGCGAGCGTGCCGTCCATCGCCGAGTGCACCAGACCAGTGCCCGAGTCGGTGATGACGATGTCGTAGAAGCGGACGAGCACCTGGCACACGCGCTCGTACTCGTCGCGGTCGAACGCCTCGCTCATCGCGGGGTCCTGCTCCGAGGCGAGGACCTGCAGCCGTCCCGCGAGGGTCGTGTAGCGGGCGACGTCGGTCAGCGAGTGCGTGTCCTCCATGTTCCGGAGGAGGTTGCGCACCGTCACCGATGTGTCGTCGGTGAGCCGGTCGGCCAGCGTTCCCGCGTCGGGGTCGGCGTCGAGCGCGATCACCCGGTCCCCGCGGTTCTCCGCCAGCACCAGGCCGAGGCACGCCGAGACGGTCGTCTTGCCGACCCCGCCCTTGAGCGAGCTGACTGCCACCTGGTGCGAACCCCGCAGCGGGCGGCGGATGCGGCGCAACTGCTCCTGACGGTCGCGCTCGGCCGGGCCGATGCCGGGGTTCACCAAGCCACCGGTGGCCTTGAACAGGGTGCCGCGCCAGCCGCCGCGCGGGCGGTCGCCCCGGAACCGGACGATCGCATCCTCGGTGAGTTCCGCCGCACTCGCCACACCGGCCGGCCGCCGAGGCGTGACCGCGGTCGGCTCGCCATGGCGGTCCCGTTCGCCGTACCGCGCCGCGTCCATGTTCTCGCTCGCCCTCGCCCGTCCCGTGCCGTCAGCTGTGCCGTTCATCAGGGGCTCGCCGCTCTCACATCGGGAAGCGGTCGGCCATCAACGCGGCCAGCTCGTAGGCCGCGCGGCGGGTGGCGGGACGCAGGCGCGCCAGCTCCACGCGGCCGCCGGTGGCGAGGTGCGGGTCGTGCGGGATCTCCACCACCGCGCGGCAGCGCGCGGCGAAATGGGCCCGGATCCGTTCACGGTCGACGTCGGCGCTGGTGCGGTCGCACGACAGGACGGCCACCGCGTCGGCGGCCAGCGACCCGTGGCCGTGGGCGAACAGCCAGTCCAGGGTCTTGCTGGCGCGTCCCGCGCCGTCCACGGTGGGAGCCCCGACGATGATCACGCTGTCGGCGAGCTTGAGGGTGCCCTCCATCGCGGAGTGCACCAGCCCGGTGCCCGAGTCGGTGATGACGATGTTGAAGTAGCGGTCCAGCAGCGCGCAGATGTGCTCGTACTCCTCGCGGCTGAACGCGTCGCCCGCGGCGGGGTCCTGCTCCGACGCGAGCACCTGGAGCCGTCCGGCGAGGCTCGTGTACCGCGACACCTCGGTCCAGGAGTGGATGCGGTCGTAGTCGCGGAGCAGCTCACGGACGGTCACCGACGACTCGCCGGTGAGGCGGTCGGCCAGGGTGCCCGCGTCGGGGTTGGCGTCGAGCACGATCACCCGGTCGCCGCGGTTCTCCGCCATGACCAGGCCCAGCAGGGTCGACACGGTCGTCTTGCCGACCCCGCCCTTGATCGATGTGACGGCGATGCGGTGCGAACGCCACAACGGGTGTCGGATGCGGTGCAGGACGGCCCGGTGACGCAGCTCGGCCTCGCTCGGGCCGGGGTTGACCACACCTCCACTGGCCCGAAGGACGACCCGACGCCAGCCTTGGGCCGGTTCGTCCGATCGCTCCCTCAGTATCGCGTCGCCCGACAGATCCTCCGCCGTCCGCGGCCCGACCGCCGACTCCGTGGGAACCCGCGGACCGGGCCTTGCCCCGCCGGTACCGGCCCCGCCGGTCCCCGCCCCGGTCGTTCCCGCCCCGTCAGTGCCCGCGCCCCCAGTGCCCGCGCCCCCAGTGCCCGCGCCCCCTGACATCGCGCCCCCTGACATCGCGCCCTCTCCCACTGCGCCCCCTGGCTCCCGCACATCCACTCTGCCCCGTGTGTCGAGTCGGTGCCCGTACCTCGCCCACCAGGTCAGGGGATCGGGCTCGACCTGTCGTCGTACCACCGGCGGAGACTACCGCGACGGAGCCACCCGATCGTACGGTTCGTGACCGTGTGGTGACCTTGCCGCTACGGTGAGGCGGCGACGTCGGAGGCGGCTCGACCGGCTCGTGGTCAGTCGATCAGGTCCATCCCCGTGCCCGAACGGCCGTTCACGGCGGAGCCTGCGGTGGGGCGGTCGGGCGAGTCGCCCCGCCAGAGCCTGCTCCGGCCCCGGGTGACGGTGCGCAACGCCTTGCCGAGGGTGTCCTCGAACTCGGCCAGCTTGACGTCGACGTAGCTGTCGCACTCGCGACGCAGGCGCTCGGCCTCGGCGGCGGCGGTGGCGACGACGCGGGCGGCCTCGGCACCCGCGGCCCGGACGACCTCGGCCTGGGACACCAGGCGGGCCTGCTCTGCCTGCCCGTCGGCCACGTACCGGTCGTGGGCGGCCCGGCCCGCGTGGGCGAGCCGGTCGGCGTCGGCCTGGGCCCGGTCGGTCAGCTCGGTGTGGTGGCGACGCCCCTCGGCAACGGCACGCTCGGCCTCGTGCCGTGCGTGCGCGAGGGTCTGCTCCGCCTCCTCCCGGGCCTCGGTGAGCACGCGGTCGGCCTGCGCCTGCGCCTGCGCCCGCACCTGCTCGGTGTCGGACCGGGCGGTGGAGCGGGTCTGTTCGGCCTCCTGCGTGGCGTCGTCCACCAGCTCGTCGCGGCGGTCGAGGACGTCCTGCGCGTCGTCGAACTCGCCGGGGAGCGCCTCCCGGACGTCGTCGAGCAGTTCGAGGACGTCGCCGCGAGGGACGACGCAGTTCGAGGTCATCGGGACGCCCCGTGCCTCCTCGACGACCGTGACCAGCGCGTCGAGCGATTCGAAGACCCGGTACACACCCCGCATCCTCTCACCGGGGGACCACCGATCGGCGTATTGCGCCCGACCCGCGTGTCTAGGCCCGTTCGGCGATGCGTTCCAGGAGGCGACGGTGCACCGACTCGGGGAGCAGATGCGCGACGTCACCCCCGTACGTGGCGACCTCCTTGACCAGCGAGCTGGACACGAAGCTGAACTCGGGGCTGGTGGACATGAACAAGGTGTCCACCCCCGACAGCCGCTGGTTCATCTGCGCCATCTGCAGCTCGTAGTCGAAATCGGTGACGGCGCGCAGGCCCTTGACGATCGCCCGGATCTCGTGGGTGCGGCAGTAGTCGACGAGCAGCCCGTGGAACGACCCGACGCTGACGTTCGGGTACGGCGCGACCACGTCGGTGAGCATCGAGATGCGCTCCTCGACGGTGAACAGGCTCCGCTTGCTCTTGTTGACCAGCACGGCGACGACGACCTCGTCGAACAGGGCGGACGCGCGCTCGACGATGTCGAGGTGACCGTGCGTCGGGGGGTCGAAGGAGCCGGGGCAGACGGCGCGCCTCATGGCCCGGGACGGTAGCCCACATGGAGCACGGTGTCGCCGTACCGGCGCTCGCGCGCGGGTCGCGTCGGCTCCGGCCAGGGAAAGGAGCCGGTCCGTGCCGCCCGCTCGACCACCACCGTCGCGTCCGCGGCGAGCCAGCCGTGCGCAGCCGCGGACCTCAGCCAGCCGGCGATCTCGGCGTCGGGCACCTCGTACGGGGGGTCGACGAGCACCACGTCGTAGCCGCGCCCCGCCGGGACGGCCAGTACCACCGCGGCCGGCGCCACGCGCACGACCGCGCCGAGCAGTCCCAGTTCGGCGACGTTGCGACGCAGCACGGCCGCGGCCCGCAGGTCGGACTCGACGAACAGCGCGTGCCCCGCGCCTCTCGACAGCGCCTCCAACCCCAGCGCGCCCGAACCCGCACACAGGTCGAGCACCGCGGCACCGTCAAGCCCGGGGTCGTGGTCGAGCGCGGCGAACAGCGCCTCCCGCACGCGGTCCGACGTCGGCCGCGTTCCCCTCGGTGGTACGGCCAGTCGCCGACCACCGGCGCGCCCGGCGATGATACGGGTCACGGGCTGCTCGTTCGCATGGCGCGCCCATTCTTGCCGACCGCCGCGTCACGGGTTCAGCAGGTCGGACCGGAACGCCACCGTCGATCGGCCCGCGTCCCCGCCCCGCCATCCGGAACCGTCGAACTCCTGCTCGACGTGGTCGGCCAGGTCGGTTCCTTACTCCAGCACCACCAGCAGGTCCCCGCCCTCGACCTGCCCGACGGCGCCGATGGCCAGGCGGGTGACCGTCCCGCCCTCGTGTGCGGTGATCGAGGCCTCCATCTTCATCGCCTCGATCGTGGCGACGGTCTGGCCGGCTTCGACGGGGTCGCCCTCGCCCACCTGCAGCGTGACGACGCCCGCGAACGGAGCCGCGACGTGGCGGGCGTTGGCCCGGTCGGCCTTCTCCGCGGCCTTGACGGTCGTCGCGACCGAGGTGTCACGCACCGGGACGGGCCGAATCTGCCCGTTCAGGGTGGTCAGAACGTTGCGGAAGCCACGCTCGTCGGGCTCGGAGATGGCCTCCAGCGCGATCAGCAGCGTGACTCCGGGTTCGAGCTCGACCGTGTGCTCCTGTTCGGGCTCGAGGCCGTAGAGGTGGTCCTTCGTCGAGAGCACCGAGGTGTCGCCGTAGGCCTCCAGGTGCGCTGCGTACTCCCGGGCCGGCGCGGGGAACAGCAGCCGGTTCAGGGTGGCGCGGCGGTCCTCGCGCAGGCCGCGCCGGTCGTCGATCGTGAGCTCGACGACCGCCTTCCCCGGGGGGCGCCCCTCCAGAGCGCGGGTGCGGAACGGCTCGGGCCAGCCGCCGGGCGGGTCACCGAGCTCGCCGCGCAAGAACCCGATCACCGAGTCGGGCACGTCGAAGTCGCCGGGTGCGGCCTCGAAGTCCTTGGGCTCCACCCCGGCGCCGACGAGGTGCAGTGCGAGGTCGCCCACCACCTTCGACGACGGCGTCACCTTCACCAGCCGCCCCAGCATCCGGTCGGCGGCGGCGTAGCAGTCCTCGATCAGCTCGAACCGGTCGCCCAGGCCCAGCGCGATGGCCTGCTGGCGCAGGTTGGACAGCTGTCCCCCGGGGATCTCGTGGTGGTAGACGCGGCCGGTCGGGGCCGCGAGCCCGGATTCGAACGGCGCGTACACCTTGCGCACCGCCTCCCAGTACGGCTCCAGGTCACACGCCGCCTGCAGGTCCAGACCCGTCGCGCGCGGGGTGTGGTCGGTGGCGGCGATCAGCGCCGAGAGCGCCGGTTGGCTCGTCGTCCCCGCCATCGACGCGACCGCGGCGTCCACCGCGTCCACACCCACCTCGATCGCCGCGATCAAGGTCGCCAGTTGGCCACCGGGGGTGTCATGGGTGTGCAGGTGCACGGGCAGGTCGAAGCGTTCCCGCAGGGCGGTGACCAGCGTACGCGCGGCGGGTGGGCGCAGCAGCCCGGCCATGTCCTTGATCGCCAGCACATGGGCGCCGGCGCCGACGATCTGCTCGGCCAGGCGCAGGTAGTAGTCGAGCGTGTAGAGGGTCTCACCCGGGTCGGACAGGTCGCCGGTGTAGCAGAGCGCCACCTCCGCGACCGCTGTGCCGGTGGCGCGCACCGCGTCGATCGCCGGGCGCATCTGCGAGACGTCGTTGAGGGCGTCGAAGATCCGGAAGATGTCCATGCCGGTGCGCGCCGCCTCGTCGACGAAGGCGTCGGTCACCTCGATCGGATACGGCGTGTACCCGACGGTGTTGCGGCCACGCAGCAGCATCTGCGTGCAGATGTTGGGCACGGCCTCGCTGAGCGCGGCGAGCCGGTCCCACGGATCCTCGGCGAGGAACCGCAGCGCGACGTCGTAGGTCGCCCCGCCCCAGCATTCGAGGCTCAACAACTGCGGCGCGGTCCGAGCGACGAACGGTGCGACGGCCAGCAGGTCACGGCTGCGCACCCGCGTGGCCAGCAGGGACTGGTGGGCGTCACGGAACGTCGTGTCGGTGACGGCCACCGCCTCCTGGGCGCGCAGCCGTGCGGCGAAGCCCTCCGGGCCGAGCTCACGCAGCAGCCGGCGCGAACCGTCGGGGGCCGGGGCGCCGAGGTCGCAGTGCGGCAGCTTGTCCACCGGCTCCACCGTGTGGGGCCGCGGCCCGTTGGGCTTGTTCACCGTGGTCTCGGCGAGGTAGCCCAGCAGCCGGGTGCCGCGGTCGGCGGGCTGGCGGGCGCGCTGCAGCTGCGGCCGTTGCTCGATGAAGCTCGTGGTGACGCGGCCGGCTTGGAAGTCGGGATCGGAGAGCACCGCGGCCAGGAACGGCAGGTTCGTCGCGACGCCGCGGATGCGGAACTCGGCTATCGCCCGCCGGGCGCGTCGCACGGCGTTGGGGAAGTCGTGGCCGTAGCACGTCAGCTTCACCAGCATCGAGTCGAAGTGCGCGCTGACCTCGGCGCCGGTGTGGGTCGTGCCGCCGTCGAGCCGCACGCCGGGACCGCCCGGGGACCGGTAGGCGCTGATCGTGCCGGTGTCGGGGCGGAAGCCGTTGGTCGGGTCCTCGCAGGTCACGCGGCACTGCAGCGCCGAGCCGCGAAGCGTCACGTCCTCCTGGCGCAGCCGCAGCTCCGGCAGGGTCACCCCCGACGCGATGCGCAGTTGGGCGATCACCAGGTCGCGGTCGGTGACCTGTTCGGTGACCGTGTGCTCGACCTGGATGCGTGGGTTCATCTCGATGAACACGTGCTGGCCGCGCTCGTCGAGCAGGAACTCGACGGTGCCGGCGTTCACGTAGCCGATGGCGCGGGCGAACAGTACGGCGTCGGCGCAGATCCGGTCCCGCAGCGCGGGGTCGAGGTTCGGGGCCGGCGCGATCTCGATGACCTTCTGGTGGCGGCGCTGCACGGAGCAGTCACGCTCGTAGAGGTGCGTGAAGTTTCCGGCCGTGTCGGCGAGGATCTGGACCTCGATGTGGCGCGGGTTGAGCACCGCCTGCTCCAGGAAGACGGTCGGGTCGCCGAAGGCCGACTCCGCCTCCCGCATCGCGGCCTCGATCGCGTCGCGCAGCTCGGCGGGCTCCCCGACCCGCCGCATCCCGCGCCCGCCGCCACCCGCGACGGCCTTGACGAAGATGGGGAACCCGACCTCGCCCGCCGCGGCGAGAAGAGTCTCGACATCCGCCGACGGCTCCGACGACGTCAGCACCGCCACCCCGGCGGCCCGGGCGGCCGCGATGGCGCGCGCCTTGTTCCCGGTCAGGTGCAGCACGTCGGCGGGTGGACCCACGAACGTGATCCCGGCCTGCTCACAGGCTTCGGCCAGGTCGGGGTTCTCCGAGAGGAAACCGTACCCCGGATAGACGGCGTCCGCGCCTGAACGGCGGGCCGCGGCGATCACCTCGTCGACGGACAGGTAGGCGCGCACCGGATGGCCGCGCTCGCCGATCTGGTAGGACTCGTCGGCCTTCGCGCGGTGCAGCGAGTTGCGGTCCTCGTACGGGAAGACCGCCACCGTCGACACCCCGAGCTCGTAGGCTGCCCGGAAGGCCCGGATGGCGATCTCCCCCCGGTTCGCGACCAACACCTTCCCGAACACGGCAACCCCTCTCGATGATCGCCGCACGTCCCGCTCGGCTGGCGGCGACGTGATCGACGAAGGCGAACGCTACCGGCGGGACACCCGTTCGGTCCCGTGCGAAGTGGCCCACTTCTCAGGTATCACGGAAGGGTGCGACACCATCCACGGCACCCGGCCCGCGCAGCGGCGTTCGCCGAGGGGCGCCGCCTGCGTGAAGCGTCCCGGATGCGCAAGGCGGCCCGGGCACGCCGGCACGATCCGCAGGGACGCCGTCGCCTGCCGAGAGCCGCCTCCTTGGCGCTGTGGGTGCTGGCCCTCACGCTCCTGTTCACCTTTATCGCCACCGTCGTCGCCACCATGCTGGCCGTCGCGATCGTCGCGAGAGGCGCGTTCTTCCTCGCCATGCCGCTCCTGGTCGGCACCGCCGCGTTCGTCACCGTCCGGAGCGTCAGGCGACGGGTCGCGCTGCGTCGCGGCGGCGCCCCCGGCACCGCTCCCCTGCCCGCCCGCCCGGCGGCGCGTCCCCGTCCGGACCTGGTGTGGGCACGGGCCCGCAACCGTTTCCACGCCCTGCGGGCGGAGTACGCCGCCTACGAGTGCGACGCGATGGCGGTGCTCCGGCTCCCCGCGCTGGCCGACGTGTCCGTCCCCAGCACCGGCCGATTCGTCGGCGCGTTCGCCGAGGCCCAGGCGTTCGAGACCGACGCGCTGCCTCCCGGACCGCACGCGACACAGTTCGTGGCCGCCGTCGACCGGGCGGAGCGCGCCTGGCACGCCGCCCGGGAGGCCGCCGAACGGATCCGGCTGTCCGGGCTCTCCACCGCCGAACGCGGCACCGTCGAGAGGGTGATCAAGCTCCTCACCACCGCGCGCGACTCCGACAGCGACGCCGAGCGCCTTGCCGCCTACTCCCGCGCCCGCTCCGAGCTGGCCCGCCTCGACCGTGCCGGAGTGCTCCACATCCCCAACCCCGCCCAGGCCGTCCTGGACGCCGCCGCCCAACCCGCCCTCCCCGCCTGACCCCCGCGAGTCGGGGTCTCTGCGCGCGCGAGTCGGGGTC
>Ga0209591_10002670_pt1 | contig 21259 bp, 16 predicted proteins | sample MAT01_FD_187207 | JGI IMG/M metagenome (GOLD analysis project Ga0209591, IMG submission 187207) | Freshwater microbial communities from Lake Fryxell liftoff mats and glacier meltwater in Antarctica - MAT-01 (SPAdes) (version 2) | ecosystem: Environmental > Aquatic > Freshwater > Ice > Liftoff... | reverse complement strand
CGCGTCACGCGCCGCGCCCACACCGGGGCCGGGCCTGAGCGGCTGATGGAAGTCGAGCGCCTGCGCGGCGTTCAGGAGCTCGATCGCAATCACCCAGGTTGCGTTGTCGAGAATCATGGCGGCCTGACGCGCACTGGTCGTGCCCATGCTCACATGATCCTCCTGATTGGCGCTGGTCGGAATGCTGTCCACGCTCGCCGGATGTGCCAGCACCTTGTTCTCGCTCACGAGGCTTGCCGCCGTGTACTGACTGATCATCAGTCCGGAGTTCAGGCCACCCTGACTCGACAGGAACGCCGGCAGGCCGCTCACGGCCGGATCGAGCATGTGCTCCACCCGTCGTTCGCTGATGTTGGCCAGCTCGGCGATGGCGATCTTGGCGTAGTCCATCACCAGCGCGACGGGCTGTCCGTGAAAGTTGCCCGCCGATATCACATCGTCGCTGTCCGCGAAGACGAGGGGGTTGTCCGTGACGGCGTTGCACTCTCGCGTCACGACATCCGCCACGTGGGTGAGCGCATCGCGACTGGCACCGTGCACCTGCGGCATGCAGCGCAGGCTGTAGGCATCCTGCAACTTTTCGCAGTGCAGATGCGATGCATGAATCGGACTCCCATGTGCCAATGCGCGCAGGTTGCCAGCCGCCGACGCAGCCCCGGGGTGTGCGCGCACGTCCATCACGCGCGAGTCAAACGCTGACGCGGTGCCCTTCAACGCCTCCAGTGACATCGCACCGGCGACGTCAGCCAGCGTCGCAAGCCGCTGCGCATCGTGCACGAGGAGCGCACCGATGGCCGTCATCGCCTGCGTGCCGTTGATGAGCGCCAGGCCCTCCTTGGCCTCGAGTACGACCGGCGTGTATCCGATGGCGTGGAGTGCATCGATACCGCGCATCACGACACCATTCACCTCGGCGCTTCCCTCCCCGATCAGGGGCAAGGCCATGTGCGCCAATGGGGCCAGATCACCGCTGGCGCCGACCGACCCCTGGCTCGGGATCACCGGGTGCAAGCCGTGATTGAGGCAGGCCAGCAGCAACTCGATCACGGTCAGGCGAATGCCGCTGTACCCAAACGAGAGAGACTGTGCCCGAAGCAGCAACATGGCGCGGACGACTTCAGTACACAGCGGCGTTCCGACGCCCATAGCGTGCGACACCAGCAGGTTGCGTTGCAACTGTCGCACATCCTCGCGCGCGATTCGAACGCTGGCAAGCCGTCCGAACCCGGTGGTGATCCCGTACACCGTTCGATCGGCCGCAACCAGCGACTCAACGTATTGCCGACTCTCGTGGACGCGGGTCGCGGCCGCATCGGTGATCGCGACGCGTGCACCGTATCGCGCGACGCGCACCACATCGTACACGGTGAGAGTGGCGCCAACCAGAACTGGTGTAGCGGTCGTCATTGGATGAACTCCTCACCAGCGATCATCACACGATCAATCACACTTTCTCCCATGGTATACGGAACGTCGCGCCAGTCGGTTGATTTCAGCAATAACAGATCCGCGCGCATCCCAGGCGTGATGCGCCCCACCTGCGTCAGCCCGAGCGCCGCTGCAGCGTTGGCCGTGCAGGCCACGAAGGCTTCCGCAGGCGAAAGGCCGTTCAGCCGCACGCCGAGGCCCATCGCAAGCGCCATCGAGAAGAGCGGCGACGACCCAGGGTTGCAGTCAGTGCCAATCGCCACCGTCGCACCGGCATCCACCAGCGCACGGCCGGGTGCAGCGCGCAGACCGAGATGCAGCGTGACACCCGGCAGCAGCACGGCAACCGTCCGACTGGCGGCGAGCGCGTCGATCTGCGCTGGTCCGCTCTGCTCGAGATGGTCAGCGCTCAACGCTCCGTGCGCGATTGCGATCTCCGTGCCACCAAGGACGTTGAACTGATCGGTGTGCGCCTTGCAGGTCAAACCGTGTGCAGCCGCGGCGCGCATCAACCGCGCAGCGTCGTCAGGGGCAAAGGCATCCCGTTCGATGAAGACATCGATTCCGGTCGCGAGCTCTGCAGAGGCGATGGCAGGAATCCATTCGTTCTCGGCCTCCCGAAGGTACGCCTCACGGTCCATCGCATCTCGCGGCGGCAGGTGGAAGAGCATCGTCGGTACCAGAGTCGCGGGAAGGTGCGCGCGCATCCGGCGGATGGTCGCCAGCTGGCGCGTCTCGTGCTCCCATGACTCGCCGTACCCGCTCTTGACCTCGATCGTCGTCGCGCCGGCGCGGATCATCTGCGTCGCCCGCTGCATGGCGGCGGCGAGCAGCTGGTCGTCCGGGGTGTTCGCCGTGCATGCGACGGTGTGTCGTATTCCACCGCCGTTGGCGAGGATCGTTTCGTAGGGCACACCGCGACTTCGTGCATCAAAGTCACCGAGACGATCGCCACCCCACACGATGTGCGTATGCGGATCCACGAGGCCCGGGATCACGCAACACCCCTCAGCATCCCAGTGGTCTGCGGCGGTCCCGTTCCAGTCCTGTCGGCGGCCGACCCAGACCACCTGGCCGTCGTGGATTGCCACCGCAGCATCGGTCGTTATGAACAGATCGCGCATGGCAGCCCCCTGCAACGCGCCGACGCCCGCTGCCGAAACGAGCTGCCCGATGTTGGTGATGAGACGATCGGCGATCATCGCAACACGACGCCCAACGTTTCGACGAGCAGCCGCGCGACGACCAACGCACTGAGCTGGGAGCTGTCGAGCGCCGGTGACAGCTCCATGCAATCGATACCAATGATCGTGTTGTGCGCTGCAGTTTCACGGATCAGCGCCGCGACCTGACGATAGGTCAGCCCATCGACCTCCGGGCTGGACGTACCGCTGACGATGGACGGGTCAAAGACATCGACATCGATCGACAGGTAGACTGACTTCCCGCGCGGCAGCGTGTGCGTGCCCAGGGATCCGTCGGCGGCGACGCTGTCGGCGTGCACCAGAGTGTGGCCGCGCGCCCGTGCAGCGGTCACCGCCTCGCGATCAGACCGGAGCCCACGCAGGCCCACGGTCGTGATGTGCGAGAGGTTGGGCATCTCCTCAGTCGCACGGCGAAAAGGGCTCGAGTTCGACCAGCGCGTGCCGTCGCGGACATCGGTAAAGTCCAGATGGGCATCGAGCTGTACGACGTGAAGATCCTCAACGTCGTCGAACGCACACAGCAGCGGGTAGCTCACCGAGTGGTCTCCCCCAAGGAAGAGCGGCACCTGGCAACGTGCTCGAACGTCGCGGGCCGCCGCTTGGATGCGGGCCTGAGCGAGCTGCGGTTCGAGGCTTGGCAGGTCCACATCGCCCACATCGCGCAGCGTGCGACCCTGCAGCAGCGTGGTCTGTGTGTGCCAATCCCAGAGCCCCTCCGGCGGTACTGCATATCGCAGCGACGCATCCCGAAGCGCACGCGGCGCGAATCGTGCGCCGGGGCGGAAGCCGAGTGCGATGTCGTAGGGAATGCCGAGGACCGCTGCATCGGCGCGCCACTCCTCATCCAGCGACGCGAGCGGTGCCCGGGCGAAGGTGCTGATACCCGCGTAGCTGAGCATCAGGGTTGCTCCAGCGACGGCATGTCCAGTCCACGTTCCTTCACCACGCGCAACGCGGTGTCGTACCCTGCATCGGCGTGCCGAATCACACCCATCGCCGGATCGTTGGTAAGGCAGCGCCGCAACCGTTCATATGCGTCGGCGCTCCCATCGGCGACAGCCACGAGCCCCGAATGCTGGCTGTAGCCCATGCCGACTCCGCCGCCATGATGAAAACTCATCCACGCCGCACCGCTGGCCACGCCGGTGGCAAAGTTCAACAGCGGCCAGTCGCTCACGGCGTCGCTGCCGTCACGCATCCCTTCCGTCTCACGATATGGACTGGCGACGGAGCCGGCGTCGAGGTGGTCGCGGCCGATCACGATCGGAGCCGATACGCGACCATCACGCACCATCGTATTGAACAGACGCCCCGCCTTGTCTCGCTCGCGATAACCGAGCCAGCAGATGCGCGCCGGCAGTCCCTGGAATGCAATCCGATCGCCGGCCCAACCCATCCACTTCTGCAGTCGTGCGTCGTCGGGGAACAGCTCCTTCACTGCGGCATCGGTGGCCGCGATATCGCGAGGGTCGCCGCTCAACGCCACCCATCTGAAGGGCCCACGCCCTTCACAGAAACTCTCCCGGATGAATGCCGGGACAAAGCCTGGATAGCTGAATGCATCGGCGTATCCGGCCAGCTGCGCCTGCGCGCGCAGATTGTTCCCGTAGTCGAACGCGATCGCTCCACGCTTCTGCATGGTGACGATCGCATGCACGTGTGCCACCATCGCATCACGCACCCGGGCGAGATAGTCATCCGGGGTGACGCGTCGCAGCGTGTTCACATCTTCATCCGCCGTAGTCACCGGCAGATACCCGATCAATGGATCGTGCGACGACGTCTGATCGGTGACCAGATCGGGGGTGAAGCCGCGCGCAACCATCAATGGAAGCATCGTCGCCGCGTTCCCCAGCACACCAATCGAGACCGCGCGTCGTTCTCGCTTCGCCAACTCCGCCTGCGCGATGGCATCGTCGAGCGATGTCGCCACGGTATCGAGGTAACGCGTCTCGAGGCGCCGGCTGATGCGAGCACTGTCGATCTCGATGCAGATGCTGACTCCGCCTGCCAGCGAGACGGCCAGTGGCTGCGCACCACCCATGCCACCGAGTCCGGCGGTGACGGTGATCGTTCCGGCGAGCGTACCGCCGAAGTACTTGTCCGCCGCAGAAGCGAAGGTCTCGTAGGTGCCCTGGAGAATCCCTTGCGTGCCGATGTAGATCCAGCTCCCCGCCGTCATCTGGCCGTACATCATGAGACCGAGCTTGTCGAGCCGATCGAACTCCTCCCACGTCGCCCAGCGCGGCACGAGGTTGGAATTTGCAATCAGCACACGCGGTGCCATGGGATGGGTCTCGAGCACGGCGACTGGTTTTCCCGACTGCACCAGCAACGTCTCGTCGTTCTTGAGCCGGTCCAGCGTTGCGACGATCGTGTCGAAGCTCTTCCAATCGCGGGCCGCCTTGCCGCGCCCCCCGTACACGACGAGGTCGTCAGGACGCTCGGCAACATCAGGGTCGAGGTTGTTCATCAGCATGCGCTTGGCCGCTTCCTGAATCCACCCCTGAGCCGTTCTGGTCGATCCGCGTGCGGCTCGTATGATTCGAGACATGTCCGTTCTCGTGACCTGTAATTGAAATTCACGAACCGCCAAGCCGGGTTGGGAGGCCTTCCGGCCAGACGGAAACCGCAGGCATCCCCCGAACGCCACTGGCGGGATATTCCGCCCGACGGCTGCACTCCGAACTTCGGTTACAGGCCACCAGATGCGGGTTGATATACCCGTCGGTGCGATGATTGGCTAGCGGGTCGCGAGCGACGACAGATATGCAACGCCACCGCAGTTCGCACAGTAATTGCGAACAGAGTATTCTTCGAGTTCGTGGGCTGCGACGGCCCGATCGCAGCGGCATACCGGACCGACCATCGAGCAGAATCTCGGCGAAACCTTCAGCATCCGAGTCCACATGAAGTGGGATGACAACGGTCCGAGTCAGGACCTCGAAGATCGACGCGGTGACTCTCCCTCCGGCGGCGGCGGTGGGGGATTCCGACTCGGCGGCGGCCGGTTGGGCATCGGCGGATTCCTCATCCTGCTGGTCTTGAGCGTGGTCTTCAAGACCGATTTGACTGGAGCGCTCGGCGGTGGAAACGGGTCACCGTTTCCCGCGCCAGCGGCCTCGCCTGCGTCGGGGCCGTCGCTTCCGCCCGCGCAAACCTCCGCCGAAGAGGAACAGTTGGTTCGATACTTGTCCTTCGTCCTGGACGACGCCCAATCGAACTGGAGCAGGATCTTCGCCGAAGGCAACGCCGAGTATCCACGAGCGAAGCTCTTCCTGTTTCGCGATCGTGTGAACACCGGATGCGGCAGCGCTGAATCGGCGACGGGTCCCTTCTACTGCCCAGCCGATCAGAAGGTGTACATCGACCTTGGCTTCTACGACGAGTTGCGACGTCGGTTTGGAGCCCCGGGTGACTTTGCGCAGGCATATGTGCTCGCGCACGAGATAGGGCATCACGTGCAGAATGTGCTCGGCACAGACCGGAAGATGCGTCAGCTCCAGCAGCGCAATCCGGGTGCGAAGAACGACCTGAGTGTGCGGCTAGAGCTGCAGGCGGACTGCTATGCCGGCATCTGGGGGAAGCACGCGCAGGATGCCGGTCGTCTGGATGCAGGTGACATCGAGGAGGCGTTGCAGGCCGCGTCGGCGGTGGGCGACGATCGGATCTCGGAGATGACCGGCGGCTCCATTCGACCGGAGTCCTTCACGCACGGGAGCGCCGCCCAGCGCATGACCTGGTTCCGGCGCGGGTTCGACACCGGTCGCATCGAGCAGTGCAATACGTTTGCGCAGTAAAGACTGATCGGAACGACGTGCGGTTCTGTGCGGATACTCTGCGCCGATGCAGCTACTGATTTGTCAGCCGCCCGCAGCAGGGAGCGGATGCGAAGGGACGGTAAGCGACGTGTCACGCTCCGAAAGGCACCGTTGGACGATCATTCGGGCGGCGCAACGGTTGACTCCGTGAGCCCTACGCAGTGCTTCACGATATCAACGCAGGAAGGCCCGCTGGGGCGTGATGCTCAGCGGGCCTTCGTGTAGCGTCAATTCCTACGGTGAGGAAAAGACGATCAGCTGTTCGTGCGGCGACGACGCGCCAGACCGACCACTCCGACCAGACCCGTTGCCATCAGCACATACGTCGACGGCTCCGGAACGACGCCCGGCTCAACCGTACCATTGCGAACGTTGAAGACGTAGCGTCCGTTCACGCCGCCGCTGTTGCGCGAATTGCTGATGAGCGCATTCGGACCACCGTCGAGGAAAGCGCCGCACACGCCGGATCCGGCGAGTTCGAAGGACGCCGCATTGCCGTTCGCCCAGCCGGCACGTGCAGGGTTACGAGAAGCTGGGGGGCCCGCCGGGCAGAGACCAAGCACTCCGCCGCTGGCATCTCCAGATTCCCATTGCACCCTGTTGTAGTTGAACTCAAAGTCGAAATTGCCCGCGCCGGTATCCGCTCGATCGATCATGACCAGTTGGAAGGTGTTGAGCTTATCAATCCTGTTTGCAAAATATCCTACGTCGAACCAGTTGACCGCAAAGGCATTTCGACCGCCAAGCGTCCCAGTGCCGTACTGCGTCACGCCGCTCCCGAGGTTCCGCGTATCGACGTCAGCCCAGAACGGTGCGAGGATCGCCAGATTGTTGCCGGCAATCGGGTTGGGTGTAAAGGTCCCGAGGGCCGCAGTGAACGTGACGTTGCCGTTGTTGTTCACGAACAGGTCGTTCTGCGAGAGCCCGAAGAGATTGAAGGTGAATCCGGTACCCACGCGTCCCGTCGATCCGTCGTCATTACGAGCCAACGTCGTAAGCGTAAATGCGGCGGTGTTTCGTGTCGCCTGCGCCGGGAGCACTGAAGCTACCAGTGCACCAAGAACTGCAGCGCGTCGAATCGTGGAAAGAACGGGCATGACGTCTCTCTGGATGAGGTGGTCCGAATGAGAGCGCGAAAGGCGGGGCCATCTCGGCTATGCTCTACTGCAGTGCATTTTTCGTGACAAAGCATCCGCGCTGTGTACGTGATCGATTGCCGATCGGGCGTTCATTCGTAACCTGTTACAACACAAGAGACTCTGGCTGTCGCGCTCGCTTAGTAAAAAATGTTCACTAGCGGGCTGAACTATGCACCGATGCAACACATTTGTTGATCATATGCTGCAATTTATTATCGCAGATTTCGACGTTGAATGTTTCCCGAAGCGCATAGAGCCAATCAAATTCGCTCGCCAGCTTTCAATTCAGGTCGGTTGTTCCTGCATCACCGCGACCGCCGCAGAGTCATCGAACTCCCCCTCCCATCGCGCCATCACCACAGTCGCCAGACAATTACCGACGAGATTGACGCTCGTACGCGCCATGTCCATCACGGCGTCCACGCCGAGGATCAGGGCAACACCTTCGAGGGGCAGCCCGAACTGAGTCAACGCGCCGGAGAGGATCACCAGCGACGCGCGCGGCACTGCAGCAACGCCTTTCGACGTCAGCATGAGAGTGAGCATCATGAGGAGCTGCGTGCCGATCGGCATGTCGATGCCCGCGGCCTGAGCGACGAAGATGCTGGCGACGGCCAGGTACAACGTGCTGCCGTCGAGGTTGAAGCTGTAGCCGGTCGGCATGACGAAGGCGACGATGCGCTTCGGGACACCCAGTTTCTCCATCGCCTGCATCGCGCCAGGCAGCGCCGCCTCGGAGCTCGAGGTCGAGAAGGCCAGCAGGGCTGATGACTTGACCTGCTTGATGAAGGCCTTCAGTGGCACGCGCATGACAAGCGAAATTGGGACGAGCACCAGCAGGATGAAGACGGCCAGGGCGCCGTACAACGTCAGCACGAGCTTCAGGAGCGTCAGGAGCACTGGCAGCCCTGACTTGCCGACCGTGGCCGCAATGGCTCCGGCGATGCCGAACGGTGCGAACGCCATCACGATGGCCACGAACTTGAACATGACTTCACTGAGGGACTCGCAGAAGTCGAGCATCACCTGACGCGGCTTGCCCGGGACCCGCGCCAGTGCGATGGCGAACAGCACGCTGAAGAATACGATCTGCAGCACCTCGTTCTTCGCTGCGGCCTCAAAGAAGCTCTGCGGCACGGTGTGCTCGAGCACCCCCGACAGCGTGGGCGAGGAGGTGGTGAATTGCGTGGCGTCCTCGGCGCTGGACGAGGCGAGCGAGACACCGGCCCCGGGCTTGATGAGGTTGACGGCAATCAGTCCGACGGCCAGCGCCAGTGTCGTGACGAGCTCGAAGTAGAGGATCGAGCGCAGGGCCAGGCGGCCCACCTTCTTCATGTCGTCGCCATGTCCGGCAATGCCGACCACCAGCGTGCCGAACAGGAGCGGAACGATGACCGACTTGATCATCCGCAGGAAGATCGTGGACAGCAGCGACAGGCTCTTTCCGAACTCGGGGAACAGCCAGCCGATCAGCGTACCGACGATCATCGAGATGATGATCCACTGCGTGAGGGAGATCTTCTTCAGGAACGCCATGCGTGGAGACGGAGGAAAGCGGGAAGTATGAGATGCCGACGCAGACTAGTGCGTTGGCCCTTCGAGTTCCGGGACGACCGGTAAGGTCTTGCCAGTGCGCAGCACAGCGTTGTGATAGCCGTACACGAAGTACAGCACCAGGCCGATCAGGAGCCAGACGCCGAATGCCACCCAGGCACTCGACGGCAAGCCGCTCATCACGTAAAGGCAGGCGAGTGCCCCGCCGCCCGCCACCGGCCACACGAACGGCACCTTGAACGGCCGATGGCGATCCGGTTCGCGGATTCGCAGCACCAGCACACCGATGCAAACCAGCATGAACGCCGCCAGTGTGCCGATGTTCGTCAGATCATAGGTTGCGGCATCGTCGGCCACCAAGCCTCCAAGAGCGACGCAGACGCCGGTGATGATGGTCGTGACATAGGGCGTTCGGTACTTGGGGTGCAGCTTGGCGGCGAACGGCGGCAGCAGGCCGTCACGCGCCATCGCGTAGAAGATACGCGGCTGACCATACTGGAAAACCAGCAGCACTGCGGCCATCGAAACGACGGCGCCGGCCGAAACGATCCAGCTGACCGTGCTCAGTCCAGCCAGTGTCAGCGCCTTGGCCAGCGGGTCGGCGCCGAGCAGTTGCGTGTACGGCACCATGCCCGTGGCCACGGCACCGACGATCACGTAGATCAGCGTACAGATGGCGAGCCCGATCAGGATGCCACGCGGCAGGTTGCGCTGCGGATTGATGGTTTCCTCGCCAGCGGTGCTCACTGCGTCGAACCCGATGTAGGCGAAGAACACGATGGCGGCACCCTGATGAATGCCGCGCCAGCCATTCGGGGCGAACGGGTGATAATTCGCAGTGTCGATGTGCATGGCGCCGACAACCACGAACAGCGTCAGCACCAGCAGCTTGATGCCGACCATGATCGCGTTGGCGCGGGCGCTTTCCTTTACGCCGCGGCAGAGGAGCCAGGTGATCGCCGCGACGATCGAGAACGCCGGCAGGTTGATCAGCACCGGAATACCGAAGAGCCGGGGCGCATCGATGATCGCCTGCTGCACTGCCGGCACGGTGCTCTTCATCGCCTGGAAGTAGCCGTGTGTGAGCCAGACCGGCAGGTTGATGCCGAACCCGCTCAACAGTGAGTCGAAATAGCCGCTCCAGGCAATCGCCACCGCCACGTTGCCGACGGCGTATTCGAGGATCAGATCCCAGCCGATGATCCACGCGACGAGCTCACCGAGCGTTGCGTACGAATAGGCGTAGGCACTGCCGGCCGCCGGGATCATCGACGCCAGCTCGGCATAACAGAGCGCGGCCATTCCGCACACGAGACCGAGCAAGACGAAGCTGACGATGAGCGCCGGACCGGCGCCGTACCGCACGATCGTGCCGTCCTTCAGCGTCTCGCCGGCCGCCGCCGTCCCGAGCGACGCGAAGATACCGGCACCGATCACGGCGCCGATCGACATCAGGACCAGATCACTCACACCGAGGTGTCTCGCCATTCCCGAGCTCTCGTTCGAGCTCGCGATCGGCTTGCGCTGCATCAGGGACATTGGCACCCGTGGTGATGGATGACGACGGTGCGCCCCGCAGGCGCACCGGAAACTGCAGCGATCAGATGAACAGCGGTGCCATCACCAGCGTAATCGTGCTGAGGAGCTTGATCAGCACGTGCAACGAGGGACCCGCCGTATCCTTGAACGGGTCGCCGACGGTGTCACCCACGACCGCGGCCTTGTGCGTCTCGCTCTTCTTGCCACCGTACGCACCGGTCTCGATGTACTTCTTGGCGTTGTCCCACGCGCCGCCGGCGTTGTTGAGGAAGCCGGCCATCAGGACGCCAACCACCGTGGAGATCATCAGGAAGCCGGCCACCGCTTCGGCGCCAAGCCGCTCACCCGGTGCGCCAAGATACTTGAACAACACGCCCACGATGATCGGGAAGCTCACGACCAGCGCACCGGGAAGCACCATCGCGCGCAGCGCCCCCTTGGTGACGATATCGACGCAGGCGGCGTAGTCGGGCTTTTCGGTATAGAGCATGATGCCGGGACGCTCGCGGAACTGGCGGCGCACTTCCTCGATCACCGACTGCGCCGCGGTGGACACCGCCTTCATGGCGAGCGACGAGAACCAGAACACGAGCATGCCGCCCAGCAGCGCCGCGACGAACACCTGCGGCTTGGACAGGTCCACCGTGAGCGGCGAGCCGGTCATGTTCTTGACTTCATCGAGATACGCCGAGAACAACAGGAATGCGGCGAGCGCTGCCGAACCGATGGCGTATCCCTTGGTCAGCGCCTTGGTGGTATTGCCGACGGCGTCCAGTCGATCGGTCTTGTCACGGATCGAGGCGGGCTGCTGGGACATCTCGACGATGCCACCGGCGTTATCGGTGATCGGGCCAAAGACATCCATCGCGAGGATGTAGCCGGCGGTGCCGAGCATGCCCATCGTCGCCGCCGCCGTTCCGAACAAACCACCCACCGGCACACCATTCTCCATCAAACCGCTGCCCTGCCCGACCATGAAGCTGGACAACAGTGCGATGCCGATGGTGATGACGGGCAGCACCGTGGATTCCATACCGACGGCGATCCCCATGATGATGTTCGTCGCCGGGCCGGTCTGGCTGGCGTCGGCGATGGACAGTACGGGGCGGTAGCGATACTCGGTGTAGTACTGCGTGATGAACACGAACGCGATGGAGGTCGCAATTCCAATCAGGCCGCAGTAGAAGAAGCTCCGCCAGGCGTCCGGCGCTTCTGGCGTCGCCAGCAGCCAGCGCGAGACGAAAAAGAACATCACGGCGACCAGCGCCGCAGTGATGTAGTAGCCACGATTCAGCGCCGCCATCGGATCGGCATCCTCCTTCGTGCTCACGGCCATCACGCCGACGATCGAGCAGAGCAGGCCAAGTGCACCGATCACGAGCGGGAAGAGGATGCCGTTGATCCCGAAAAACTTGAACAGCGCCACGCCGAGGATCATCGCACCGAGGTTCTCGGCAGCCGTACTTTCGAAGAGGTCTGCGCCGCGACCGGCGCAGTCTCCGACATTGTCACCAACGAGGTCGGCGATCACCGCCGGATTGCGCGGATCATCTTCCGGAATACCGGCTTCGACCTTGCCCACCAGGTCGGCGCCGACGTCGGCGGCCTTGGTGTAGATGCCACCGCCGAGCTGCGCGAAGAGCGCGACGAAGCTGGCACCGAATCCGTAGCCGACGATCAGGAACGGAATCTTCGGCGCCCACTGCTCGGCCGTGACTCCCTCCGGTGCCAGCAGCGTGATGATCGCGAACAGGCCGCCGACGCCGAGAAGTGACATCGACACGGTGAAGAGCCCGGACACCGCACCACCGCGCAATGCCGTCTGCAGCGCGGCGTTGAGGGACTGCATCGCCGCACTCGCAACCCGGATATTCGTGCGGATGGACACCCACATACCCATGTAGCCGGCGATGCCGGAGCTCAATGCACCGAGGAAGAACGAGAGCGTGACGAACAGCGCAAGCACCTTGGGATCTGAGACTGGATCCGACGGTGTGGTGCTCCGGAGCAGCCCGTAGCCAACGAACAGCAGTGCGGCGACCGCCACGGCCAGCACCGAAATCGTTTTGTTCTGGCGCGACAGATATGCCTCGGCGCCTTCCTGAATCGCGTCGGAAATCGCCCGCATGGCGTCGGTTCCAGTGCTTCGCGCCAGCACCCAACGCGCAAGGAACCCGGCAAACACCAGGGCGATCACACTGCCACCGATGATGATGCCGAGCAGAGAGGACTGCGAAGCGTTCATGACAGATTCTGAGTTTGAGGAGAGATCAAACGGCCGCAGTGCCAGCACTGCGACGGGTAAGCTGGTACACCGGCACGCCGAGCAACACCAACACCAGTCCCGAGACGGCTTGCGCGCGCGTCTTGTCCGCAACGAGGAGAATCACCGCCACGCCGACGCAGGCCGCGATGTACAGCGCCGGCAACACAGGATAGGCAAACGCCTTGTACGGCCGTTCGGCATCGGGCCTCGTCCTCCGCAGAACGAAGAGACCGATGGTGGTCAATGCATAAAACGTCAACGCCGCGAAGATCACGTAATCCAGCAACTGTCCATAGGTGCCGCTGAGGCAGAGCAGCGATGTCCACGCACCCTGCATGAGCATGGCGCGCGCAGGAACGCCATTCGCATTCAGGGTGCCCGCGCTGCGAAAGAAGAGCCCATCCTTCGCCATCGCATAGAACACACGCGACCCCGCAAGAATGAGCCCGTTGTTGCACCCGAACGTGGAGATCAGAATCAGGCACGCCATCAGCGTACCGGCGCTGGCCCCAAAGATCATCTCGGCCGCCGCGACACCCACGCGGTCCTGCGTGGCATGTGAGATCCCGCGCGCGATCACCGTCATCCCGTCAGCGGACCCACCAATCGGGAGGACCAACAGATAGGCGAGGTTGCACAACACGTAGAGGAGTGTCACCATGCCGGTGCCGATCAACAGCGCACGCGGCAGATTCTTGCGAGGATTCTGCACTTCACTGGCCGCGAACGTCACACCGAGCCACGCGTCGCTCGAGAACAGCGAACCGACCATTGCGGCGCCGAAGGCGAGCACAAAGGCCGATGTGATTTCGACGTCACCGAAGAAGTTTCCGTTGGAGAAGTTGGCGCTGATTGCATCACTGTTGCGACCGATCACCACCCCGAGCACCACCAGCAGCGCGAGGCCAAGTGCCTTGGCGGCGGTAAGCAGCGTTTGCACCGTCTTGCCCTGCCGCACGCCGCGCAGGTTGATCCAGGTGAGCAACCAGACGCTCAGCAATGCGATCAATCGCTGCGGCGAGAGGCCAAGCTGAATGGCTTGCGATGGATCCTTGCAGCCGAGAAGCTGCACGCACATGTCGGCCTGCGGAAACCAGGCGAATCGCCCGGGCGTGATCGCCGGCCAGAGTACGCCGAGAAACTTGCCGAATGCAACCGCGACGGCGGCGATCGTGCCCGTCTGAATCACCACGAAGAGCGTCCAGCCGAACAGGAAACCCATCAGCGGACCCATCGCCTCCTTCAGGAACACATACTGACCACCGGCACGCGGAAACATCGCCGCCAGCTCGGCGATCGAGAGCGCGCCCGCCAATGTGATCGCGCCGGTGAGCACCCACGCCATCAGCAGCCAGAACGGCGAGGAGACTGCGCGCGCAATATCTGCCGAAACGATGAAGATGCCGGAGCCGATCATTGAACCCGCGACGAGCATCGCGGCATCGGTCAGCGTCAGCGCTGCAACAAACCCTCGCTCGCTGGAGGCGACCTCGCCAGCCTCACGCGAACTCTGGGAGACCGTTGAGGTCTCGCGGGCTGGCGGCATGCGGTCTGGGCGGAGGGGTAACCAGAAAAATCGCCGATGTTACACTGGCGTAAGAATGCGGCAAGCTATGCACGGGATCGGCTGGGAACCAGCGGTGCGCAGCCGGATCGTGACGATCGGGATTGCCGGTGTTGCGCAGCGACAAAAAAGGGCCGACCGACTGGCCCGCCCTAGAGGAGAATCTCGTACCGGTATGTAAAGCGCACCGGCTGACCGTTGGCGCGTACCGCCGGTCGAAATCGTTGCTCGCGCAGACTGCTCAGAAACTGCTCGTCAAATCCGCCATCCCCCGATCGCGGAGAAAATTCAGCGGTCAGCACCTTGCCCGTTTCATCGACTTCCAGTTCGATCACGATCGTTTTTCCGCGCAGGCGACGAGGGATTCCGTTGGGCGGCACGAACAGCGCCCGCGGCGTGGGCGGGTAGATGGTTGCGTTGCCGCCGCCCGTTCCCGAACCGATCGCAGTGCCGGTCCCAGTGCCGATGCCGGAGCCATTCCCGCCTCCCGTGCCTGGCCCGTTGCCGGGGCCGGCTTCCGTCCCTGCGCCGGCCCCTGCACCCGCTCCAGGTGCGGGAGCGGCGGCAGGGCTCGCGGTTGTCGTAGGCGCCGTCTCTGTAGCGGCCTGGGAGGCTGGTGTCGGCTCGACCTTGGGTGTCTCAACGGGCTTCTTGACCTCCGGCGGCACCGGTATGATTGGCGGAAGCACGCTCGGGGTGGACGGCGCCGCGGGAGGGGTCGCCATCTGAAAGCGTTGGATCCGCTCCGGAATGATCACGCCCCCGCGCCCACCTCCACCGCCACCTGCGGCGCCCGGCCCGCCGGCGCCATCGGTGAGAGCGGCGGTGATTTCACGGTGGAAGAAGGCGGGAAGAATGAGCAGAACGACAATCAGGAGGTGCGACAGCACTGCGACCACTGCGCCGCGCCTCCGATTCTCCTTGAGCGCACCCTCCGGAACGCCGATGAGCGGACGGAGTTTGGGCCGGGCACCCGGATGGCGCGGTGTGACGTCTGCGGATTCGGGGAGGCTGCTATCGTGCATCGCCAGGGCTCATAGGTGTGGAACGCTCCGATTGTACGCGCAACGTGCGCAGAAAGGTTCGTCGATTGACACGAACACCAGAAAGGGCGACCGGGCAGGAAGCCGGTCGCCCTCTGAAGATGCGTCAGGGTGGACGCCGATTACGGCGCCGATCCCGGCATATGGCCGATGACCTTCACACCGGCTCCGCGTGCCACGTCCATTGCAAAGATGACGTCCTGATACATCGCAAGCGAATCGCCCTTGACGAATATCAGCTTGTCCGGACGCGGATCGTAGATCTCCTTGAGACGCTTGGCGAGATTCGCCCGCGGCTGCTCTTCCGAGTTGATCTTGAACTTTCCACCCTCCATCACCTGCAATACGATGTTCTGCGGCGGCGGGCCAGGCGGCTGCGGCTGCGGTGTTGGATCGGGAAGCTGCACATCGATCGTCTTTCGGGCTATCGGCACGATGACCATGAAGATGATCAGCAACACGAGCAATACGTCGATCATGGGCGTGACGTTGATGTCATTCGTCAGCCCGCCTTCGGAATCTCCAGCACTCATCGCCATTAGGGCTTCTTGCCTCCGCTCAGGTCGAGAGGATTGGTGCCGGTATTGGGCGAGTCACCGGGCACGGTGGATTGCGTGTTCGGCGTCTGATCTGCAATCAGCCCCGACACGCGCACACCACCCTTGGCGATGACATCGAGCGCCGTCTGCACCTTGTGGTACGCCAGCCCGGCATCCGCCTTCAGGTACATGATCTTGTCGATCGTTCGCGCATCGTAGATACCCTTCACCAACTTCTCGAGATCGGCGTTGTTGATGGGCCTCTTGTTCAGGTAATAGTTACCATCCGCGTCGATACCCAGCACCTGATCAGCGTTCTCATCTTCCGGATGCGCCGTGATGTTCTGGCCCTTTGGCGGAGTCGCCTTGAAGCCAGCAGCAATCTGCGGCACCACGATCATGAAAATGATCAGGAGCACGAGCATGACGTCGATCATGGGCGTGACGTTGGGCTCGGCCTTGACCGACCCCCCGCCGCCTGCAGACATCCCCATGGAAGTCGCTCCCCGTTTAACGGTGGGTCAAGCTCAGGTGATCGGCTTCTGGCCGCCAGCCGTGGTATTGAACTCGCGCGTGAAGCGGGAGCGACCGAACTCTCCCGAGACGCCCTTGATGAGATAGTCGATCATCTCCTTCGAGGTGTACGTCATTTCTGCGGTGAGGTTGTCGATCTTGGTCTGGAAGTAGTTGTACGCCCACACCGCAGGAATGGCCACGATCAGACCGAAAGCCGTCGTGATGAGCGCTTCTGCGACACCGGCCGAGATCGAGGCGATACCGCCTGAACCGGAGGCGGCCATGCCCGTGAACGCGTTCACGATGCCCATCGTGGTGCCGAGCAGACCGACGAACGGTGCCGTGGCGCCTACCGTCGCGAGGACCGCATTGCCTCGCTTCAGCCCGACGATCGTCATCAGCATCTCACGCTCAACAGCGCGCTCCGCGGTGTTGATGTCCGACACCGTCACCGAGCCGTCCTGGATCAGCGGGCGGATTTCACCGAGTGCGCCACCCAGCACACGAGCGACGTGCGACTTCTTGTACGTCTCAGCCAGCTTGATCGCTTCGCCGAGATTGTCCTCCTCGAGGAACTGCGAGAACTCCGGGGCGAACTTGAGCGTCTCGGCCTTGGCGGCGCGGAGCGTCCACCACTTCGAGAACATCACGGTGAGCGACCAGATGGACATCGCGAACAGGGTGGCGACGATCCCCTTCGCGAAGACGCCCATCGAGTTGAACAGCTCGGTCATTGACAGATCCATCGGAATCTCCTTGCGCTGAGAAAATTGAGAACGAGCCTGCTGTGGCCTGGAACTACTTGTTGAGCGCGAACGCGAACGGCTGCTGCACGAGCATGCGAACCTTGCGGCCGCCAATTTCGGCAGGCAGGAACCGCATGCGCGGCAACGACGCCTTCACTGCCTGACCGAACGCGTCATGCGAGGCACGCAGCACCTTGAACGACCCGAGTTCGGCTCGACCGGTGGTGTCCACGATGAACTGCACCAACGCTTCACCTTCCACACCCGAGCTCTTCAGCATTTCGGGGTACGCCGGGTTGCCGGTGCCTGCGATCGATGCAGCGGCCTTTTCAACCTGGAAGTCGAAATACGGCTGGTCGCTGATGACCGGGCCGGTGCCGCCTTCCACACCCTTGGCAATACCGCCCTGCACGCCCTTGCCGCTGAAGTCCGCGGCATCTGTCGCTTTCCGACTCAGATCGACATCCGGAATCACGTCCGGCACATCGATCGGTGGTGTCAGGACCTGGAAGCCCTTGGGCGGAGCGACCTGTGCCACGACTTCCTGCGGCTTGGGCTGCTCCTTTGGCTTTTCAGGCTCTGGCTCCTTCTTGGTCTCGGTGAGGACGACCTTCTCCTCCTTCGGCTTCTCGAGCGCATCGGCTGTCTGTTTCGTCAGCACGACCGCTGCCGCGAGCAACACCGTGTGCAGTATGATCGAAATGACCGTACCACCGGTGCTGCGCTGCTTCTTTGCCTTCGTTTCAAGCAATTGATCGAACATCCACCCTCTCCACGGTTCCGGATGATGGTCGAACGGGACTCCGCAATAGTCGTCAGAGTGTCACACCGGCGCGACTGGTTGCGGATTACGATTTGCTTAAGCGTCTGTGAATGTCACGCAATGTGCGTGTCGGACAAGGAACCCCGGAGCACTTGCGGTCGCGAGATGCCGCCATTACCGACCCGATCGTTTTCATTCAGGCCACGCGGGTTGGGCTTTCGTCTGCGCGTGCTGCCTCACTCCGCCGCACGGCACCGGGGAGCGTGAGAGTGAACGTGCTGCCACGACCGAGCCTGCTCTGGGCTGTCAACGTGCCGCCGTGCGATTGTGCGATGTACTGACTGATGGCGAGACCGAGCCCGGTTCCCCCTCGCCCAATGCCGCGCGAGCGGGCACGATCGGCGCGCCAGAAGCGCTCGAAAATGAACGGCAGATCGGCGGCGGCGATGCCCATCCCGGTGTCCTTCACCGTCAGTACCGCCGCCCCCTGCTCCGACGCCAGCGAGAGTTCCACGCTGCCACCGACCGTGGTGTACTTGATCGCGTTTTCGACCAGATTCAGCAACAGCTGTCTCAGACGCGACGCATCCCCCTCCACCGCCAGCGGCTCGCACTCCGAGACGACCACCGCAATTCCGTTCGGCTCGCCGAGGATCGTCGCCGTCTCGGCAATGTCCCGCAGCACCGAATCGAGCAGCACCACGTCGCGCACCAGATCGAATCGCCCTTCATCGGCGCGAGCCAGGCTGAGCAGACTGTTCACCAGATCTGCCATCCGCGTGACCTCGTTCAGCGCCTGTTCGAGAAACTCCATCTGCTCCATCGAACCGCGCCGCGCCATCATCGCCCGTTCGATGCTCGCACGCAGCACCGTCAACGGCGTCTTCAACTCGTGACTCGCATCGGCCGTGAAGCGCCGCAAACCACCGAAGCTGTTTTCGAGACGTCCGATCATTGCGTTGAGTGTGCTGGTGAGGCGTGCCAGCTCATCCCCCTGAGCATCAGCTCCGCCGAGGCGCTTGTGCAGCGACCGACCGTCGGTGATTGCTTCCAGCTCAGTGATGATCATCGTGATCGGCCGCACCGCGACACCGCCGATCACATACGCCGCCGTGCCGCCGATGATCAATACCAGCGGCGCCAGGATCAGCATCGACCGCAGCAGGTCGCGCCAGAGCTCTTCGGTAACGCGGGTCGAACTCCCCGCCACGATTCGCTCGATCGGTGTCCGCGAATCGCTTTCGACACGCGCGGAGAGAAAGATCTGATCGGTGCGGAGCGTGAGCAGCGTCGCGGCGGTGGTGCCGGTTTCGATGTTCAGTGCCCGCGAGACCAGCGCGGTGAGATCATCCTCCGGCAGCGCGCGCGCCTTCTCCGAGACGTACAGGGAGCGACCCGTCGCATCGAGCACGATCAGATAGTCCGGAATCACCTCCATCGCGCTCGCCAACTCGGGGGTCAGCTTCTCACCCACCAGCGCGTCGTGTGTGACGGTCACGGGCCCGCGCGTCTCGGCCTGCATGATGATGCGGATCGCCAGTTCGGCCTGCGACTGCACGTAGCGCTGCAGTTCGCGGTAATACGAGGCGTCCTTGCGGCCAAGCCAGATGCCACCGCCGAACACCACCACGGCCAGCAGCAGCGCCAACAGAAAGAGAAGGGTTACCCGGGTGCGGATCGAACGAATCACCGCGTCACTCCTTGATCACGTATCCCACGCCGCGCACGGTGCCGATCAGCTTCTGATCGTGGCTGGCGTCGACCTTCTTGCGCAGGTGCGTGATCACGACGTCGACGATATTGGTCCCCGGATCGAAGTGATACCCCCACGCATACTCCGTGATCAGGGTGCGGCTCATGACACGGCCCGGATGCCGCATCAGATACTCCAGCACCTTGAACTCCTTCGGGGTGAGCTCGATGCGTATGCCGCCTCGGAGCACCTCGCGGGTGTCGAGGTCCACCACCAGGTCGCCGATCTCCAGTCGCTGCGACGCGAGCTGCCGCGGACGACGTGAGAGCGCCTCGATCCGCGCCAGCAGCTCCTCGAACGCGAACGGTTTCGTGACGTAATCGTCGGCGCCGGCGCGCAGCGTCTGCACCTTGGCATCCACCGCATCCTGCGCGGTGAGCACCAGTACCGGGCGCTGATAGCCCCTCGAGCGCAGTGTTCGCAGCACCGAGAGCCCATCCTTTCCCGGCAGGCGCATATCGAGGATCACGAGGTCGTACGGATCGCCGGCCCCCGCCGCCCGTTCGCCCGATTCACCGTCCGACTCGAGATCCACCGTCCACTGCTGCTCCTCGAGCCCGCGCTTGACGAACTGGCCGACGATGGGATCGTCTTCGATGACAAGGATGCGCATCAGCGCCGCCTGGCGACGGTTGGAGAATGAGACATGCTGAAAGGTGCGCGGTGGAGGCGACGGCGGCGAGGGCCCGTCACGAATTCCATCGGTTAAGGGCGCCGCTGCCCGGTGCACGGACGTTGTACGCCGACGTCGGCGGCCAGACCATTTTTGCGGGCAGGCGGACCTCGATCTCAGCGGGGCCGGTATGCGATACCACGACGTTCCGTGGCGATCCGTGCGCCCGTCCCAGCCACAGTGCGAGCGCCTCCCCCTGGGCTGCGCGCCCGCTGCGCAACACCACGGGGGTGCGCCGATCGGCGGTGGCGCGAAGAAGCGTGCGCAGGACCGCCGAAACGACCACTTCTCTCGGACTCATGCCGCAACGCTACAGGCCAGCCTCCGAAGCCGCGACGAGCATTCGTGCCGCCGTCATCGCTCCAACGCATCCGATGCGCACGCCCGGGCCGAAACGTCAGCCAGGACACACCTCGGCGCCCTAACAGCCCCCTACGCCGCGGCGATGGCAGCGAGGATCTCGGCGTTGGTCCGGCTCTTTCCCGGGTTCTCTTCCACGTGCGCCCACCGCACCACGCCATCGGTATCGATCAGAAAGTATGCACGATTGGACAGGAACGGCTCCTCCAGCAGCGTGCCGTAAGCGCGGCTTGCCTCGCGCTTGAAGTCGCTCAACAGATCGACGCGCATGGTGTGCTTGGCCTTGAATTCCTTGAGTGTGGGAACGCTGTCCACGCTGATTGGCAACACCGTCACGCCCGCCGTCAAAA
>Ga0209591_10002669_pt1 | contig 21260 bp, 20 predicted proteins | sample MAT01_FD_187207 | JGI IMG/M metagenome (GOLD analysis project Ga0209591, IMG submission 187207) | Freshwater microbial communities from Lake Fryxell liftoff mats and glacier meltwater in Antarctica - MAT-01 (SPAdes) (version 2) | ecosystem: Environmental > Aquatic > Freshwater > Ice > Liftoff... | reverse complement strand
CAATGCCCGTGTCCGTAATCTCGAATTGGGCAAGGAAGGTACGGTGCAAACGGTCCGCTACTTCGATACAGAAAAGCGGGAATGGCGCGAACTGCAGGCCAAGAGCTTTATCCTTTGTGCTGGGGCAATCGAGAGCAGCCACATCCTGCTCAATTCGAAAATTTCCAACTCCAGCGGCCTGGTCGGCCGCTACCTCAGCGAACACCTCTACACCGCAGTCGGCGGGCATTTGCCCCAGTTGATGAACCGCAAGGTCACCAACGAAGACGGCAACGGGGCCCACGTCTTTATCCCAGACCTGACCGAGAACTGGCGCGGCGACAAATTCATCCGCGGCTACCAGATCTTCCCCACCGGTGGCACCAACGAATTCACTCTCGTCGGCAACAACATCCCCGGCTACGGCAAGCAATGGATGGATGCCGTCCGGGCCTACTACACAGCGGGAGTGAGTGTCCAATTCCAGGGCGAAGTCCTCCCCTACAAAGACAACCGCATCGAGCTTGACCCAACTCTCAAAGATGACGCCGGCATCCCGGCCGCCCGCTTTCACTACGCATGGCATGAGAATGAGCGAGCCATGTTCAAAGACATGATCGAGGTCGGCAACGAGATTCTGCATAAAGCCGGTGCCGAAATGCTGCCCAATGCAAACCCCAAGCCAGACCCCTACGGTCACTCCATTCATTACGTCGGCACCACTCGCATGGGCAACGACCCGCTCACCAGTGTCACCAACAAGTGGAGTCAGTCGCATGACGTGCCCAACCTCTTCATTAACGACGGAGGCCCCTTTGTCACTGCAGGTAATCAAAACCCCACACTCACCATCCTCGCCTTCGCGATGCGCTCAAGCGAACGCATCGCAAAGCTCATGAATAGCGGCAAATGGAAAGACTAAAGCGGCTCTGGCCCGAGATCAAACCCACACTTCATTTCTGGGCAGAGACAGAAACGCACGTCTATTCGTTCAGCGTCGCCGCCAACGTACTCCTCAGCTTCTTTCCCTTCCTGATCGTAATGACGAGCCTGATCCGCTATGCTCTCCACTGGTTCAACGTCGAGAAAGGAATCTACGTCGGCCTGCAGGATTATTTCGCCGGGGAAACTGGCGCCTTCCTCGTGCGCAACCTCCAGATGTCGGTTTACACCAACGGCAAAGCCCTCAGTTGGGTATCGATGGTTTTGCTACTCTTCACGGCCAACGGGATCTTCATGCCGCTCGAGGTCGCCTTCAATCGCATCTGGGGGATCAAAGAGAACCGCAGTTTCCTCAAGAATCAACTCATCAGCCAGGGCCTGATTCTGGGCTGTGGTTTTCTCTGGCTGGCCACCAGCGCATTTGCCGCCCCCGTGATCAAGATTGGCTGGCTCAGCGCCATCGTCTACAAAATTGCTTCACTTCCGATCACAATAGGGATTGTCTTCCTTACCTACTGGCTGCTCCCAAATGGAAAGATCCCGCCACTGCTCGTCTTTGTAGCTTCCGTTTTTGTTGGGCTCGCCATCGCATTCATGAAGCTGCTGAACATGGTGATCTGGCCCTGGCTCTTCTCGAAAATGACCCATGAATACGGGGTATTCAACCACTCGGTAACGATCCTGCTCTGGAGCTTCGTCTTTAGTATGCTCGTGCTTGGAGGTGCAGAGTGGAGTGCCCGAAAAGCTCGTGAAATGGGCCTCGAAATCAAGAAAGCTTGATCTTGAAGCTCAGCTTCATGATCGGCTCCGTACCTATCGCACCAAAAGCGGCCGTAGGTGGCTTGAGGCCAAACAGCCGCATGTCGACACTTGCCGTTCCTTCAAACACATTGGGCGACGATTCCCTGTAGGCAACACCAACGGGAGCACTCTTGCCCCGAATCGTTAGCAAGCCCGATTCCGACTTGTACATAATCTCTGGATATTTCTCAGCATCCAGCATGTCCTTGACCGCATAGGCGGCCACCTTCTTGAGGTCATCGGCTTTCAGCCAGTCGTCCTTACACTCAATTCGCCTCGCATCCAGCGAAATCTCGTATCTATTTGGATTCCGTTCTCCGATGCCGCGATAGACCGGGAACTCGAAGACATGTTTCTTGCCCTTCATAAACCCCGTCTTGAGCACCTCAAGGCGGACATAGTTTTCAGGTCCTGGCGCAATATTCATATCACCAACATACCGCTTCAATTAAGGGCAACTGTCATACACTTTAGACTTGGGCTCGAACGAAGAAAAAGTGACGCTAGAAGTCTGGATGCAGCGCTACCAGGCAGGCGAAGCCGATGCCCTTGAAGCGCTGGTCAAGGAAGTAAGCCCACGCCTGAAGGCCATTTTCAGAGGCGGCTCACCTGAATCTGAAATTGAAGAACTGGTTCAGGAAACCTGGTTTCAGGTTCACCGCAGCAGACACACCTGGCGGCCCGGGGAAATGCTTCTGCCATGGATCTATTCCATTGCCCGGCACATCCGAAGCCGCAGCTATGGAAAACGGACCCGGCGGGCCGAGGTTGAACTTGATGAGAAAATTTCCATACCAGCACCGGAACTTTCTTACAGCTTCGAGCAATTGCTTAGTGAGCTGCCTGAAAGCCAAAGGGAAGTATTGATCTTGATGAAAGTCGAAGGAAGAAGTTTGGAAGAAGTCGCCGCCGCCACTGGCTCAAGTGTTGGTTCGGTAAAGCAGAAGGTGCATCGCGCTTATGAGAAGCTGCGGCGCATCATCGGAGGTAACGAATGAGCACCTTCGCACCTGTAAAGCCTTTGCGGCCGGTATGGCAAATCGCCTCCGTAGCCGGGGCTGGCGCATTGCTGATCGCCTTGACTGGTACAGCAATGCTTGGCCACGAGGCACCAGGCACCTTTGACTGGCGCACTTGGGGTCTGCTTGGAATTTCTTTCGCCATGGCCTTCTCTGGTAGCACTTGGGCCGCCGCGCAGTGGATGAGCCCGAGTGGACGCGCCTCCTTCTGGCGTCCGGGCCTGGCACTTGTATTGGCCGTTTGTGGGCTCGCGATGGGTTCGCAGCTCGACATGTTCGTTGCCTCCTCGGCTGGCCTCTGCCTTTCGATCGGCTCGATGTTTTCGCTCGCCACCGGCGTATTCCTTCTAGTCGTCTTCCGGCGAACTGCACCCATCATGCGGCAGCGGGTTTCCACCGCAGTTGGGGTCTTGTCGGGCTTTGCCGGTTTTCTGGCCATCCAGCTCCATTGCCCCATCAACGGGTTCTGGCACATGATCACTGGACACGCACTACTGCCCATTCTGTGGGGTTTCATTGGATACTTCGTTTCCCGACTTGCATTTCGATGAAACAGTGTTGATAGACTGGAATTATCTATGAGTCAGAAGCAGGTCCTGACGCGCCGCGAGGCGTCGACAATAGCGGCTGCGGCCGCCACGTTAAGCATCACCGGAGCACCCTTCATTTCGAAGGTGAAAGCCGCTAACAGTACAGTGCAGTATGGCTTCATCGGCACAGGTAGCCGCGGCCAGTATCTTCTGCAGCATCTCAAGAGTATCGATAACGGCACGTGCGTTGCCGTATGCGACGTCTACGAGCCCAGCATGCGCAAGGCTGCCGAAGCGATTGGCACCAAGCCCAAGCAGTTCAAAGACTACCGCGAACTGCTTGCCGACAAGAGTGTCGACGCGGTCTTAATCGCTACTCCCCTCTACATGCACTTCCCGGCTACGCGCGACGCCCTCGACGCCGGCAAGCATGTCTTCTGCGAGAAGAGCCTGGTATTCAAGCCTGAAGAAATTCACGCCCTTCGTGCGCTCTCAAACTCGAAGCCGAAACAAACCCTTCAGGTCGGCCTCCAGCGTCGCTATTCAAAGTTTTACCAGACCGCCAAGCAGATGATCGACAAGGGCATGCTGGGCACCGTCACCCACATCCGCGGCCAGTGGCATCGCAACACCTTTGCCAAAGATCCGTGGAACAAGCCGGTCCCGAAGGATCGTACCGAAAAGGACGTCAACTGGCGCAAGTATCGTGAATACTCAGGCGGCCTCACGGCCGAACTGGCTTCGCACCAGATCGACGTGGCCGACTGGATGTTTGGCTCGCAGCCTGAGTACGTCGTCGGCGTTGGTGGCACCGACTACATTAAAGACGGTCGCGACATCTTCGACAACATCCAGTTGATCTTCAAGTACCCGAAGGGTCAGAAGCTCCACTACACCTCGATCACAACCAACCGCCACTGCCCCCTGTTTAACGCTGAGCGCACTGAATTTGGCGAGTGCATCATGGGTACGCAAGGCACCATCCACATCACAGTAGGCACCGACAGCGAGCCTGCTCTGGGCATGTGGTACACGGAACCGGCCCTCCCCAAGGTGGAAGGCGCAGACAAGAAGGCTCCCGCTGCCGTTGCGTCTCCTTCACTGTCTTCTACAGGCAAAGGCGGCAAAGCTCTCCCGATCCTGCTCGAAAAGGATCAGGTAACCGGCAACGACAGCTTTGTCGACCGGGAACTGAAGTTCGCCCGCCGCTGGCTCTATCAGAAGGGTGTTCTTGTTCCGGAAGAAGACCGCAATCCCGTCGACATCGAACTCGAAAGCTTTTTCAACGACATCAAGAACAATACCCGCCCGAAGTCGGACCTCGAAATTGGTCTGCACGATTCCGCCGCCGTCATGCTTGCCAACCGCTGCATGTACGAAGAGCGCAAGGTGCTGTTCAGCGAGATCGACAGCATGGGCAAGGCAGAAGCCAAGCCTGCAAAGAAAGCCTAGCTTTTCATGATTACCTGGTGGATGTGGATGGTGGCGGGCTTTATCATGCTCGCCACCGAGACACTTTTACCAGGTTTTGTTTTGCTCTTTTTTGGAATTGGCGCCGTTTTTATGGGCTTCTTCCAATTGCTCTTCCCGGGCGTTCCGCTCTGGATTGAGCTACTGATCTTCCTGGGCGTCTCTACAGCATGGCTGGCCATGTTCCGTGTAAGACTTGTCGCCTACATCGAGAAGCGAAATCCGCCGAAGAAGGTCGACTCAATCGAAGGCGCAACGGCAATCGCGGTGGATGACATTGGCCCGATGCAAGTCGGCAAGGCAGAACTGCGCGGAGCTTCCTGGAATGCACTCAATCTCGGCGACGCACCGATCTCAAAAGGTCAGCGCTGCCTGGTCGAAAAGATGGACGGACTCACACTTCATATTCGGGCCGTGTAGAATAGGCGCAATGGAAGCCCTATTCGCAGTAGTTGCACTGACAATCCTTTTCTTCATCGTTCTTGCCAAAACGGCAGTTGTAGTTCCGCAGCAGAACGCATACGTCGTCGAGCGGCTTGGTAAATTCTCAGGTGTATTGCCCGCAGGATTTCACATCCTGATTCCCTTCATCGATGTGATCCGCTACCGGCACGTACTTAAGGAAAACGCTATAGATATCCCGGAGCAAATCTGCATTACGCGCGACAACGTGCAGGTTGGTGTAGACGGGGTTCTTTATATGAAGGTGCTCGATGCAGAGCGGGCCTCCTACGGCATCTCTAATTTCTCGTTCGCTATCTCTCAACTGGCCCAGACAACGCTGCGCAGTGAGTTGGGCAAGATTGAACTGGACCGCACCTTCGAGGAGCGAACCAACATCAACACCAACATTGTGAGCGAGCTGGATAAGGCTACCGAGCCCTGGGGGATCAAGGTCTTCCGCTATGAGATCAAGAACATCACCCCGCCGGCCGACATCCTTGGGGCAATGGAAAAGCAGATGCGTGCCGAACGCGAAAAGCGCGCCACTATTCTGACTTCAGAGGGCACTCGCGATGCTGCCATCAATACGGCTGAAGGTGAAAAGCAGCAGACGATCAAGAAGTCAGAGGCCGCCAAGCAACGCCAGATCAACGAGGCTGAAGGTCAGGCAGAGGCCATCCTTTCCATCGCCCGCGCAACAGCGGAAGGCATCAGGGAAGTAGCCGAGACGATTCAGATGCCCGGAGGCATGGAAGCGGTTCAGTTGCGTCTGGCCGAGAAGTACATCGAGCAGTTTGGCAATCTCGCAAAGACCGGCAACACCATGATCGTGCCTTCAAACGTAGCAGACGTGAGCGGCATGTTGGCCAGTGCAATGTCGATCATTCAGCAAAAGCGTCCTGCATGAGTTCTGCCTGGCTCAACACTGAGCTTGAGATCTATGAGAGCCATGTAGGGCTGGACACCATAGGCCAATCCGCAGCGATTCGAGAAGCGATCAGGGAAGCAACCGAAAGTCTGAAGCCCAAGAGCTTCCTGTATTTGGGTTGCGCCGGCGGCAATGGCCTCGAAGCCTTCTCAACCCAACGAGTAGTGGGGCTTGATCTCAATGAAACTTACCTCGTCAGGGCACGCGAGCGTTGGCCCGCCGCCGAGCTAATCCAGTGTGATCTCAATCACGAGCTGCCCAAACTGGGATCCTTCGACCTGGCTTTTGGGGCTCTCGTTTTTGAGTACATCGAGAATCTACAGGGGCTCCTCGATCAATTGTCGGAATGCGTGAGCGGGCATTTGGTTGTACTGATCCTGGCAACGCGTGAAGGCGCCCCAGCAGTCTCGGATTCGCCTTACCGGGAGATGCTTCAGCCGGTCGGTTCCGAGTTCAGGTACCTCTCAATTGAAAGCTTCCTCGATACAGCGGCCCGGACAGGATTCGAAGTTGCCGGGCAGAAAGAAATTGCCTTGCCAGCGGGGAAGTATTTCGTTTCCGTAACGCTAAGAAGACGACTATGATGGATTTGAAGTGGTCGTGACTGCCAATAGTGAATTCCATCTGGGCCTCGATCCATCTCAGGTGCGTGCGGCTCTGGATCGTGTGCTTTCGAGCCCTAAATTTCGCAAGAGCCAATGCCACAGCGAGTTCTTGAGATTCGTTGTCGAAAAGCGGTTGAAGCCCGAGCCGATTCGCGAAGAAGAAATCGGAGTCAGCATTTACAGGCGCGATCGGGACTATGATCCAAGCGAGGACGCCATCGTGCGAGTCGAGGCTTCCAGACTCAGGGCGCGATTGAAGGAATATTACGAGGATGCGGGCGTTGGCCAGAACCTGCGCTTCGATATTCCCAAAGGTACTATCTCACCAGTAATCATCATTGAGGGAGCCGCTATGCAAACGCAGGAACAAGGAATTTGGATGTGGACCGGGATCTTGGTGGCTGTTCTTGGAATGCTGATCCTGGCTGGCGTCGTCTGGCGCGCGTTGAGCTAAGGAGTGGCCTTGGGCGCTGGTGGCGGACTCTTGCGCAGCTCCTCAAAATACTTCTGTACGTAGTTCTGGAAAATCAGCGGTACTTCATCACGATGGATCACACCGGAGGTGTCGGAATGCGCAGCGGATTTCTCTGAGTAGCCGGTCTTGAGTGCTTGCGACTTTGAGCTCGAAACTTCGATCATCATCTCGCCCTGCAGGTTTTGAGCCCGCTTGCCGAAGACTTCGCTGATCTTGCCCATCGCGCGCTGCTGCTCTGCCAGTTGGACGTCCTTGTTCCCATCCTGTTTACCCGTGCCAGACTTCTGATCCCCATTCGATGGCTGGTTGGACTTATCGCCGCCCTTGGCCTGCTGGTTGGGGCTCTTCTCGTTGCCTTCACCCTGCTGCTGGCCATTCGGGTCGTTCTGCTGCTGGCCGTTGGCCTGCTGCTTGCCTTGAGACTGTTGGCCCTTATTGGCCTGCTGTTGCTGCTGACCGTTACCCTGCTGGCCGTCTTTCTTATCCTGGGCCTGCTGCTGTTGGCCATCAGACTTGTCCTGCGACTTCAGCTTGTTCATCATGTTGGCCATGGCGTCTTTGAACTTGTCCATGAGAGAGTTCTTCTCGCCTTGCTGGTTGGCCTGATTCTGCTGTGCACCAGACTTCTTGTCGGCACCGGCGTTGCTCTTCTTGTCTCCGTCTTTGCTGCCTTGGTCTCCAGCGGAGTTCTTGTCGCCGGCGGCGGAAGAATCACCCTTCTCGGCGCCTTCTGTCTTTTCGCCTTCTTCAGACGGTGACATTGACTGCTGGGACTGGCCGGGCTTCTGACCGGCGGAACTGGATTCGCTCGAATTCGTCGATTCGCTGTTGAGTTCCTGTCCCTTTTCGATGCTCTTCTCGTCGGCGCGCTGCTGTTGGGTTTCGGTCAAACCGAAGCCATCGAGTGGCTGGCCGTTTGGCATTTTATTCTTGGCTTTGGCCATCTGCGTTGGCTTCTCGCCGGAGGCTAACAGGTTGTACATGCCGGGGGCGATCGGAGCGCTTAAGTCGAGGCTCGACTGGAATGCGTAGCGGAAGACGAGGAGGCTAAGAGCAACGGAAGCAAGTACTACAGCACGAGCCCAACCGGAGGGCATGTTGAAGGGAACAGCCATTGAGGCGGTGAACTGGCCAGCGGTAGAATCTGCCGATTCGATCAGGGCGTCTGTAAGCTTGGTACGTCGCTGTGTTTTGAAGTGATGGGCTGTGGAAAAAAGATCGTAGGTCCGCACGCGCTGATCGAGAATCTGGGCAGACTGGTAGGCACCGGGCAGATGATTCCAGACGCGGTAAATAAGATAGCCAAAAGAGGCGACCGCGAGAAGAACCGGCCAGTACCAGTCAAAAACTTGAGTGCCAAGAATGAGAAGTAGAACGAGGCCGGCGGCACCGATCGACAGGGCAACCAGGGCCTGCGAAAAAAGGATCTGAATCTGGAGCCGACGACGGACGTTCTCGATAAGAGATTGTGCCGCCATAACTGTCCCTATTATGTCAGAGCGGGCCAGTGAGGACCACGGCTGCTTCAAAGGCTTCGAGATTGTCGACAAAGAAATGATCTTTGGATTCGATCCACTTCACTTCTTTCGGCTCGGGCAGCGTGGCGAAGAAGGCTTCGAATTCGGGGCGCGGGCCGTGCTCGTCGTTGGTGGAGTGAATGAAGACCTTTGGAATCGTGATGTCAAAAATATAATCGCGGTTAGGGTACTTGGTGGGGTAGCCAATGGGAATCACCTTTTTGGCCTGCGGGTAGTCAAGCGCAAGCTTCAAGGCGATGCGAGAGCCGAAACTGAAGCCGGCGATGGCGAAGGGCAGCTCCGGGTAGCGCGCGCGCAGGAACTCGAGGCAAGCTCTGCCGTCTTCGATCTCACCATGGCCATGATCGTATTCGCCCTCGCTCAGATTCACGCCCCGGTAATTGAAGCGCAAGACCACGGCACCTGCCTTACGCAGGCCCCGAGCGGTGCGGTGAACGACGCGGGTATGCATCGTGCCACCGTGTTGCGGATGAGGATGACAAACGAGGACAGCTGCGATAGGCTCGCGGTCTTCTGGCTCTTCGAGAAGAGCTTCGAGATGCCCTACGGGGCCGGGGATTCTGAGCGATTCGATTTTACGCGCCATCGAGGTTAGCGGTAGTTGGTGAACTGGAGTTCGACGCCGAAGTCTTTGCCGCGCAGCAATGCGATGACTTCCTGAAGGATGTCCCGGTCTTTGCTGGCGACGCGTACATAGTCGCCCATGATGGAGGGGGTGACCTTCAGCTTCGATTCCTTGATCAGCTTAACAACCTCTTTGGCCTTTTCGGTTTCGAGGCCCTGCTTGAGCTTGATTTCCTGACGGACGCTGGAGCCAGAGGCGGACGTGACGGTACCGTATTCGAGGTTCCCGATCGGGACGCCGCGCTTGAGCAGCTTCGACTGCAGGATGTCGTTTACAGCCTTAATCTTGTAGTCGTCGGCTGAGGCGAGGTTGATCTTGAGATCTTTCTCGTTGAGCTCGATCGAAGACTTGGAGTCTTTCAGATCGTAGCGGGCGATGACTTCTTTGAGGGCCTGAGAGATGGCGTTCACCACCTCAGGCATTTCGATTTTCGATACGATGTCGAATGAATTGTCGGTTGCCATATTTTTAGTGACCGAGGGCGATTAGGACGCGCTCGGTAACCTCCTTGATGATCGTGGGCATGCTTGCTTCGAGCGCCAGCGTAACAGCGGCGCGGATACGCTCGGGATCAACCTCGGGCCGCGCCACGTTCGCGCTGGGAGCGAAGCGAGAAACGGGCGTGACTTGAAGATCGAGTTCGGCGGCAAACAACCCGCGTGAATATTGTGCAGCCTCGGCGAGAGGCCGGATGGTGTGTAGCACCTCCGACGCCTCGAAAGGCTTTTTTATAATTGCATCACATCCGGCTGCCTTTGCCTGGGACTCACTAAAGGGCTCAAGCAAACCGGCTGTCAAAACCACCCGGATCGCCTGGTGGCGCGGATGTGATTTGATCCAGTGACAGATCTCGTAGCCGGAGCGATTCGGAAGGAATACGTCGGCGATAACGACATCGGGAGAGAAGCGATCGAGGGCTGGATAAACAGCCGCCCCGTCGGATACCTGTTCGACATCGAAGCCTTCTCCAGCAAGGATGCGAGCACCGATACGCTGGGCGTGCGGGCTATCGTCGGCCAGAAGAACGCGGGCGATCAATTCTTCTTCTTTTTCGGTTCCTTGACCTTTTTCTGCTTTTTGACTGGAACGATGGTGCCCTTCGAGATAATCGGGGCATTCTGATCAGCAGCAGCAGCAGCGGCGGCGGGAGGAGGAGCAGCGGCTGGGTCGGCAGGCTTGTTCAGGCGAGCGTCGGGGCTGCTGTCGAGAGTGGAGCCGTCAGGCACAGTTGACACCGTAACATCCGTGGTGCCAGTGTCGGCGGCAATGGGGATCGGAATATTGACCGGAATCGTGGGGCGGAGAGCGGCCATGGCGGGGTCACCGGTCTTAGCTGCCATGTGTACGTCGGGACCACGCTTAAGCATGTTGCCGACGGGGGCCATCATGCCGGTCTTGGTGCGGTTTTCAGCTTCGTACTTCATGCGGGCCACAGCCTTGGGGTCGGCTTCAGGGACGGCCATTTCCATCTCCTGCAAGCGCTGCTTGGCATCATCGGCGTAAGTGCTAAGCGGGTATTCGCGAAGGAGCTTGGCGTAGGCCTTTCCCGAGCGGTCTTTGAAGCGGGGGCCCATCTTGGTGTAGGCGTCACCCATTTTGAAGAGGGCTTCGTCGGCGCGCGAGAAAAGCGGATATTGGTCAGTCAGCGCCTGGAGGCGATTGGAGCTTGAAGCCCAGGACTGTTTCTTGTAGTAGAAGTCGCTGACGCGCATTTCACCTTCGGCGAGGGCTTCCTGGATGTTGCGAATAAATTGGGAGGCGCGCGGTGCGAACTTCGAATTCGGGAACTGGATCAGCAACTGCCGGCATTCGTCTTCGGCGCGCAGGCCGTGCATGTTGTCGCGATCGGCCTTCTCCATCTGTTTGTAATGGATCATGCAGACCTTCTCTTGCGATTCGGCTGCTTCTTCCATCGTCGGGTAGAAGAGGATGAAGTCCTTATATTCGGCTTCGGCCTGGGCTAGACCATTGCCGCCGCCTTCGCGGAACCAGCTATCGGCGATGGCGAGTTTGGCCTTGGCGAGGAATTCGCTGGTGTCGTAAGTGTTGATCAGGGTTTGCAGCGTGAGGCGAGCGACTTCGAAGCGGCCACGCTCGATGTCGCCGACGGCCTTATCGTATAAGACCTTGTCAGGCTGCTGTGTGTCTTTGGTGATGGGGTTTTCGTATTTGCGCTTCCGGCAACCCGATGAAAGGGCCAGAAGGACCGTGAGCAACACCAAACCGCTCAGGCGAACGACGTAAAAAGATCGCATCAATGTACCTCTCGTAGTTTAACTCTTAGGAAGAGCTTTAGGCGAGCAGTTGTCTACCGGAGGCGGCGCGAGTGTGGAGATCGCGCACGGCTGTGGCCGGAGATTCACTGCGAAAGACGGACGAACCGGCGACAAACCAGTCGCAACCAGCCTCGGAAATTTCGAGGATGTTGGACATGTCGACGCCGCCATCGACCTCAATGCAGTAGTTAAGGTTACGCTGGCGGCGGATCTGGTCGAGTTGACGGATCTTGTGTAGCGCAGCGGGAATAAACTTTTGGCCACCATAACCAGGGTTGACACTCATGACTAGCACGAAGTCTGCCAAACCGAGAACATCATCCAAAGTATGGACAGGAGTGGCGGGGTTGAGAACCACGCCGGCCTTGGCGCCGGTGGACTGGATCAGCGAAAGTGTGCGGTGGAGGTGAGGACTGGCTTCCTGATGGACGGAGATGGAATCTGCACCGGCTGCACGGAAAGCTTCGACGTAGCGCTCGGGTTCGACGATCATAAGGTGGACATCGAGCCAGCACTTGGTGACTTTGCGGATGGCTTCAAGGATCGGCAGGCCCATTGAGATGTTGGGGACAAAGCGGCCATCCATGACGTCGTAGTGGAGCATGGTGGTGCCGGCGGATTCGACGGTGGCAATTTCCTGGCCGAGGCGCGTGAAATCGGCGGAAAGGAGACTGGGCAGGATCTGGATGTCGTGGCTCATGAGTTTTTCTGGATAACTGCGGCGAAGAATCCGTCGCCGGGGTCGAGGCCGGGGATACGGCGATGCATCTGAACCGGCATATCACCACAGACGGCGCGGACTACCTCTTCATTTTCTTCTTTTTCGAGTGAGCATGTCGAATAAACGAGGGTGCCTCCGGGGGCGAGGGCATCGATCGAGTTCTTGAGGATGTCCTTTTGGCGGCTCGACTGGCGTTCGAATTCTTCAGGGGTGAGTCGCCATTTGATTTCGGGATTGCGGCCGAGGGTGCCGGTTCCAGAGCAGGGAACATCAGCGAGAATACGGTCGAATTGCCTGTTGAAGGGCAGCGGGAAGGCGGCATCGAGGTGAACCAGGGGAATGCCGATCTGTTGCAGCGGCAGGAGGCGCTTAAAGCTGCGATCGCAGGCGATGGCCTTGAGGTTTTCGGTTTTGAGGGCCTGCCAGGTTTTGTTGCCAGGGGCAGCGCATAGGTCGAGATAAGTGTTGCCGGGTTGCAAGTTGAGGTGGGGGACGATAGAGCGGGCACCGGGGTCCATTCCTTTTTCAGGGGCACGGAGGAAGGCGAGGGCGATGGTGCGGGTGAGGTCGGCTCCGAATTGTTTGACCCATTTTTTGTAGAGCCATTCGGGGAGGCAGAGCTCGATGGTGGGGTCAGGGAAACCGAGGACGCGCTTGTGGACCTTGCGGAGGACCGCGTTGACCAGACCGGCGGCAGCGCGTTTGTTGGAGCGTTTGGCAAGTTCGACTGCTTCCATCACGGCGGCATGAGGAGGAATGCGCGCGAGATAGCGCATTTGGTAGAGGCCCATGCGGAGGAGGATGGCGGTGGGTTCATCGACGGTGAGGATCTGGCGGCCAGAGAAGTGTTGGGCGAGCCAGTCGAGCTGGTTCTGATAGCGGAGAACGCCGTAGACGATTTCATGTGCGAGGGCGGCATCGCGGGTTGCGAGGGGCTTGGAGAGCTCGTAGAGCAGGGTGTCGGAATGACCGCCACCATGGACGCGGCGCAGACAATCAAAGGCGGCGCGGCGGGCGGGAGAGATGATTGCCACTAGGTTAGAGGGTAACAGGTTGGCGACAAATGCGACATAAGAGGCATTCCATCCGCTTGATTTTAAAACAGATAATCCGGAGTCGGGTTAGATTCTCTTCTACGGAATTTTCACTATTCGGGGGGAATCGAAGCGGATGGAATACCGGGAGACACACGTGTGGCGTGGTCTCCCGTGGAGGGTAAAGCCTTGGGCAAATTGTCAAAGAACCGGTGGGGCGGCGCGGGCCCTGCCCCGATTGAAGATGGCAGTTAGGGCGAGCGGGTTCGGGCAGGTAGGCGGGAAGAGGTAGGAAGGAAAGGAGAAATAGATTTTGGATTTTCGTGAACGTGGATTTTGGGAGGGCGGCCGACTGACAAGAAGAAAGAAGAAGACCAATCCAACAATGCGCAGCCCATGCGATTGGAAACTTTTGTTAGCAATGTGCCGGAGTGTCCACACCCATGTGAGACGGGGAGAAGCCCCCGTTGCTGCGATTTGCTGTTAAGGTTGCCTTTGCCGTTAATGGCTGCGACCTAATCGCAGGTGGGTTAAGAGTGCATTCGATGACGCGCCTGGTGCTGTGGATCACGGTATTGGTGCATAGATCGCTGGCACAGTATTGGTATGAGATAGCGCGGTTGCCTGCTTGAAGTTGACCCGTTCCTTTGCGTTTTTCGGGAAATCTGGACTCGGACCGAAGGCCAGAGAGATAAGTCACATGGCGATGCAAGCGGGCCTTAAAGTTATTATTATCAATCGCTTATCCACAGATCAGCATAGCTGCGATGAAGAAGTTTATTTTGTCCGGTTGGCGGCTATCTTGGAGAAAACAGTCAACAAAGCCAATAAAATGCACAGGGACGCGTCAGGCTGGTACCAAATCGGTACCAAATCCTAGCCCAGAGGCTGTCATGGAATCGAAGATTTCGCCGGATTCAATAACTTTGTGGATGCAGCGGGCGATCACTCACAGCGGCAATGTCCGGCGTAATTGGGGGATTTTGTCGAAGTGGCGATCCCGGGTGATCAGGGTTAGATCGTGTTGAATGGCAAGCGCTGCGATCCACAGATCGTTATCCGGCACGGGCGTACCGGCGCGTTTTAACTGTACGAACAAGCGGGCGTACTGTTCGGTTGTTTCCCGATCTACATACAGAATTGCTACAGTCTCGCGACTCAGCAGATTCGATAGAAGGGCGGCATTCTGGATTTGACGCGTACCTCCGAGAAAACCCGCCTTCATCTCTGCAAGCACGACGAAGGGAATCCAGACCTCGTCACCCCCACCAAGGAACTCTGCGAGCTTCGCGTCCCCCTGAAAAAGATCGGTCAGCCGGTTGGTGTCAAGCGCAAGCCTCATTGGGCCGCTTCTTTCTTGGCCGTGAGCCAAACCAGCTTTATCACCGGGAATCGCTTCACCACTTCTCAGGGTCGATCTGACGCTGGGAAGCAACTATTTCATCGAAGGCCGGGTCTGGAGTCCATTGTCCAACCAAATCTGAGAAATCAGCTTTGATCGACCGGCCAATCATTGCGCGAGTCAACTCGTCGAGCACCACTCGGTTCAGACTCTGTTTCCGTTGGGCGGCCTTCAAGCGAAGGGCGCAGTCCACCTCTGGCGGAACACCACGGATCGTGTAGTGGACAAGCGACGAATTTGATGGCCGACTCATGCATGCATGATAGCAAATGGTGCATGCATTTTGTATTAGGAGTCAGCCGTCCATGAGGCTGTCGCCGCACGTTTGGCCAAGGTGTCAGTCATCCTGGCCCAGTGATTTGGAATGAGATGGCGGGGGTATCGACTTGAAGTTGACCCGTCCCTTTGGGTTTTTCGGGAAATTTGGGCTCGAGAGGGGAGGCAGTTTGGAATCGTAGTTGGCGACGTAAATCTGGGCAAAGGTCATTTTATCAACGAGTTAGCCGTACATAAGCAGCACTGTACTGAAGAAGCTCGCTATGGATGGCTGGCGGTTGGTTCGCAGGAAAACAGCAGAAATGCCAATAAAAAGCACAGTGACGCGTCAGACTGGCGACAAATCCAGGGTGGAAACCGGCGACGTAGATCTCAATTGCACTGCCCAATTTTGAGGATGATAAAGCCCTAGGTTGAGACAATCCATTGTGAGAAGGTGTGGTTAGAAATCAATTCGCGGCGGGTGCTGGCCCGATATTGGGCATGAGACGGCGCGGTTTGTGGCTTGAAGTTGACCTGGCCCTTTGCGTTTTTCGGAAAATTTGGGCCGCAAAGGGGAGAGAGTTTGAAATCTTAGCGAGCGAAGTAACTCTGGGTAAGCGCTTTTTATGAGCGGGTTAGCCGTAGATATGCGGCGCTGGACTGAAGAAAGCGCTATGGATGGTTGGCGGCTGTTTCGCGAAAAACTGGCAAAAATGCCAATGAAATGCATAGGGACGGGTCAGGCTGGTGTCTTTGCGGTGTCTTTGCTATACATTCAAACAGCCTGACCCGTTATAGCCATTTTTTCAGAAATCGATTGAGTGACGGCCTATTGAATGGAGCGCCAATCCCGACCTGCCCGTCAAGCAAGGCGATCAACCCTGAAGCATTTTTCTCGCTCGTTGCGCTATCTACAATAGAGATCTTTATGTTTCGATACCTTTTTCTTTCTGCAGTCCTCTTCCTCCCTGGGTTCGCGCAATCTTCGCTAGGCCCCCGCGAAGGCTGGGCAATCCTTCCGTCCAACCCCAGCCTCACCGCTTCCCCTAGTTGGGGTTGCGTTCCGGGAATCCGCGCCAGCGAAGCGGCGATCAAACTGGCGTCCACAACGGGCTTTATCGGTCAGATCAACTCCAACGGACCCCGGCTGCTTGTGTCGGGCGACTTCAGCATCATCGCCAGATTCTCCAATTCCACGCAGTTTGGCGGTTGGGTAGAACTGGAATCGCAACCCGCAACCAGCCCAACCGTCTTTTGGCGCGGACTCAAGAAAGTCGATTTCGGCGTCATTGGCGGCAGAGCCAGCCTCATCGTGTGGACGGGCGACCAGGATAGCCCCACCATCAACCAGGGCTTCAACCTGGGCGCAACCCCAAATACAAATGTCGATCTCGAACTGGCCCGCGTAGGCAATCAGCTCGTATTGTTTAGTGGCATGCGCGAACTTGGCCGCGTCACAGACCCCGGCGTATTCTCCTCTGGAAGCCTTCACTTTGGCCTCTTGACCGCTGGTGGCAACGAAATCTCACTGAGCCAACTTGCCGTCTCGCAGCCTGCCGGCCTGGACGGCAATGCTATTTTCTCTCCAAGGCCCACTCACAAGGCACCACGTAGCGGAATCGGCTTGCGCGACTTAGCCGCTTCACGAAATTTCCTGATGGGCACTACCTTTAGCGGATCTGCCTTAAACAATGAAAGCTCCTACAATGCCATTGGGCGCGAATTTAACGCCGTAACTCCCGGCAATGATTTGAAATGGGAATCCACCGAGCCGGAACGGGGCCGTTTCACTTTTTGCGCCGCCGACCGTTTGTTGGAATACGCCGACGCCGCCGGACAAAAGATGCGCGGACACGTTCTGGTCTGGCATGAGCAGTTACCCGGCTATATGAAAAACGGCACTTGGACTCGCGAGACTCTGCTCGCCGCCATGCGATCGCACATTCTCGCGGTTGCCGGCCGTTATAAAGGTCGCCTCTACGCGTGGGATGTGGCCAACGAAGCTATCGATGACGCCGCCCCCCACGGCCTTCGTTCCACCATCTTTAGCCGCGTAATCGGACCCGACTATCTCGATTTCGCCTTTCGTTACGCCAAAGAAGCCGACCCGGCGGCGAAGCTCTTTTACAACGATTACGGCGGCGAGGGTATGGGCCCTAAATCGCAAGCCGTTTTCAACCTCGTTACCGCGATGAAAGCCCGTGGCGTGCCCATTGACGGAGTTGGCCTCCAATTGCATTATGGTCTTGCCGGTTCGCCCAGCGCAGCGGATGTCGAACAGAATATCAGGCGCCTTGCCCAGGCGGGCTTTGAGGTGCAAATCACGGAATTCGATATCACCGCGCCGCTGCCCGATAGTCCTGCCAAGCAAGCCGAGCAAGCCACCATTTATCGAGGTTTCTATCGCGCCTGCCGCGCTGTCCCGCAATGTACAGCCTTCATCATCTGGGGTGTGGCCGATTCTGACAGTTGGATTCTGACGTTTCGTCCCGGTAACTTCGGCGGCCTGCTTTTTGATAACAATGGGTGGAACAAGCTTGCCTACTACGCACTGCAACAAGAAATGGGGGGCACGCGTGCCCCCGCGCCCTCCATCGCCGGCGGAGGTGTCGTCAACGCCGCCTCCTACTTGTCTACGCCCGCCTTCAGCGAAGGTAGTTTCTTCTCGATCTTCGGTGCCAACCTCGCAGCAAAGGTCGAAGTTTGGGATAACGAATTCCAGGAAGGCCGCGCACCGACGACGCTCGGCGGAGTGCGCGTGCTGGTTGACAACAAGCCCGCCTTCCTGTCCCTTGTTACGCCGGGTCAAATCAATGCAATTGCTCCCGCAGGCACGATAGCGGGATCGAGCAAGGTAGTAGTGGAACTGAATGGCCAGCCCAGCGAGTTGGCAACAGCAAATAGCGCAGCCACCTCTCCGGCCTTCTTCTTATTTAGCCCCCGTAACAACCGCTATGCTGTCGCCATCACTGCGGACGGAGCCTCACTAATTGCTCCCTCAGACTTATTCGGAGGGCCAGTAAGTGGCCGCAGCGTCCGCCCCGCCAAACCCGGCGAATCCGTAATCCTCTACGGATCCGGCTTCGGCCAAACAATGCCGGAAAGCGTGATCGGCCGCATCCCCACCAGCGCGGCAACTCTATCCACGCCCTTCGCCCTCCGCATCGGTACTGTCACTGTAACGCTAGACTACGCCGGCCGTAGCGGCTTCGTGGGCGTTTATCAATTCAATATTCGAATCCCTGATTTGCCGGACGGAGAATATGAATTAGTCGGTGAACTCGACGGAGTGCGCACCAGTTCGGGCCGATTCATTGCGATCCAAAAGTAGCGGCTGCTACCGGCTATGCATGATTTGATAACAGATTTGGTACCAGCCCTGAACCAATAGACTTTTGACGACTTGCTTTACGCAACGTTGAAGAACGATGAGTTGGTGACTGCGTCGTCAGGCTTGGCTTGGCGCTTGCAACGATTACAACCGCAAAGGCGCACCTCAGATAGAAGCACCTCCTCTCCATCTTGAGGTACCGAATCTAAATATGCACCGGGCAATATAAATGCCCACTTCGAGTGCGGATGGAAGCCTGGTCCTCCCGGCGGATCTTCAAAGCAGCGGAAAGCAAAACCAAACAGCCAAGACTTTAGACATCTGAGCTGTTCCGTCAAGTGGCCAGCCCGGTAAATTTACTCATTCCCATTTTTGTTTCCCACTTGATTTCTACAGGCGAATGGGCATCGAGCACAACCGCCGCGAATACTTGTTGCTGGCGTAGGCGGACACTATTAATGTCGGCTACCAGAGTTGATTCAAGGCTGTTGCCTGTAGGCTTATCGCTAAAATCCAGTGCGGTTGCCAGTGATGCTTCACACGTTTATGGGACGGTTCAGTTCAGGGACAATCATCGCTGACCGTCGCCGAGTAAGCCAGGGAACTTTCACCACCACTGCCATGGGCAGCAGCAGCTTATGGTCTTTTGCTGCCTGCTCCTGGAAACCGGCTGCGAAGGGTCCTCCTTCATCTCTGATACAGCATCGTGCTCGTTCGGACAAGTTCTTGACACAAACCCTCGCACAGATCCTCACGGGCGCGACTCACGCATACGGCTCCGACTTTGGATTCTGGCTTCAAAGCGAAGTGCGGGACAAGCACTAATCGATGCTTCCGGTACAGGTTGCCCATTCGACAAGACCCGAGGGTAATGGAATGAACGCTCTAGGCTGATGCTATTGCGACGCCTTTGCGCGCGGAAAACGAGGCAGTATGATTAAAGTCTGAATTATTCTGCTGCGCCTCCCGAAGACGAAATCCAACCCACGCGATGGCAGGCGCTTGCCTTCGTGGCCAAGAGCAATTTGTTGCGGTTGCGGCGCGGGCTTCTCGAATTTCGCAATGGACCCAAAGCGTCGCTTGTGAGGAGCGAAGAGGCTGGAGGGCCGCTGATCGCAGAGTCGCGGAGTTTGCTCTATGCTTCAAATGCCGGAGTGGAGTTTGCGTTGCAGGCTGGCAAGGTGCAGAACCTTCGGGTTGCGGCGCGCTACTTGGATGGGAGGGTGTTGCGGTCTGGGGAGCTGTTCAGCTTTTGGGCTCATGTGCCGCGGCCTAGCCTGAGCCGTGGATTTGCCTTGGGCCGGGAACTACGATCCGGGTGTGTGATTCCAAGTGTGGGCGGGGGATTGTGTCAACTCTCGAACGCACTTTTTGGGGTAGCGCTTGACGCAGGATGGGTAATTGTAGAGCGCCATGCGCACACGCGAAGCGTGCCTGGAAGCATAGTAGAGCGCGGGCGGGATGCGACTCTATTTTGGAATTACGTGGACCTTCGATTTCGCCCGAAAGAGGACTGCCGGCTTTCCGTGTACCTGACACAAAGTGAATTGCGGGTCGAGCTTCGATCAATCGAGGCGGCACGGTTTCCGATTGTTTCGTTAGCTCCTGCGGTCGCTTTGAACGAGAGCGGATCTGTGGCTGAGGCGGAGAGTTGCGAGACGTGCGGGGTGAGTTCCTGCTTTCGCCATCCAAGCGCGTCGGGGCTGGTACAGCAAGGATCGACGGCCTGGCTTGTCGATGCCTGGATGCCGGAGCATGACGCTTACATGAGCGGGGATAGACAGGCTCCAGATGTGTTGCTGACTCCGCTTGATCGCGGTCGTTGGCGCGTGGGGCCCTATCGTTGGACAGGGAAGGGATTTGCCGATGTGCGATCGGCCCCATTGTTTGTGGTGTGGAGGTCTTTGGTTTCGCGCCGGTTGAGCGCTCAGGGTGCCTCGCGTCAGCGGGAATTGTTGCGGATGGATGCGGCGCTCGCGGCGATCTATGCGCATCGTATTCCAGCGACGGCACTGCATGTGGTGGTGAGCCAGAATCTGCTTCCGCATCTTTGGAGAAGCGGAGCGCTGGCAGGCCGTAGTTTCGATGTGCTGATGACGCGGTTGCCGTTGGTTGAGCTCGAAGCGCAGTTGGACAGGGCAGCCGGGCGTTGGCCTGAGACGCCGACGCTTGGGGATTTTCGCGCCGATTCGGAACTTGTCGTCGCCGAGACGGAGGCGCTTGGCGAGGCGCGGCACTGGATTACGCCACATACGGAGATCGCGAAGCTTGGTGGGGAACGAAGCGTTCTGCTGGAATGGCAGCGGGGGCCGGTGCGGGTGAAGGGAGCTGGGGGCCGGTTGGTATTTCCGGCGAGTACTTTATCGCGGAAGGGTGCGCGGGAATTGCGCGAGGCAGTAGATGGGTTGGGTGTCGAGATATCGTTGGCGGGCGCCGTGATCGAGGATGCAGAATTTTGGCGAGGGTGTGATGTGAGGCGGACGGAGGGGGATTGGTTGGCCGAGGCGGCTATAGTGGTTCTGCCTGCGTGGGTGGAGCACCAGCCTCGACGCTTGCTGGCCGCACTTAGCGCTGGTGTGCCGGTGATTTGTACGCGGTCTTGCGGGCTGCCTCCGCAGGCTGGTTTGACGATTGTGCCCGAGGGGGATTGCGTGGCGCTTCGGGCGGCGATTTCTTCATTTATACCTGACCGTTTGTCTGGTCCATTTACACGGGAGATCTCTCAATGACTTCATTTTTTGCGTTTTGATGGTGATTTTTTTTTGGGTGGGCGCGGTTCTTGAGGCCACCCAGGAATGTGCAGGTGCTGAGCAAGGTCGTTCCAGAGGAATTGGGGTCGCGGTAGGGACAATCGGCGCATCCGGTCCATACCATGCCGCGCG
>Ga0209591_10002668_pt1 | contig 21261 bp, 16 predicted proteins | sample MAT01_FD_187207 | JGI IMG/M metagenome (GOLD analysis project Ga0209591, IMG submission 187207) | Freshwater microbial communities from Lake Fryxell liftoff mats and glacier meltwater in Antarctica - MAT-01 (SPAdes) (version 2) | ecosystem: Environmental > Aquatic > Freshwater > Ice > Liftoff... | reverse complement strand
ATCTTGCTAGGACACTCCACATCCACGCTTGGCGCAAGATAGTGCAAAGAGGTGCCTTCATCCCGCACCGCCGACGATGCGATAACCAGGCAAGGCAGCGGTAGTTCCTGCGCGATTCTCCCGGCAGAGGTAAGCCCCACAATCAGCCTCACACCCGCCGCATGTAATTGCTCGGCGACAAGCACGGCATAAGGCCCGCCGATGGTCCGGGCAATCACTCCAACCCTCACGCCTCCGCAGTCCACTTCGTACATCGTCGTGTGGAAGCAAGCCCACCCAGGCACTTTCGTCGCCAGTCCTTGCGATACAAGCGAGTCGGTCAAGTCACCGTCAAATTCAAGGATGCAAATCTCTGGCAACGCCATGGGCTGAATCCCCTGCAGACTCCTCACCGACTCCATCAGTCGACTGGCGGTAAACGCCGACTCTTCGTTCAGTTCGTGATTCAACAGCGGCAAATTCAACTCTTCGGGCATTTCAACCAATCCTACTTTAATGTCGGCCGTGGAGCCTATCGCCAAGGCTTCGCCGTCCTACTCTGAATCCTCACCAGACCCGTCGATCACCGAGTCCCCAAACAAACCAATCCGACTATACATCTCCGAAACTTCATTCTTTCTCAATTTCAAAAACTGGATAGTAGCCAGCAAGTGATGCATAAACCGCGTCAGTTGCCTGCTAGTGATGCCCTTCCCCTAATGAACCTGATCAATCGGCCGCCAGGAATAATGCGCGGGCCCATCCAGCGCCGCCGAGAAAAATTCAAGCTACATCTCCCGAAGCTTCTCCATCGGCACATGCCGAAAGTACGGCTAAAGTTAAGTATCCTTGAGCACCCAGTCGTAAAACCGGATCACCAACATCGCAATTGCAATTTCCCCGCCCACGCGGTCGTAAAGTGTCTTCGGATTGGAATTCATCGCAGTCATTATTTCTTGTATCTTAACTTCCAGACCAATACACTTCAATATTGCCGCAAAATCACGATCACCTCTACGTCCAACTGCGCAATTTCATCCAATGAACTGGGGAATTTCCCCATTATTGAGTTATCCTAATCAAATGCCCGAACTGACCACGCTCATGTGGATGGTCTTCTTCTTCGGATACGCCCTCATCGCACTTGCCGAGACGATTCACATCAACAAGGCGGCCACGAGTTTGGCTATGGGCGGTTCCCTGCTCTTCATGGCCGCAACCCGGCCAGGGGCCCACTTCGCTGAAGAACTCACACACATGGCCTCCGAAATCATGGGTATTGTCGGGTTCTTGCTCTGCGCCATGACACTGGTTGAGATTCTTGTCGACTTTCAATTTTTCGATTGGTTACGATATCGCCTGATAAAGCTTGGCCTCGGCAATCGTGGCCAATTTTTCGCTATAACTCTTTGCACCTTCTTTTTTTCTGCAGCACTCGACAACTTGACCACCTCGATTGTTATGCTCCGCATCGCGGCGATGTTTTTCAGAGGCAAATCTCTCTTCTTCACCGCCTGCGCCATAATTTCGGCAGCCAACTCGGGCGGCGCATGGTCCCCCATTGGTGACATCACAACGTTTATGTTGTGGGCCGCGAAGAAGTTCACGGTAGAACAGGTGATACAGACAACCTTGCTACCTTCTTTGGTGTCCTTTGCCGTAGTCGCTCTTTGGCTGAGTCGCGGAATCGAGAAAGTCAACGATGACGAAAACTCCGACCTGCTCGCTTCGATGCATTGGTCTCAGTGGATCATCATAACCCTCTGCCTCGCCTCCTTTACCGGCCCCTTCTTCGCTGTACAGGCGGGGCTCCCGGCCTTTACCGGCCTCATGATGGGGCTTGGAATTGTTTGGATGATTCAGGAAATGTTCCGTAAGGTCCTAAAACACGAAGTCAGTCTGATGGACAAGAAAATCGAAGCCCTCATCGAGAAGATCGATATTCCATCCCTGCAATTCTTCATCGGCATCCTCTCTGCAGTTACCGCACTGCACATGGTCGGCTCCCTCCAGGCGATGACCCAAATCCTCTACGGCGAAGGCGACCAGCGCACCATCCTCGGCCACGTCATCCTCGGCATCTTATCAGCCATCTTCGACAACGTCCCCCTTACGGCCATCGCAATCCAAAGCCTTAGTGGCACCGACGGGATTCTTTGGTCTCTGCTTGCCTTCACCGTCGGAACCGGCGGTAGCATCCTCGTCATCGGGTCCGCCGCAGGCGTGGTGGCCATCGGAATCATTGACAAACTCCGCGAAGAATTTGGCAAAGATTCCGTAGACGCCCTCTCCTTCGGTGCCTACGCAAAACACGCTGCCCTTCCGAACCTGATCGGCTTTTTCGCCGGTATTGGCACTTGGTGGCTGATGCATCGCTAGAACCACCCCTCGCGTGTAGACAATAACAGACCATGTCGCCTTACCCGTCAAGCGCTCAGCCCCCAATGAAGCAGGGCCTTCTCACCCTGCTCGTGATTGCAGTCTTCGTCAATTACATTGATCGCGGCAACTTGAGTGTCTCCGCCGCTGTGATGGGCCAACTCTCCTCGGCGTTCTTCTGGGCCTACTCGCTCTGGCAGGTCCCCGCCGGCTGGCTCATCCAGCGTAACGATGTCCACCGAGTCTTTGCCATCGGCAATCTCAAGCCGGCAGATCGACTACCGTAGCGAGTAAAGGACGTAAGTTCCGATGGCGTAGACGACGGCTATACCCAACGAATCCCACGCCAGGAATAACCGCTTCTGTTCCGCTCTGTAGCTCAATCCGACCAATGCAATCGAGGTCATGACGATGGCCGAGATGGCCGAGATAATATGGGTCGGCGTCACGTGCGAGAGCAGTGGACCCTTACGGTATAGCAGATCGTCCAACCCGAGAATCCAAATATTGAATACATTGCTGCCTAGCAGGTTCCCGACGGCCAAGTCTATGGCACCCATCTTGACAGCCGCTGCGGAGACAACGATTTCGGGTAGGGACGTCGCGATCGCGATGAAGAATGTTCCGACAAAGGTGCGGCCGAGGCCGGTGCTCTCGGCGATCCGCTCACCAATACTGGGCAGATAAGTGGCTGCGGCGACGACTAGAGCTGCATTCACAGCGTATAGCGTGAAGGCCCGGGACTTTGAAATCTCTCCGTACTGAGCTTGCTCGGTAACTTCGTGAATGATCCGCCTCCGCTCATCCAGATAGATAGTCCGCATGGCGACGAAATAGATCACGATAAAAAAAACGCTCGATGCGCCAAACCACCCAATTTGGGGTACAGCGCTTGGTGCAGCCAGGCTCAGTGCTGCAATCCCGATCAGCAGCACGCCAAAAGCAGCCGTAACGACGTGGCCACGATGGGCCCTGGTTGAAAGTGGTATCGAGTACCCGGTGTGCACGTCGAGCATGGCCAGGATCAGCAGGTTAAACATGCAACTTCCGAGAACATCGCCCACGGCGATGTTCGGAACGTCGAAGAGGATGACGGAACTCGCGCCCGTGATCAACTCGGGCAGAGAGGTAACTGCGGCCATCAGCAGCACCCCGATCCAGGTTCGTCCCAATCCCGTCTTCTCGGCGATGACATCGCCATAGCGGGAGAGGCGAATGCCGGCAAATACGATAACTGCCGCAACGAGGGCGAATTCAAGCCAAATCACCTGCGGGACTCCGATCGGGGCTGCCGTGACAGCCATTTCTCAAATTCAACGGCTAAAAACACTACAAGACTCAGAACAATCGCCAAGCCCAGATCTTTTGCCGGCAATGGAGTTGTCTTGAAAAACGACTGCAGAAATGGCACATAAATTAGGGCCAATTGAAGAGCAAACGTAAGAGCAACTGCCCCAGATAAGGCCTTGTTTGACAACAATCCGACTCGAAACAGGGACTGATGCTCGGACCGAATCGCCATCACATGCGTCATCTGAGAGAACGTAAGCGTGGTGAAGAGCATGGTCTGCCAGTTCGGATCGCCGAGACTCCAGTACCGATATCCGACGCCAAGGCAGAGGATTCCCATTAATAAACCAACCCAGATTACGTGCCGCCCGAGGCCACGGGAGAAAATGTTCTCGCCTGGAGAATAGGGTGGGCGTTGCATCACATTGTCCTCTGCCGGCTCGATTCCTAAGGCAAGCGCTGGTAGGCCGTCTGTTACTAAATTCATCCAAAGGATTTGCAGTGGCAACAGTGGAAGTGGCATACCGGCGAGAGGAGCCACTAGCATAACCCAAATCTCACCCGAGTTGGTGGTCAGGATGTATTTGATGAACTTGCGGACGTTGTCGTATATGACGCGACCTTCCTCGACTGCGGCTACAATAGTGGCGAAATTGTCATCGAGCAGAACCATGTCGGCTGCTTCTTTAGCTACATCTGTTCCAGTGATGCCCATGGCGACGCCGATGTCCGCCCTCTTGAGAGCGGGAGCGTCGTTCACGCCGTCACCCGTCATCGCGACGATGTGGCCACGGCGCTGCAGGCCTTCGATGATCTGGAGCTTATGTTCTGGCGAAACCCTCGCGTAGACACTCGTCGATTCAGCCAACAGCTCCATGTCGCCCACTGGCATGCGTTCGAGTTGCGGACCTGTCAGGATTGAGCCTTCACCTGTAATTCCGAGTTGACCGGCTACGTAGGTGGCGGTGAGAGGATGATCGCCGGTGATCATCACGGCGCGAATCCCAGCCTTTTGGCAGGTGGCGACCGCTGCTGCGGCCTCTGGCCTCGGCGGATCGATGATGCCGACCATGCCAACCAATGTAAGTTCACGTTCCAAAGTCTGGTCGATGCGGCCAAGGGTAGAATCCAGGCGGCGGTAGGCTAAGCCCAGAACACGCATGCCCTTCTTGGCAAGTTCTTCATTGGCTTTGCTCATACGCTCACGCCAGGCCTCGTCTAATGGCTCTTCCCTCCCATCTACCCAGACGGAAGTCGAAATGCCAAGGAGTCCGTCAACCGCCCCTTTTGTGAACGCGAGCAGTGACGAAGGAACACCGTTAAGGGGTGCCATGACTGCGAACGGAGCCTGGGCGAAATCGGAGGGCAATCTGTGAACTGTGGTCATTCGCTTTCGACCGGAATCAAAAGGAAGTTCGGCAATGCGGGGCATGCTTCGCTCTAGCTCATCTTTCCTCAGACCGAACCTCGCTGCGGCGACGGCTAAAGCAACTTCAGTAGGGTCGCCCAAGACGGGGGAATCGGCCTGCACTCTAGTTGCCGGCACGACGGCGTCGTTGCAGAGTGCGCCGCCGACCAGCAGCAGCGTCGCCCCATGAGGCAGTTCCGCGCCGGACTCCACGGAATGGACACTTTCCGCGATTTCCAAAGCATGACCGGCGACCTGCAGAGTGGCCGCCGTCATTCGATTCTCAGTAAGTGTTCCGGTCTTGTCAGAGCAAATCACGGTTACCGAGCCGAGAGTCTCCACGGCCGACAACCTCCGTACCAGAACACGACGCTTCAGCATTCGCTGTGCACCGAGCGTTAGGGCGATGGTGACGACAGCGGGGAGTCCCTCAGGGACTGCCGCAACTCCAATACTGACTGCAGTCAGGAACATCAGCTTAAGGTCCTCTCCGCGCAGGAGTCCCAGAGTGAAGATGACCGCGACAATAGACAAGGCCGTAGCCGCCAAACCCTTCCCCAGCTGCGCTAGCCGGCGCTGGAGAGGTGTCGCTTCCTGATCAACCGTCTGGATCAGCGTAGCGATTCGCCCGAGTTCAGACCGCATGCCGGTCTCAGTAACTACGGCGATTCCGCGGCCGGCGGTAACGAACGTACCTCTGTAAATCATGTTGACGCGGTCGCCCAGCGGAAGGTCAGGTTTGTCGATGGCGGCTGTGCCCTTGAGAATGGGCTCTGACTCACCGGTCAATGCGGCTTCATGAGCCTGGAGATCCGCGCTTTCGAGGACACGGCCATCGGCCGCCACGAAGTTGCCCGCCTCGAGGAATACAATGTCCCCAGGAACCAAGTCCAGCGAGGACACTTCCAGCACATTCCCTCCACGCCGAACACGGGAGGACGGAACCGAGAGCTTTTTGAGTGCGGCCATAGCTTTCTCGGCACGATATTCCTGGCTGAATCCGAGCAATGCATTGAGAATCACGATGGCCCCGATAGCGACAGCATCTTTGTAATCGGCGAGTAGGGCAGAGACCACTGCTGCGGCGATCAAAATAACCACCATCAGCCCCCTCAACTGATCCCAGAGAATTGCCCAGGCGCTTCGGATCCCAGCTCCCGTCAACTCATTTCGACCGTATTGCGCAATTCGCTGGGCAACCGTTAATTCGTCTAGGCCGGTGGCAGCGTCAGTTTCAAGCTGCCGTTGCACTGCCGACGAATCCATCGCATGCCATTTCATGAGCGGTTCCGCCTCCATTCAATGCCTACTTGCCCGACGCCGATTACAGTTTGCCAAGTCGATTGAAAAACATAGCCGAGCGCCCGGCTGGAGCGTTGCCGAACCTGTTCACTCGAATTTCGCCCGTCAATTGTATTCGGCGTCATTCTGATGTCCGGTGCCGAGTGCCCAGTTCTGTCCATTTTTTAACTGTAGTGGAAGTAAGGGGAGTTGAGGCAATTTGATGGCCATGCCACACACTCTTCCCAACCCGGTTCTGGCCCGTTCCTTGCTTAACCCCAACCCGCTCGGCTTATTCCCAGGCGTCGCCACATTCCGTGGAGCTCTTATCACCCAACTTGCGGCCAAGCCAGGGTCGAGCGACAAGCCTCCAGTGCAAATCTAATAACTGCGCGAAGGTGCTAGCCAGCGATTGCAATCGAAAAAACTGCGACCGCCCGTGCAATCGAGCACGGTGACTCACCGGAATTTCCACGATGCATGTTCCAGTCTGCTCAATCTTCTTCACCAGTTCGACGCAGATCGTCCCGCTCGTGCTACTCAACTGAATTCGCTCGAGCGTAGCGCGCCGAATCAACCTGAAATCACAGTCAATATCTTGAAGCGAAATCCCAAACATGCTTCGTGCAAATAGATTGTAGATGCTGCCGATCCAGATTCTGTGCAGCGGGTCGTGGCGTTTCGCCTTGATCCCGTTCACCAGTCCCACTTCTGGCCCGCTCAACTGAAGAAGCTTCGGCAACTCCCCAACATCATATTGACCATCGCCGTCTGTATAGAAAACGAAATCTTTCCTGGCCCCTCGAAAGCCGCTCTGCAGCGCCCCGCCATATCCTCGATTTTCGGTATGGCGAATCACTCGCAGCCGTTCTCCGTATTGGGCCTGCAATTCCCGCAGCACTGCTGCTGTGTTGTCCGAGCTCCCATCATTGACCACAATCACTTCGTAATCCTCTACGTGGTCGCGCAAAACGCGAAAGGTAGTGGCAAGCAGCCCCGGCAACGATGGAGCATCGTTGTATGCCGGAAAGAACACAGTGAGGCTGTGCGGGAAGCGGTAAAGCTTTACCTTTTCTCTAGGGTTTCGATGGGTCACAGTAGGATCGAGCCTCCACTTTCTCTAAAACATCATTTGGGCCAAGGACGAAATTCAGTGGCATGCCAAGCCGGATCACCGCCGCATACCGGAACACCTCATACCCATAGGGAGCGCAATGGATTTGAATCGGCACCTGGTTGGGTCCCTCCGCAAAGCGCAGAAATTTCTCGGTTGGCTCCACACGCCTCTCGTACTGATCCAGCTTCTTCGTCCACAAATAGTAAACGCTTTGGGCACAAATCGCCGCAGCCAGTGTCCAGGCCAGAACCTGTTGCCGCTGCCCCGTCCCAAGCCTGAGCCTCCAGAAGGCGGCTCCAATCACCAAAGCCAACCCAGCGCTAGCCAGGTACGTGTGGCGGCTCGGCACGCGGTCCATATACGTCAGAAATGAGTAGGGCAAAAGGGTAATTCCGATCCAACTCATGCTCATGGCCAGAATTGGGCGGTTCTCTTGTCGCCCCAGCACAAGCAGGATCGCAACAGATACCCAGCCCCACGGCATGAACATTCTCAAGGTACTGTTCGCCAGCACAATCAGAAATGGGGCACGGAGATTGAAAGTTCCATCATTCAAATGAAGATGAGAAGCACTGGCCTCAAAGATGCCCAATGCATAGAGCCCACCCACAAGCCCCATCAATCCGATGGGCACGACGGGAGCTTTCCACTCCTTCGCTTCCCACCACCACAGGCACGCACAAAGTGCAGCAAGCACGACCCCTGATTCTTTCGACAACAGCGCCAGCAGATAACAGCCTGTAGTCACAGCCATCCACCAATAACTACGAACCGCGAGTGCGCGCAGCCAGGCGAGAAGCCCCAGCATCACGAACAGGAATACCAGTATTTCTGGCAGAGCTGCATACCAGATCACCGCCTCTTGATGAACTTCACATATTCCGAAGAAAGCGGCTCCAGGTATCGCAAGCCCGAAGCCAATCCGCTTCCAAAAACCCAAGCTGGCTACCAGCAAGGAATTTAGGCAATGCAAAAACAAATTTACGCACCTATGTATCGTTGGGTCTGGCCCTGCAATCAGATCCACCACATACGTCACAACGAGCGATGTGGCCCGGCATCGATAGAGAACATCGGCAGCCAACTGATTCCAGTACTCCATCGGCCCATACCTGCGGCCTAGATAAACCTGCAGATAGGAATCTGACAGAAAAGGCAGTTCCATGAAAGGCAAATACGCGACTACCGCACCCAGCACGATCAGCAGCGCAGCCGTCCATAGCCGTATTGTGCGGCGGAACGAAGCAGCTTCCGCGAACCTGATAACTTGAGTGCGGTCAGGAGTACGTATTACCAACCCGCAAGGTTACAAGACTGCCGCGACAAATGACGTTATCTTTCGGTCATCTGAATCCTATCGTTTGGCCATTTCTTTAGCGCCCCACCAATTGAATGCGCTGAGCCTCGTGAAATATGGAACCATAACGGGTGTTGAGAACTTCGAATCAAGCAACATGACCGAATCTCCCGCACAATCAGGACGGCTGCATAGCTTCCAGGTAGGGATCGTACTCCTGGCCCTAAGTCTCTTCGCCGGAGTCGCTTGGCTTCATTGGCGCTTCCCTTATGTTCCGCTCGGCTTTTTGTATCTCTTCCCTATGCTTGCCGGCGCTATTGTCCTGAATCGCTGGCAAGTGATCCTCTTCGGTCTGGTAATGGCCGCCACGCGCTCATCGATCCTCCCGGCTGAAGCAGTCGGTGCTACTACTCTTCGCTTTCTGCTTGCTCTGATTGCATATTGGTCAGCCGGTTTGCTTGTCATCGAAATCTCAAGCAACCGTCTGCTTCGTCGAAAATACACTGATGACATATCCGAGAAGCAAGGGCTCCTCCAACAAGCTCAGGCAGACCTCGAAACGCTGGCTGAAAGCAGCCCTGCAGCGATCTTCACACTCGATGATCAAGCCAGGTTTATATCTGGAAACCGGGCCGCTGCAAATCTGGTCGGGCTTTCGCCAGAAGCTTTGGTGGGCCACCCTGCCAGCCTGTCTCTCCCTGTGCTTGCGGCAGCTCTCAAGTTTTCGTCTGGCACAGTAACATTCCGTACTGCGGCGCAATGCCAGGGCCTGCGCAACGATGGGGAGCGCTTCGTTGCCCAAACCTGGTTTTCCACCTACGACACCCCGGCAGGCCGGCGCCTGGCTGCAATCGCCGTCGATGTTTCGGAGGAAATCCGCGAGCGCGAAGAGCAAAACCTCCGGCAACTGCTCGCCAACAATCGCATTGTTGCCGCCGCCGTTTCCCACGAAATTCGTAACATCTGTAGCGCCATAGCTCTGGTCCATTCCCGCATTCAAATATCATCCCCTCCTGAAAACGAATCCGACTTTGAGGCCCTCGGCTCCCTGGTCCATGCGCTGGGCCGCGTCGCCGCTCTCGACCTCCAGGTCCGCGCACGCTCGGCGATGGAAACCGTAGACCTCGTCGAGATCCTCGATCAGTTGCGCATCATCATCGGTCCAGACTGGAAGGAAGCCGAAGCCGCGTTGCATTTCAATATTCCTCGCACGCTGCCCCGAGTTTTCGGCGAAGGCTACGGTGTACTCCAGGTCCTGATGAACCTCTCAATGAACAGCCTTCGCGCCATGGAGAATTGCGCCGAACGCCATTTTGAACTCTCGATTTCGGCAACGCCTCAAACCCTCCTCCTCCGTGTTGCGGATTCCGGCCAGGGAGTCGCTGATCCATCAACGCTCTTTGAACCATTTAAAAGTGAAACCGGCCACACCGGCATCGGTCTCTATATCTCCCGCGCCATCTTGCGCAGCTACGGCGGAAATTTGAAATACGAACCTTCAGAACGTGGCGCAACTTTTATCCTCGAGCTGGCACTTGCGGTGCCTGCCGGACACCCAACATGACCACTACCCAAACCATTCGCCTCCTCCTCGTGGACGACCACGCCCTTTTCCTTGGAAGCCTCAGCCATCTTCTATCGGCCCAGCCAGACTTTCAGGTCCTGGGCTGCGCAAGTAACGCCACGGACGGCCTCAACTTATTCCTCGAATTCAATCCCGACCTCTTACTCCTTGATGTAGACCTGGGAGGAGACCGCGCCATCGACTTACTGCGAAAAATATCCGCAACCGGCACCGTCGTCCCCAATGTCCTCGTTGTCACTGCCGGCATCAGCGAATTCGAAGCGATTCAACTGGTCCACGCCGGAGCCAAAGGTATCTTTCACAAGCACAATCCCCCATCGGAACTCTGCGCCGCCGTGCGCCGCATAGCCAGCGGTGACGTGGTGCTGGAACCGCAATACCTCAAAGCCCTCTTCGCTGCGGTAGACCCTAAATCTTCCGATTCTCGCCCTGCCCTTTCCACTCGCGAGATCGCTCTGCTTCGATACCTGCTGCAGGGCCTGGCCAACAAGGAAATCGCTATTGAAATGAACCTTTCCGAAAGTTCGGTCAAAGCAATTCTGCGCGGCTTGTTTGACCGGCTTGGAGTGCGCAGCCGTAGCCAGATTGTCAAAGTCGCTCTAAACGAGTACCGGGATCTTCTATGACGGCACAGCCACCAATGAGGGCTCAAAATTGATTCGATTCTGGATCAGACTTCGTTCGGCGCTCACCCTCAAACCAGGCCTCCCGGCATCACATGAGTCAGAAGACCGCGTTCTGCTTGTTTTAACTCTCCTGATCGCAGTCTTAACCAGCCTCACCATCGTCGGCTTTGTGGCAATCACCGAACGTCTCGGTGCCAATCTCCTTGCAGCGGGTCCGCTGCTGCGCTTCCTGAGCCCTCTGCTTGGTTCACTTCTTTCCGGCATTCTGCTCTTTCGATTCTTTCCTGAAGCGCGCGGTAGCGGCATTCCACAAACACGCGTCGCACTGCTATTTGGCAAGGGCTTTATCAGCTTGCGCACTGTAATTGGCAAATTCCTCTGCTCTTCTATATCGCTCGGTAGCGGTATCGCTCTCGGCCGCGAAGGGCCGTCAGTCCACCTCGGCGCAGGTCTCGCCTCTGTCATCGGCCGGAACCTCGGCGTCAGCGAGCAAGGCGTTCGCGCATTGATCCCCGTTGGCACTGCCGCCGCCGTCGCCGCTGCTTTCAACACTCCCCTCGCTGCCGTCCTGTTTACGCTTGAAGAGATCCTCGCCGATCTCCATGCACGTCTAATAGGTTCTGTTGTCCTTGCAGCAGCCACCTCCTGGATGATCCTCCACTTGCTCCTCGGCGACGAACCGATTTTTCACGTGCCGGCATATCGTCTGGTGCACCCCTTGGAATTTTTGATCTATCTCATCCTCGGCCTCACCTGCGGCCTCGTGTCTACCCTTTTCGTCAAAGGCCTGCTTTGGCTTCGAGGCCACTTCCTCAAGACGCCAGCTCGATGGATGCCCTTTGCCCCCGCAGCTGGCGGCCTGGTGGTGGGCACTCTTGCCATTGCCTTTCCCGGCGTTTTGGGTGTCGGCTATCACCTGGTCAGCGAAGCTCTCAACGGCCAACTTGGCCTCAAAGCGATGCTGCTCCTGCTCCTGCTCAAACTCATCGCCACGACTTCCAGCTACAGCTCAGGCAACGCAGGCGGTGTCTTTGGCCCCAGCCTCTTTATAGGAGCCATGACCGGCGGGGTCATAGGTCAGGCGGCTCATCTCCTCTTACCCGACCTCACCGCAAGCGCGGGGGCCTACGCCCTCGTTGGGATGGGTGCCTGTTTTGCCGGCATCATCCGCACTCCAATGACCAGCGTCATCATGATTTTTGAAATCACACGCGACTACACGATCATCGTCCCGCTAATGATTGCAAACCTCCTGAGCTACCTCGTCTCGCGGCGCCTCCAGCCACTCCCGCTCTACGAAGCGCTTCTTGCCCAGACCGACATCCGCATGCCCTCGCCTTCGCACAGGCCCGAGCCACTCATAGTCGACAATGCCATGCGAAAATCTTCATTGGCGTCCTTACCTTCTAATTCAGAAGGCCAAAACCGCATCCACCCGGACGATTCCCTCGATATGGCCCTCCAGTTCATGGGCAAAACCGGCAATAGACATCTGCCAGTCTGGAGCCGCATGGGCAACCAAATCCTCGGATCCATTCATTACGACGATTGCATCGCCGCATATCTCTCTGCCCCTGCTCCAACAACTACGAAACAACCGGCTCACAAGAATTGGCTTCCCGTCCTCGCACTCAGCACTTTTGCGGCGCTTGTACTCATCGCAGGCCTGGTGGTCTGGCAGCGCTCAAATCGCCTTCATTCGGCCGAAGATGCATTCAAGGCCGGTCAATCACTTCTAGCTCAGGGTCGAACGGTCGAAGCCGTGCAGGATTTCCGGCTCGCCCTGGCATCCAATCCAGGAGACAATCGAACTCGGATCGCCCTCGGCATCGCCCTGATTGAATCGGGCAATTCGAGTGAAGCGGCTGCCTATCTGCAGCAGGCCCTCGAAATCGACCCCACTCATGGCCCAACCTTGGTCGGCCTGGCAAGGCTTTCCAAATCGGCTGGCGATCTCAAGCGCGCCCACGACTATATGCAAAAGGGACTTGCCGCAAAGTGGCTCCCACAAGAAGCCTCCAGCCGTGTCGACGCTCAACTCGAATACGCACTTCTGCTCTATCAGTCTGGCAAAGCATCCCAAGCCACAACAAGCCTCTTGTCGCTGATTGAGCAATCTGGTGATTTCCAGGCGGCCGGCGAAAAAGCAGCCGATACCATCCAACAGTTCGACTCCTCAACACGCGCCGAAGAAGCCTACACTCTCCTGGCCGAACGCTTTCCGGCAAACTCGGCCATCTGGACCAATCTGGCACGCTCAAGATTCTCAAATGGAAAAGAGCTCAACGCTCTGCAGGCCTATCGGGAAGCGGCTCGCCTGAGTCCTGATTCGGACGCCATCCGCTCTTCCCTCGCTTTGGTTGAGAAGGTCCTGAATCTCGACCCAGGCCGCCCGCGACTCTCGTTGAGAGAACGTGGCCGTCGCTGGAATGAAATTCTGGCGATCCTCATCCAAGAAACTTCTGCCTGCGGCGAATCTCCCGAACACCAGCTTGCAAAGCGATTGCTGAACACGAAAAACCTGAGTCTTGAAGTCCTCGACCGGAAAGTGGCCGCCGTTCTTGAGCTATGGGATACAACTGCGGATGCCTGCAAACAGGACCCTGCCCTTAGCCGCATACTCTCCCGGCTTCGCTAAAAATCAGACGCAATGCTCTACATTTGGCGACGAGGCTAGCCACATGAATGGAATGCTGTTCTATCCCTCCACTGCCGCTGTCTTACTCCCTGCTTCAGTCAACTCCAATCGCCAGCTCCGTCTATCCTGCGGATTCGGTACGCCCAATAGAATCGCCTCAGATTCCAGACGCCTCACAATCCCGCTCACCGTACTCGGATGCAGCTTTCTGTCCGATCAATCGAATCTCCAGATGCTGAGTCCAGTCACGCCCTTCATCGAGCACCCAAGCACGCGCATGAAGTCCAGTACCCCGTCTGAATTAACCCTTGCTTCCAGCCTTCGCCTCACAATCCTCGGCATCTTTTCGAACTTGCTCCATCAATTAAAATCTCGTAACGTAGTTCTTGTAACATCTCATTTTTTCCGAAGGAGGCAATCTTATGGTCACTGTCATCATTCCTGCCCTGAATGAATCTGCCCGCATCAGCAATGTCATCGAGCTGGCAATTAACAGTCCTGGCGTAACGGAAGTCATCGTTGTCGACGACGGTTCCCTGGACGACACTCCACAAATCGCTACAACCGCAGGTGCCATAGTCATCACCAGTTCTCTCCTCGGCAAAGGTGCTTCGATGGAAGATGGCCTGAAGGCCGCCTCAAACCCGATAATCGTTTACTTGGACGGAGACCTCCAGGGGCTCAACCCAGACCTGATTCAGCTGCTGGTGCAGCCCATCCTCAATAACGAGGCAGACTTCTCAAAAGCCTGCTTCAGCCGCGCCGCAGGACGCGTCACAATGCTGACTGCCCGGCCTCTTCTGCAGCTATTCTTTCCAGAACTCGCGCACTTCGTCCAACCGCTCGGAGGCATCATCGCCGCCCGCGCCTCCCTGCTCCAAAACTTGAGATTCGAAACCGACTACGGCGTTGACCTTGGCCTTCTAATCGATGCCCATATGCTCAACGCCCGAATCGTCGAGGTCGACATCGGCCATCTCGAACACGACAGCCAATCACTCGAAGCTCTCGGCGAAATGTCAAAACAAGTAGTCCGTGCCCTGCTTAATCGAGCCGATCGTCACGACCGCCTGTCCGTCGAACAAATCCGCGAAGTCGAGGAAGTCGAACGTCATGCCCGCGCTGAATTCAGCCTTGCCACAAAATCTCTGGGCCGCGTACGCCGCCTCGCCATCTTCGATATGGATGGCACCCTGCTAAAGGGGCGCTTCATCGTAGAGTTGGCCCGCCGCTGTGGCCTGGAATCTCAGCTAGCCCAATGGCTTGACAATCATTCTGTCGGCACAGAGGAGCGTAGCGCCAACATTGTCAGCATCTTTGAAGGTATACCCAAGCAGGTCTTTGAAGAGGTCGCTCGTGAGATCGAACTCATGCCTTCGGCCGCAGAAACTGTGGTCCGCTTGCGCAAACTCGGCTTCACCGTAGGCATCGTCACCGACAGCTACCGCATAGCCGCCGAAATCGTCCGCCGCCGCGTCTTCGCCGATTTCAGCGTCGCAAACCTGATTCGCTTCCGCGCCGGCAAAGCTTCCGGTGAATACACGGTCTCGCCGCTGCTCCAGCATCCCAATGGTTGCCAGATACACACTCTGTGTAAACAGAATGTGGTTCTCCACCTGGCCGAACGCTTCGAAATCGAAGACAACCAGATCCTGGTTGTAGGGGATGGACTCAATGACACTTGTATGTTGTCGAAGGCTGGCCTCTCCATCGCATTTGAGCCAAAAAGCGATCAGGTCCGGGCTTCGGCAAATCATACCGTGATTCACGATTTGTCGAATATCTTTGCCTGGGTGCGTGCCAAGGGTTGGGCGGACTCCGCAGCCGTGGCAACTCACTGATATGGCCCAAACTTACCTGTCTCAGGCACTTCGCATCAGTGAGGACTCAAAGCCGCCCCTTTACCGGCAGATTTACGATTCGGCCGAGATCGCTTCGGCCAACTATATCTTCGACTTGATTCTCTCTGCCGGTATCGCCACAATTGGTCTCGTTCTCAACAGCCCAGCCGTAGTGATCGGAGCCATGCTCATCTCTCCGCTGATGGGCCCGATCATGGCCTCTGGCCTCTCTTTTGCCTCTTCCGACATCTACCTCGGCGTCAAGGCTTTCCTCAACTTGCTCGGCAGTGTGGTCGCGGCGATTTCACTTTCGGCTTTGCTCGTTTGGCTCCTTCCTTTCCAGTCTGCAACTTCAGAACTTCTCGCAAGAACGCGACCAAACCTGCTGGATCTTGGCGTGGCTATCGCCTCGGGTCTGGCCGGTTCCATCATCATGGCGAGATCCCTCAATGGCACAGGTGCCGGAGCGCTGCCTGGCGTGGCTATCGCCGTCGCGCTGATGCCTCCACTCTGTACCGTTGGCTTTGGCGTAGGAAGTGGCTGGAATTGGCAAATCATCTCCGGTGCCAGCCTCCTCTTCTTAACCAACCTCGTGGCAATCTCTTCCAGCGCATTTCTTGTCTTTTATCTTGTCGATATGGGTTCGGCGCAAACCTACGATTCCATCCCGGAATCGGAACGTCGTTATGTCACCGGCGCAGCGATCCATCGCTTCCTCCATTCAAACTTCATGGCAACAGTCCTTGGCGACGTCGGGCACCTCCGCTGGCGAATCCTGATGGTAGTGATCACCATCGGCGTATTGTTCGTACCATTGCGCGCTTCGCTGCTCCAACTCAGGGACGAAACGGTCTGCCGGTCTGCAGCAAGAGAGGCTCTCAAGTCGCTTGTGTCCAGCGATCACATTCTCAGCCAGCAACTTGAAATCCTTCCAAACCATCTGGTCCAACGAATTGTGACTACGACATTTATTGATCGGCAAAAGATCTCGTCTGCCGAAGGCGAGCTGTCTCGCCGAAGCGGGAAACGCGCCTCTATAGCTGTCCGGCAAGTAGCCAATGAAGATGAAATCATCAGTCTCCGTCAGCACTTCCAACAAAGCCTCCAGGTTCCCGATACCCTTCCCATACAGCCCAACCTCGCCTCGCTCGGTAAGTCGATTTGGCCGACTCTCGAAGATCCGCTCAATGCCATCTGGCCTTCAACCACCGCCCAGCGCATCGACCATGAACTTGGCTTCACAAAAGATTCCACTTTCGTCCGGATTTCCTACTATGCACCTCGCGCGCTCGATGCGGCCACCCTTGAAACCATCCGCAACTCTCTCCGGGCAGCCCTAAAACAAGAGACCCTGAATGTCATCCTCGACTGGCGCGGGCCGGCCAAGAAAATCCGAGCAGCATCCGTGAAACAATAACAGTCCATGTCGCCCTCCACGCCCAAAACTGCGCTCTCCCCGTCCAGCGCTCAACCCGCCATGCAGTGGGGCCTCCTCACCCTCCTCATCATTGCCGTCTTCGTCAACTACATCGACCGCGGCAACCTCAGCGTCTCCGCCGCTAAAATCAGCGACGAACTCAAGATCACCCCCGCGATGATGGGCCAACTATCTTCTGCCTTCTTCTGGACCTACGCCCTCTGCCAGGTCCCAGCCGGCTGGCTCATCCAGCGTTACGATGTCCACCGCGTCTTCGCCATCGGCTACGTCATCTGGTCCCTCGCCACTGCCTTCACCGGCCTCGCTACCACCTTCACCACCCTCTTCGCTTTCCGCCTCCTCCTTGGCATCGGCGAATCCGTCGCCTACCCGGCCTTCTCCAAAATCATCGCCAAAGACTTCCCCGAAAACCAGCGCGGCAAAGCCAACGGCTTCATTGATGCCGGCTCCAAACTCGGACCGGCTCTCGGCACCCTCATCGGCGGCCTAATCGTCGCTCAATACGGCTGGCGCCCTCTCTTCATGATCCTCGGTTTCGGCGCTCTTGCCTGGCTTCCCTTCTGGCTGCGCTCCGCCCCCAAGCCCCACTCCATCAGCAACCCCAAGCCTCTGCCTCTCAAAGAACCCTCCGCCCTCCAACTCCTCTCCACCCGTGCCGTCTGGGGCACCTTCATCGGCCTCTTCTGCTTAAACTATGGCTGGTACTTCATGGTCACCTGGTATCCCTTCTACCTCGTCAAGCAGCGCGGCTTCACCACAGAGAAAATGGCCGTCCTCGGCTCCCTCCCCTTTGTCATGATCGCGATCTCCGCCACCATCGGCGGCTGGCTCTCAGACCACCTCATCTCCAAAGGCTACACGCCAACCCGCATCCGCAAATCCTTTATCGTCACTGGTTTGCTCAGCGGCACCGTCATCTACCCCGCCGGCATCGCCACCAATGACGATGTCTCAATGGGCCTCTTCCTCTTCACCTGCTTCGCCTTCGGCCTGGCATCCTCCAACCACTGGGCCTGCACCCAAACCATGGCCGGCCCAAGCGCCGCCAGCAAATGGACCGGCTTCCAGAACGGCTTCGGCAACTTCGCCGGTGTAGCCGCAGGTTGGGTCACAGGCAACATCGTCGACACTACCAAAAGCTTCGACGGTGCTTTCCTCGCCGTAGCCGGCATGTTGATCCTGGGTGCCTTCTCCTACGCCTTCATCATTCCCGAACTCAAGCAAATCGATTGGGAAGCCAAAGCTTGATCACAGCTCTCCTCCTGACAGCCATAGCTGCAGAATTCCAATACGTACAAGCCATCGAGTGCGCGGAATTCAAAGCCTGCATGGACCAGATCCCCAAAGGCAAAGTTGTCGCCACAACCGTCTTCCTCGCCAAAATCGAAGAATACGCCGCGATGAACAAGGTCTACGAATCCTATTTCCCGGACCTCAAACCCGCCCGCAACACAGTAGAAGTACGCCTCCCCAAAGGCATCCGCATGGCCATCAACGCCACTCTCTACACGGGCCCTGCCGAGCCCAAAGGCCTCACCCCGCCCAACACCACCAACATCGTCCCCATCACCCCCGGCATCCTCACCCCAGACCGTCTCTTCATCGCTGGCATCCTCGGTCGCGATTCGAACTCTGGCCAAATCCCCGAAGCCCCACAAGCGCAAATCGAAATGTGCCTCAACCGCCTCACCCGAGTCCTCGCCACAGCCAACCTCACCCCATCGAGCCTGCTACAGGCCACTCTCTACCACTCCTCCGCAATCCCCCTTAACCTCATAGAAAAAAGCCTGAGAGACTACTTCGGCCACCAGCCGACCATCGCCATCACCATCCTCGAAGTCACTGCCCTTGCCCTCGGCGCGAACATCGGGCTCAACGGTGTTGCACTCTTTCTACACACACCTGTGTAAAAAAGAAACAACCGCTCTAGTCGAGCTTCTTTTCTTTAGGCGAGCCCGAAAGCATTGCAAAGAAAAGACCTACGATAATCAACCCACAAATAAAAGCAACGATTGTCATATCAGCCTCCAGCTAGATAGGCGTCATATCGGCACGTAAAGGGCCAAACTGAGGCAAACTTGCAAAAAAGTATGTTACGGTTCGCTTATGAACGTGGATTTGGCCTTTGGCAAGGCTGGCTTAGCCGTAACCCTCCCCGATGGTTTTGAGTACCGTCTTCTCGAAGCGAAATCAGCTTCTCCCCTCCCGGACGAAACAGCGGCCCTCGAACACGCTATCCTCTACCCAATAGGAACTCCCTCCCTCGCAGATCTGGCCCATGGTAAAAAGACCGCCGCCATCTCCGTTTGCGACATCACCCGTCCGGTCCCCAACAGCCGCACCCTCCCGGTGATCCTCAAAACCCTGCATGCCGCCGGCATCCCCGTCGACGGCATCACCCTCTGCATCGCAACAGGCCTCCACCGCATCGCGACTCCAGCCGAACTCGACGAAATATTAAGCCCTGAAATCGCGGCCAAATACCGCATCTTCAACCACGATGCCAAGATCTTCTCAGACCACCGCTACCTCGGCGAAACCAGATCCGGTATCCCCGTCCATGTCGCCGAAGTATTCGTCTCGGCCGACCTCCGCATCACCCTCGGCTTCATCGAGCCCCACCTGATGCTCGGCTATTCTGGCGGCCGCAAACTGATCGCTCCCGGCCTCGCCGCTCAGGAAACGATCAAGGTCATCCACAGCCCCCGCTTCATGCGTGATGTCCGCTCGATCGAAGGCTCCATCGCCGACAACCCGCTCCACAAAGAACTGCAAGAAATCGCCCGCATGGCCGGCCACACCTTTATGCTCGACGTCGCCCTCACCCGCAAGCGTGAAATCGCCGGTGTCTTCGCCGGCCACCCGGAACAAGCCCACGCCGCCGGTGTCGAGTTCGTCAGCAAAGTGATGCTCGAAAAGCTCGACCAGCCCGTCGACGCCGTAATCACCACCTGCGCCGGCTACCCCCTCGACCTTACCCTCTATCAAGCCGTCAAAGGCGTCACTGCCGCATCGCATATCGTCCGCGAAGGCGGCAAGATCCTCATCTGCGCCGAATGCTCAGAAGGTGCCGGAGCCCCCGAATTCCGCGAAATGATCCAGCGCTTCAACTCCCCAAAAGCCTTCCTCGACGCCGTCAAAGACGCGCCAGTAACCGTCGACCAATGGCAGCTCGAAAAATTGGCTCTGGTCCTCGAATCGAAGCAAGTCGTCTTCCTCGCCCCCGGCGTCCCATCGGAATACCATCCCAACATGTGGGGCCCCGTCTTCAGCGACTTCAACCCCGCCATGGCCAGCCTCATCGAAGGCCTCGACAAAGGCTCCGAAATCGCTGTCATCCCAGAAGGCCCCTACGTCCTCGCCCGCGTCGTCTAACCTTTGCGATTCCGACGCGCAGCCAGATCGTTGCCGTTCGGCAAAGGATTCGAATTAGATCCAGGATTTGTCGATCCACTCCCGAAAACATCCAGCAACTCTTGCAAACTACCCCCACGGGCATTGTCTGGGCCAAGGATTAACCCGCCTCTCCTCCTGCGTATTCTGCAAAATCAGCTTTGATTGCACTCAAGACTAAGTTTTGACAACCGACAATTGTCACTGTAAAATCCAGACATGGTCATGAGCCTATAGAACAAAGGGCTCAGGAAACTATACGAAAGCAACGACCCTTCAGGAATCAGGCCCGATCTGCTGGATATCGTGCAGCGAATTCTTACAATTCTTGATGTGGCGGACACGCCTCAAGCTTTCGATCTTCCTCTCTATCGCCTTCACGCGTTAAAGGGAGACCGCAAGGGCTATTGGGCTGTAACGGTTCGCGCAAACTGGCGAATTGTTTTCCGCTTCCGGGCGGGTCATGCTCTAGACGTCGAGTTGGTTGACTACCACTAACAGGAAAACGCCATGCCAATGAAAAACCCCGTACACCCCGGCCGCATCGTTAGATTGGACTGCCTCGAGCCTCTAGATCTTTCAGTCACAAACGCCGCAAGACTTTTGGGTGTCTCCCGCCAAGCACTCAACAACATCGTCAACGAAAAGTCAGGAATCTCACCAGAAATGGCTATACGGCTGTTCAAGGCTTTCGGAAGCACACCAGACACCTGGCTCCGTATGCAAAGCGCCTTCGACCTCGCCGCCGCACTCAAGAACTCAGACCACATATTGGTCGAGCGCTACAAACCACGCACGGCAGCATAGCCAAAGAACTGCCCAGCCTCTAGTGCTTTTCCGACCCCTCCGTCGGCGCAACACCCTTCTTCTCACCACCAGCAACTCCGCCCAGACTCAGCTTGATCCCCTCCACCAGCAAGGTGGTCTCACCCGGCGCCTGGAAAAAGCTATAACCCTCACGAGTCCCCTTCCACGCCACCGGCCCCGCC
>Ga0209591_10002663_pt1 | contig 21272 bp, 16 predicted proteins | sample MAT01_FD_187207 | JGI IMG/M metagenome (GOLD analysis project Ga0209591, IMG submission 187207) | Freshwater microbial communities from Lake Fryxell liftoff mats and glacier meltwater in Antarctica - MAT-01 (SPAdes) (version 2) | ecosystem: Environmental > Aquatic > Freshwater > Ice > Liftoff... | reverse complement strand
CGTCAGATTGCGCAGCTCGAACCACTCGGCCTCGTCGCCCTGCGTGCTCGGGTTCTTCATGACTTCGCTGATCAACAGGTCGCCCGCGGCGTCCGGGGCCTCCAGAGCGCGCGCGCACAGACCGAGGTAGCACTCGACCTTGGGCGCCGTGCAGGCCGGGGCGACGCTCGTCGCATAGGCGCACTCGGCGACCGGTCGGTTGTTCACCGTGCGCTCGCTGCAGGTGCCGATGGCCGTTGCGACCGTCGGGGTATTGCCGGCGCAAGAGCCTTGCGGCGGGATGTTGCACGGGTTCGGGTCGCACGGGTGCAAGGTCGGGTCGACGCAGCCGCCGTTACGGCACGCAAGGCTCGATGCGGCGCAATCGAGCGCGGCTTCGACGCCGTACTCGCATTGCTCGGCCTCGGGCTTGGCGGGATTGCAGCTGCCGACGGCCTTGTAGATGCGCGCTGTCTGCCCGTCGCAGTCGGCCTCCGGGCGCTCGTCGCAGATGACGCCGCCGCAGGGCACCAGCACATCGTCGGGCTTCTTCTGGCACTGCCCGTTTGCGCAGATCTTGTCACCGAGCAGCGCGCAGTCCTGCTGCTGGGCGATCGGGTAGTCGCACAGCGTCACCCCGCTGGGATCGTCCGTGCACACCCCGACCGCCTGGAAGACGGTCTTCACGGTGCCCGAGCACTGCGGCGGCGGGGCCGTGATGCAGGTGCGATCGGTGCACAGCTGGGCTGGCGTCGACCCGTCGGCGCAGGCGCCTGTCGCGCCCAGCAGCAGCGACATGAGCAGTACGCGATGAGGCTTCATCATCATTGGGGCAGCGGCGCGTTCTTCAGGTCGATGAACGACACCCGCTCGACGATGCCGAGCAGCAGGTCGAGCGCCAGCCCACCCGGATGCCCGAACGTGCCGAGGTCGATGCCGTTCACGAAGTCGAGGCAGTTGACCAGCACCGACTCGAGCGCGTCCTTGGCGAAGCGGTCTTCCGCGACGCCGAAGTCGGCCGGGTTCGGCACGAGCAACGTGCCGCTGACACCATAGAACGTCCAGTGCGCGCCGCGCTTGCCCTTGAGCAGCACCCGCAGCAGCTCGGTGCCGCTCGCCTGCGCCGTCTTCACCTCACGCGTTTCGAAGTTCGTGCCCATGGTCGCGAGCGACGGGAAGCCGAGGAACGCGGGCAGCGCGAAGTCCGCGGGCGGGTGCACACCAGCACCCCAGCGCGCGAGCGTCGCCGAGCCGGCCGACGGACGCGGGTCGCCGCTGACCGGGATCGATGCCGCGACCGCCGCGACGACATACTGCGTCGTCGGGCCCTGGAGGCCTTCGTGCAGTGGCGCCGCCGGCAGCGAGAACGGGTCCTTGACTGGCGTCTTCTCGTCGCCGTCGGCGAAGCCGTCCGCGGGATTGCCGACCTTGTCCGAGGTGTCCGCGCCGCCCGAGAGGCCGAGCGGAACCATGAAGCCGTCGAGCGTCTGGGCGCCCGACAGGAGGAACAGGCCATCGGCGTAGCCGAGCGCGTCGATCGCAGGGAGCTTAGGCACGTCGAGGCGCGTGATGAAGCCCATCGGGGTCGTGAGGCGCTGCGTGTGCTGGATGGGCGTGGCGTCAAGGCCGGTCGCGGTGACGTTCACGTCGGCGCTGTAGCCCGACCAGAACTCACGGAAGAGTGGGAACACGGCGCCGACGATCTTCGTGAAGTCGAGGTCGCCACCGCCGATCGCGTCGAAGATAGCGCCCGAGTACTCGGCGACGTCGTTCAGGTTGAGCTTGCCGCCAAGCGACCATAGGCGCTGGTGGCCCTTCGGCACGGTCAGGATGTAGCTCGGGATGGCGGGCCCGAGCAGGTTGAACACGATGCCGCCCGGCACGCCGATCTGCTCGTTCTTGTCGACGCGCGGGATCTGCGAGTCGGGGTGCAGGTAGCGCTTCACGTCCGAGCCGAGCAGCACCGGCAGGCTGAAGTCGAAGAGCGCGCTCGACAGGCCCGTCGTCGTCAGCACGATCTCGAGCGTGCCCCCATACGAGTAGCTCGTGAAGTCGGGCACGCCGGTGACGATGCCGACGTTGCGCAGCACCGTCTCGTCCGTGAAGGCGCCGGCCTGGTCCTGCACGACCCGGCCGTAGGTCGTCTTCGGGATCGGCAGGTACAGCGAGGTGCCCGCGTTGAGGCCGGCCCAGCTGACCCAGTCGTTCTCCTCGCCCATGATGTGCACGGTCCACGGGCCTTGGCGCGGCGTCGTCGGGATGCGGATGATGCCGTCGCTCGGCAGGTCCTCGGCCACCGCCGCCCCGGCCGCGTCGACGACCGCGTAGCGCCCGACGATCGGCTCCCAGGTGAGCTCGGTGCGCACGACGATGGTGATGTCCTCGCCCTCGGGCAACACATTTTCGATCGTCAGGGTCGCCGTCTCACTGCCATGCGTCGCGGTGATCGTCGCGACGCCCGCGTCACTGCCGCCGGTCGCGAGTCCATCCGCGTCGACCGCGACGACGTCGCTGTCGGACGAGATCCAGGTCGGCGTCACGCCGAGCACGACGTTCGTGTCCGTCGGGTCGAACGCCTCGGCGTGCAGGGCATAGGTCGCGCCCGGCGTGAGCACGGTCTGGCGATCCAGGATGCGGACCGCCAGGCCCTTGTCGTCCGGCGTCGGGATGCAGGCGCCGCCAGCGCAGAGCTGGCCGTCACCGCAGTCGGCCGCGACCGCGCAGAGCCAGGTGAAGCAGCCGCCGACCTCGACCCCGACGGGCGGCACGATGGGCCCACTGCCGCTGTTGCAGCGGCAGGCGAAGCGGTCGTCGTCGCACTGGCCCTCGCTGAAGCCGCGGGTCGTGCAATCGGCGTCGGCGGTGCACTTGAAGACCGGCTCGCAGCAGCCGGCCGTGCACACCCACTCGCTCTGCGGGCTCGGGCAGAGGCTCTTGTCGTTCTTGCCGAACTCGTTGAGGCACGGATGCTCGCAGGTCGTGACATCGGGCTCGATCTCGCCGGCGCTGTCGGGTGTTCCCTCCTCGAGGGCGTCCGCGGCAGTCTCGTCAATGACATCGGGGGCCGTGGTCTCGGTCGCGTCGGCGGTGTCGCTCGCCTTCGGGTCATCCGAGCACGCGGCGAAGGGGGCGAGGGCGAGGGCGAAGAGGAGGACGAGACGACGCATCATTGACGGACCTCGGTGCGAAAGCCGGCGCACTATAGAGAGGGGTGCCCGCTACTTCAACGCGATTCCGCGCCGGCTGCCGCGACCAGTGTCGCGCTCGCGTCAATGATGACGCAGGTGTCGCCATTGTCCGCTGACCCGCCTAGAACAAGCTCGAGCGTGGCCACTTCGGGCGCGCGGGCGCTCAGACGTGACAGTGCGACGAGCGCATGGGCGAGACGCGGCACGAGCGCGAGCTCGGCTTGACGGGCCGGCAGGGCGATGGTCTGTGGCGAACCCGAGACGGTAACGCGTGGGAGCGGGGTCGCGCTGTAGTGGAGTTCGGTTTGCGTGGCCGGCGCGCGCTGGATGACGTGCGCCGCGAACGGGTCGGCGCTGCGGCGATCATAAGGGGCCTCGGAGGGCACGAGGCCCGCCAGGAGCGCCTCCCAGTGTCTGGTCAGCGCAGTCTCGTCGGCCAACGGCGTGCTGCCGAGCATCACCGGATAGCCGCTCCGGCGGGCCGCGTTGTGCGCCGCGGCGAGGCTCGCGACAGCGAACACGGGCGCGGCTTTCAGCTCGGGCGCGAGCGCCGTCAGGAGCGCGCTGCAGCTCTCGCGGTCAAGCGTCACACGCCGCATCAAGAGCGCCGCGGCGACGAGCGTTTCGGCGCGCGGGGGCTGGGCCGGTTCAGCGGGCAGCGGCGAGGGCGGGGTCGCGATGCTCGTCGCGGCGGTCGCGAGCGCCGCCAGATGCGCTGCCTCGATCATCGGGTCGCGCGGAGGAAAGCCCGGCAGGTCGAACGCGAAGACGTGCGCGACGAGGAAGTCGGCCCGCAGGCTCTCGACCGCGAGCGCCGCGTGGCGTTGGGTGGCACCGGGGATCTGGATGAAGGTGGTCGTGCGCGTCTGGGCCGGTAGCTCGCTCTCGAGGTGGGCGAGCGTCGCCTGTGACGGGCGCGCGAGCCGGAGCCCAGCAGCCTCGAAGGCGGGCGCGACGAATGACGCGAGGGGGCCCGTGCCGGTGACGACGGCGATTCGGGTGCCGCGCGGGCGCTCCGACGGTGGGGTCGCCAGGGCCCGGGCGAGCGCGCCGAGGTCGGCCACGCAGGCGACGCCGTAGGCTGCAAGCGATTGGGCGAGCACGCTGTGCGAAGGGGCCAGCGCGAAGATGGCGACCCTGCCCTGAGCTTCGCGCAAGATGCGTGCGAGCGGGCGGTAGGCGGCGGGCTCGAGCGCTAGCCCGAGCGTGTGCATGCCGGATTCGATGAGACCCGGCACCAGCTCGTGCGCGGCGAGATCCCAGGCGAGGCCGAGGTCGATAGCCAGCCCGAGCTCGGGGCCGATCGCGGCGGCGATGCGCGCGGCGAGCGGGCCGATGGCGCCGACCAGGGCGACGCCGCCGGGTCCCTGCACGAGGCCGCCCGAGGCCGGACCGATGACGCGCGTACGGCGCTCTTCGCCAGCGTGCTCACCCCCGGCGAGCGTCGCTTCGAGCGCGGCGCGTGGATCGTCGAGGCCACGGTCGGCTTGTAGATCGGCCGTCATGATCGCGTACGGAATCGCCTCCCGCACGAGCCGTCCGAGGTCGAGCAGTGCCTGGGTGGGCGAGCCGCCCAGGATTGGGGCACGGGCAAGGGCTGCGGGATTGGCGGCGAACATCGGCTGGCGATCGCAGAGACGGGCCGGGCGGTCAATGAGGAATGGCGTCATGATGCCCGGTGCGTCGATCGTTGCCGCGTGGTGGGCAGTGGGGTAGGGCGTCGGCATGCCCGAGCTGCCAGAAGTCGAGGCGACCCGACAGAACCTCCAGCGTTGGTCCGAAGGGCGGCGCATCACGCGGGTCACGCGCCGCGACGAACAGCTCGACCTGGCGCTCGATGGGCTCGTCGGCGCGACGTTCGAGCGTTGGGAGCGGCGCGGCAAGGCGCTCGCGGGCGTCACCGATAGCGGCGTGCTGTTCTCGCACCTCGGCATGACCGGCCGCTGGGTCTGCGATCCCACGCCGGAGCGGCGCTTTGTGCGCCTCGTCGTCGAGGTCGTCGCCGGCCGGCAGAAGGCGCGACTGTGTTACACGGACGCGCGCAGGCTCGGCGACGCGAAGGTCGTTGCCTCGGTCGAGGCGGCGTTCGCGAAGCTCGGGCCCGATGCGTGGCTCGCGCCGTTGACCGCTGTCGCCTTGCAAGCCGCCATGGGGAAGGGCCAGAGCGCGACCCTGAAGGAGCGCCTGCTCGAGCAGAAGCGCGTCGCCGGCCTCGGCAACATCGCGGTCATCGAAGCCTGCTTTCGGGCGCGGGTGCATCCGCACAAGCCGGTGTCGAATGTGACGCCGGCCGAGTGGAAGCGGCTCGTGCCGGCCATCCGCGCCCACCTCGAGGCGACGCTCGCCGCCACGATCGGTCCCGACGAGATCGTCTACGTCAGCGAAGGCGGCGACAACATCTTCCAGGTCTACGGGCGCGAAGGCGAACCCTGCCCGCGCTGCCGCACGTCGCTCGCGCGCCTCGTCTTCGCCGGCCGTCCGACGTACTTCTGTCCCAGGTGCCAACCCGAGGTCCTATGATCGTGCTCACGCTCGCCCTGCTCGCGTACCTTCCCGCCGAGCTTACGCCCGAGCTTCCACCCGCGCCGCCCGCCCCGACTTACACGGCGGCCGCGCGCGTGGCACCGTCGGCCGATGGCTCGGCCGAGCTCATCCTCATCGGCGACACCGGCGAGCCGGGCCCGCTGGTCACGCGCTGGCAGGTGGCGCTCAAGAACGAGCGCGCGCGCACGGCCATCGTGCTGGGTGATCTGCTGTACCCGCAGGCGCCGCCGTGCCCGACCGGAGTGCCGAACCCGGCCGCGCTCGCGATGTTCGAGACGAACGTGCATGCGCCGTTCGCGGCGACCGGCAAGGAGGTCTTCCTGCTGCTCGGCAATCACGACATGTCGTGGGTCGATGACGAGCCGCCGCGCGACCTGTGCGTCATCCGGCGCTTTGAGAAGGACCCGCAGGTGCGGCTGCCGGCGGCCTGGTATGCGGTCGACATGGGGGTCGCAGCGCTGGTCGTGCTCAACACGAACAAGCTCGACGACGAACAGGCGCGCTTCGCCAAGGCGATCATCGCAGCCCATCCCGGCAAGCGCGTCATCTTCGCCGGCCATCATGTGCTGCGCACGTTCCACGACAAGGTCGACGAGGACATCATCGAGCCGTGGCTCGTCCAGCACGGGCTGCGCCCGGACATGTGGGTCAACGGCCACGCCCACGTGCTGCAGCTCGTGATGCGCGACGGGATCCCCGCCGTGACGTCCGGCACCGCGTCGCGACCGCGCGAGCGTCCCGCCTGCGATCGCGCGGCCAACACCGGGAGCTGCGGCGAGGGGCAGCTCTGGGGCAGCTCGACGCCCGGTTATGCGGTCTTGCGCGTCGGCCCGGCGAGCGAGCAACAGCGGCTCTCCTTGGTGTTCAAAGACGTCGATGGCAAGGACCTCTGGGCCTGGCAGGAGGCATGGGTCAAGGCGCCGCCAGCACCTGCGCCAAAGACGGTTCCTTGACCGGGAGCAGTCCGTGGATTTTTCGTGACTGGGTCGTCACTTGTTTTGTAGGTGCCTCGCAAGCTGATGCTGGAGGCCGTGATGCTGCGATACCTGATCGTCGTTTTGCCCGTGTTGGGCGCCTGTGATTCCCCGGGCGGCGGGGGCTACGTCGGGATGCCGCCAGGGACGGTTCCCGATTCGGACGGGCTCGTTGCCGAGACCGTCGCTGAGCAGTCCGAGGTGTCGGACGAGGTTCGCCCAATCGAGCCCGATGCGTCCGTCGCGCTCGACGCCGTCGTGCCGGACACCGTGCCCGATACGTTCGCCGCTGACACAGTCACGCCCGACACAGTCACGCCCGACACGTCGCCACCCGAGACCGTCGACACGAGCGAGCCGGATACGTTCGCCGCGGAGACCGTCGACACGACCCCCGCGGAGACGTAACCGTCCGACACCACCCCGAGCGAGGTCGTGGCTGACCCGTGCCCGGTCATCCCGCTCGCCCCGCTCGACTCCCCTCAACCGCAGGTCTTCGAGATGCAAACGAGCGGGCTCGGGTCGGCCGCCGTGCCCGACGTCATCGCGTTCGAGTTCTACATGGTCGACCAGTTCGGGATCTTCGACCTCGGCAGCAGCACCAACGCCGACTACGCGACCTGCGAGCAGTGCGTGCGCGTCTTCCAGGACCGCGATGCACCGGTCTACTTCCAGGCCCGCGGCAGGCTCACGCTCTTGCCGTTGTCGGAGCCGCAAGGCCAGTTCATCGCGGGCACGATCAGCGGGGTCGACCTCTACGAGGTGACCATCGACCCGAGCACATTCCATGCGACCGCGGTGCCCAACGGGCGCTGTCTGCGTCTCCAGGACGGCACGCTCTCGATGTTCTGAGCCTCGTGAGTCAAGGCTTGGGCTCGCGCGGCGGTTGCGCTAGGCTGGTTCCATGGTCGCTGTCCTCGCAAAGCCCGCCGCCACCTACGCCGACCTGCTCGCGGCGCCAGCGAACATGGTCGCCGAGATCGTCAATGGCACGCTCGTCCTGAGTCCACGTCCCGCGGGGCGGCACGCGCGCACGAGCTCGGTGATGGGCGGGGTCATGACGACCTCGTTCGGACTCCGAAAGAGCGCCGGCCCCGGCGGTTGGCTCATCATCGACGAGCCCGAGCTGCACATCCAGGGGATCCTGCCCGACGTGTACGTGCCCGACCTTGCCGGTTGGCGCCGCGAACGGATGGACGACGTATCGCTGACGCACAAGTTCGAGGTCTGCCCGGACTGGGTGTGCGAGGTGTTCTCGCCAAAGAGCGCGAGGCACGACCTGCTCGTGAAGGGCACGCTCTATCAGCGCGCGGGTGTGCCATGGATGTGGACCGTCGATCCGGTCGAGCAGGTCGTCGAGGTCTACCGCAACGGCGAGCGCACCTGGGAGCCTGTCATGAGCGTCGAAGGCGCGGTCGAGGCCCGGTTGCCGCCGTTCGACGCGGTCGCGTTCGACCTTTCCGAGTGGTGGGTTATGCCCTGACCCCGCGGGACGTGGGCGGTCCGCGCGGGTGCACGGATCTGCCGGCGCCGGGCGTGCAACCGCCGCCAAGCAAGCGCGGGCGTCCGCGCCGTCCCGAATTCTACGTCGAGCCAGAGTGACCACCTCGCGGTCGAGGCCGTCACGCGCCGCGGTGGTCGGCTTCCGGCTGTCGCTTGGTTGGAGCGAGTCCACGGGCCTCCTCACTGTCCCAGGGCCTCCTCACTGTCCCAGGGCCTCCTCACTGTCCCAGGGCCTCCTCACTGTCCCAGGGCCTCCTCACTGTCTCACGCCTCGGCTCGCGCCATGGACATCGACCGTGCGCCCGCCTCGGTGGCGGCGTGCCTCGGCTTCGCGCTGACCAACAATTTCGGTGCGCTGTACTTAGAAAGTGAGCATGCCGCAGAAGTACTGCGGCACGCACGCGCCCGCGGAGTAGGGCGTCTCGCAGCGGAGGCCGGGCTCACAGTCGTTGAGAAAACACTCGTCGCCGAGGCCGGGAGTCGGGGCGCACCGGAACGTGAAGGTCGCGTCGGGCAGGCACTCGCCGTCGCCGCACTCGTTGCCGTTCACGCAGAGTGCGCCGGCCGCGAGATCGGGCGTGCACGACCCGGTCGCGAACTCGCAGTAGAGCCCCTGGGCGCAAGTCATGTCGTTCTCGCAGCGCGTCCCGATCGGGCCCGGCTCGCGGCAGCTGCTGCCGTCCGGGCCGAACGCACAGCCGAGTCCAGCGGCGCAATGCGGCGGGCCCATCGCGCAGGATTCGCCGAGCCCTGGGATTTCGCTACACACGAGGTCGACGCAGGCCAGGCGCTCGCCGCAAAGGATGGGACCGTTCGGGCCACCGGCACAGGTTTCGCCGAAGCTCGGCAAGGGGCCACAACGGGCGGTCTCCTGGCTGCAACCGAGGCCGGCCGCGCAGAGCGAGCCGCCGCCACAGGACTGGCCGTTGCTCGGCAGCGGCACGCAGAGGCCGAGCTGGGGATCCTCGCCAAACGAGCAGTACTCGGCGTCTTTGCATTGCCCGTCGAAGCGGCACTCGCGCCCTGCCTCGGGCATAACGCAGGCCTTTCGGACCGATGCAAAGCAGCTCGTGTCACCGCCGCAGTCGTCGGGCGTCGCGCAGGCCTTGCCCGAGTCGGCGAACACCGGCGGCCGACACGTGCCCGCGATCCCTTCGGAGGCGCCTTCGCAGACGAGCGTGCCGACGCAGTCGATCGCGGACGTGCAGCTCGCGTCTTCTACCCCCGGCACGCGGCAGAAGCCGTCGCTGGCGCAGCGGAAGCCAAGAAGACAGGTCCCCTCGCACGCCTCGTCGAGGCCCGGCAGGATGTCCTCCCAGCCGCCCGGCGGCGCGAGCACGGGGCAGGTCACGAAGAACTGGTCGTTACCCGCAGGGACGCACGCCGCGAACAGCGGCGCGAACACGGCGAGGCACGTCGGAGCGGCGTCGACCCCGTAGGCCGCCTGCCCGCCCTTCACAACATCGAGGTAGCTCGTCAGCTCTCGCGCGCAGCGCGCCTCGTAGCTGACTCTGCAGGCGTCCTCGTCTGGGAAGCCGGGCGCCGCATCGCAGGCGCAGGTCTCCGCGGCCGCGCACCACGCGCTCGCATAGCCCGGGCAGAACCCGGCGATGGTCGCGGCGAGGGCCTCTTCGGGCGTCGCTTCGCTCGTCTCGCCATCGACTTCGGCGCCGACCTCGACTTCGGCGTCGACCTCGCCCGGCGTCGTCGTGTCCCAGGTCTCGCTGTCGGCCTCGACCTCGCTCTCGGTCTCGACCTCGCCTGCGGTCTCCGTTTCGCCGGCCGTGTCGGCCGTGTCCGCGGTCGTATCGCGCTCGGAGTCCGAGTCCGAGCAGCCGAGTGTGAGAAAGCAAGACAGTATGAGCGTCATGGGAGGTCGCATGGCGGGGGACGCTACCCGTCATGAGCGTACGATGCCACCGCCATCGTAAGGAGGTACCGAAGGACTTCCTTGCCTTCGAACGCGACCTGCATGCGCGTGTGATGGCATCGAGCGCGACTCTCACACCGAGGAGTTTGAGCGTGCGGACATCGATGTCGAGGCGGTGGATGTCGGAGGCACCGTCTATCGAAGGGGGGTGCGGTGTTCTGATACTTGCGTCACCGCGGCTGACCCCGTTCGCGTCGAGCGTTCTTGGTACAAGGACCACACCGATGAGGGGTCTCGGTCGATCTGCCCGATCGAGCTTCGGCTGGGAGTCATCGAAGCGCGCTGAACACCACTTGGACGACGTACCGCTGACGCACAAGTTCGAGGTCTGCCCGGATTCGATGCGGTCGCGTTCGACCTCTCCAAGTGGTGGGTCGCGTCCCGATCCCGCAGGCTGTACGGCGGCTCGCGCGGGTCAGCGAATGCGCAGCGAATCGATACGAGAGTGCCACAGGTCCGTTCGATACCGGGCCCGGCCCGGTGGTCGCGACCGTGAGGCGCAGACGGGTCGCATCGTCGCCCTCGGGGTCGCCCGGCTGACCTGGCAAGGTCGATGGCGCCGTGACCGACGGAACCACCGAACCACGGAGGACACGGAGACTTTGAGCTGCAGCAGTGCATCCCTGGACTTCCGCCCCAGGTAGATCGATATCCATGCGCGATGCGCCTCACCTGCCTCACTCCCACCCTCACTCCCACCCTCACTCCCACCCTCACTCCCACCCTCACTCCCACATCGACCGGATATCGCCCGTGATGACACGGCTGGCTTCTCTTGCGGCCCTGCTCGGTGGGCTCGCCGTCGCGGCCGGCGCCTTCGCCGCCCATGGCTTGAAAGCGACGTTGACCCCGCAGGCCCTCGCCTGGTGGAAGACCGGCGCCGACTACCACTTGCTGCACGCGCTCGCGATGCTGGTCGCCGCGCTCTTCGCCGCGCGCGCCGAGGTCGTCACGCTTGCCATGCGCATCTCGGTCGCCGCGTTCGCGGTGGGGATCGTGCTCTTCTCGGGCAGCCTCTATCTTATGGCGCTCACCGACGTGCTCGCGCTTGGCGCGGTGACCCCGTTTGGCGGCGTCGCGTTTCTTGTCGCCTGGGGCGCGCTCGCCTGGGCGCTGTTGAAGCAGCCCCGGCGCCCCTAGGTGGCTGGTGTCAAACAGCGAGGCGGAGCGGATGCAAGGAACGAGGGAAGGGAGCGCGGAGGTGTACTTGACGTACTCCGCACAAGCGACCGACCAAGTGACGCCGCAGCCGCCCGCCGCAGCATTTGACACCAGACACCTAAAATTTTAGCCGGTATCGCAATGGCCGCGCCCGAACCGCCGACCCTCGAGGTCACCGACAAATCCGCGCGCGTGCTGCCGGCGCCGAAGACGTTTCGCGAGCGCTGGGCCGCGCTGAAGCACCTGCCGCCGTTCCTCCTGCTCATCTGGCAGACGAGCCGGGGCATGACCCTTGCCGAGCTGGCGCTGCGCCTCCTGCGCGCGATCTTGCCGATAGCGCTCCTCTACGTCGGCAAGCTCATCCTCGATACGGCGATCGCCGTGGCGGCCGCGCCGCACCCGCCCGCCAGCTTCGGCGACTGGTTGTCCTCGGGGCGACTCGATCCCCTCATGTCGCTACTCGCGCTCGAGCTCGGCCTGGCGCTAGCCTCCGATGCGCTCGGTCGCGCCGTGCGCTTGCTCGATACGCTGCTGGCCGAGCGCGTCACCAACGAGACGAGCCTGCGCCTCATGCGCCACGCGGCGACGCTCGATCTCAAGCACTTCGAGGACGCCGACATCCAGGACGCGCTCGACCGCGCGCGCAAGCAGACCATCGGCCGCATGTCGCTGCTGAGCCAGGTCTTTGGTCAGGCCCAGGACGCCATCACCATCATCACATTTGCGGCCGGGCTCGTCCTTTACGAGCCGTGGCTCCTGCTCTTGCTCGGCATCACGCTTCTGCCGGCGTTCGTCGGCGAGCTGCACTTCAACGCGCTCGATCACTCACTGAGCTATGCCTGGACCGCCGAGCGCCGCGAGCTCGAGTACGTGCGCCAGACCGGCGCCAGCGTCGAGTCCGCCAAAGAGGTCAAGATCTTCGGCCTGAGCGACTTCCTCGTCGGTCGCTACCGCACGCTCGCCGACGGCCTCTACGCCGCCCAGAAGAAGCTCGCGCTACGCCGCGCCCTCTGGGGTGGCGCGCTCACCACGGTCGGTACGCTCGGCTACTACGCGGCCTATGCGATCATCACGTTCCGCACGGTGCGCGGCGACTTCACCATCGGCGATCTCGGCTTCCTGGCGGGCTCATTCCTGCGCTTGCGCACGCTCCTCGAAGCGTTCCTCGCGGGCTTCTCGAACATCGCCGGCCAGGCCCTCTATCTCGACGATCTGTTCTCGTTCTTCGCCATCCGTCCGGCGATCACCTCACCGCCTGACCCGCTGCCGTTCCCGACCGACATCCGCGACGGCTTCGTCTTCGAGGACGTCGGCTTCCGCTATCCAGGCAGCGACCGCTGGGCGCTGCGACATGTGTCATTCGCCCTGAAGGCGGACGAGGTGCTGGCCCTGGTCGGCGAGAACGGTGCCGGCAAGACGACGCTCGTGAAGCTCATCGCCCGCCTTTATGACCCAGACGAGGGGCGCATCCTGCTCGACGGTCACGACCTCAAGCGCTACGCCCTCGATGACCTGCGCGGCAACATCGGCGTCATCTTCCAAGACTTCGTGCGCTATCACCTGACCGCCGGCGAGAACATCGCGGTCGGGCAGATCGATCGCCGCGACGACGCTGCCAAGATCCGACTTGCCGCCGAACGCGGCAACGCCGCCCAGGTCATCGCCAAGCTCCCCGACGGCTACGACCAGATGATGGGCAAGAAGTTCAGGAAGGGCACCGACCTGTCGGGCGGCGAGTGGCAGAAGATTGCGCTTGCCCGCGCCTACATGGCCGACGCGCAGGTGATGATCCTCGACGAACCGACCGCGGCCCTCGATGCGCGCGCCGAATACGAGGTCTTCCGCCGCTTCCGCGAGCTCGCCAGCGCGCGCACGACCATCGTCATCTCGCACCGCTTCTCGACCGTGCGCATGGCCGACCGTATCGCGGTGCTCGCCAACGGCCAGCTCGAAGCGATCGGCACGCATGACGAGCTGATGGCGCAACGCGGTCGCTACGCCGAGCTGTTCGAACTCCAAGCCGCAGGCTACCGGTGACCCCATGAGCTCGACGCCCATCACGCCAACGCGCCTCGCCCGCCACCTCGGCACCCGCGACGCGGTCGTCATCGGCCTCGGCTCGATGATCGGCGCCGGGGTCTTCGCGGCCTTCGGGCCCGCGGCGCGCGCGGCCGGCAACGGGCTCGTGCTCGGGCTTGCGTTGGCGGCGCTGGTCGCCTGGTGCAATGCGACATCGTCGGCGCAGCTCGCCGCGCTCTATCCCCAATCCGGTGGCGCCTACGTCTATGGGCGCGAGCGGCTCGGCCCGCTGTGGGGGTTCATCGCGGGCTGGGGCTTCATCATCGGCAAGCTCGCGAGCTGCGCGGCGATGGCGATGACCTTCGGATCCCATCTCGCGCCCGGGTTCGCGCGCCCACTCGCGGTCGCCGCGGTGGTGCTCGTCACGGCCATCAACTATCTCGGCGTGAAGAAGTCGGTGTTCGCGACGCGCCTCATCGTGCTGGTCGTGCTGCTCGTCCTCGCGGGTGTCGTGCTCGCGGTGTGGCTCGGTGGCGCGGCCGACCTCGGGCGCGTCTGGCCGCCGGTTGACCTGACGTTCCTTGGCGTCCTGCAATCGGCGGGCTTCCTCTTCTTCGCGTTCGCGGGCTACGCACGCATCGCGACCCTCGGCGAGGAGGTCGTCGATCCGGCACGTACCATCGTACGCGCCATTCCGCTGGCGCTCGGCATCACGCTTGCGGTCTACGCGCTGGTCGCCATCAGTGCGCTCGCCGGCGCCGGTGCCGCGGCATTGGCGACGTCTGCGACCCCGCTGGTCACGGCGGTGGAAGCTGGCGGGCTCGCCTGGGCGGCGCCCATCGTGCGCATTGGGGCGACCCTTGCGTCGCTCGGCGTGCTGTTGTCGCTCGTGCTCGGCGTCAGCCGCACGACCTTCGCGATGGCCGCCAACGGGGACCTGCCGCGTGCCTTCGCCGCGGTGCACGCCCGCTATCAGGTCCCGCATCGCGCCGAGCTCGCGGTCGGCCTGCTCGTCGCCTGCATCGTCGCGGTCGCCGACCTGCGTGGCGCCATCGGCTTCAGCTCGTTCGCGGTGCTCGGGTATTACGCGGTCACCAATGCCGCTGCCCTGACGCTCGCGCCCGAGCACCGTCGTTGGCCGCGGGTGCTCGCTGTGCTCGGCCTTGTCGGGAGCCTGGCACTTGCAGTCACGCTGCCACTCACCTCGGTGCTCGCCGGCGCAGCCGTACTGGCGCTCGGCGCGATGGTGTTCCTCGTCAGGCGGAGAACGGGGTAGACTCCGCGCGACCGCACCCATTGGAGACCCCCCATGTCGATGCTCGCCCTCGTCCTCGCCCTGGCCCTGAACGTCGAAGGCAGAGGTATCCGCCCCGAGACGGTCACGACCGAAGCCCCGAGGGTGTTGCTCGAGTCGGGCGTGTTCACCTCGGAGGCTCTCTACAAGACCCTGCTGGTGGTCGGCGCCGATGGCTCATGGAGCGCCGACGGCACGACAGGACAGCTGACGCCCATGGAGCTGGCCGAGCTCGTCGCCGGTGTCGCGAAGGTGGTGCTGACGACCACGCCCGCGCCCGAGTGCCCGCGCACCACGCCGGTCATCCAGATGTTGCAGGTGCCGCGCGGCCAGGTGCGCTTCGCGGTGCTGTGCGGCCCACGGGCCCACCCGTCGGTGACGTCCCTCATCGAGCTCGCGGAGTCCTACACGACCCGGCGCCCGACGCCCCAGGTGGTACGTCTCGACCGTTGGCGTCCGGGCAAGGCCGATCGCAAGGAGTCGATCATCCTCCTCCGCAACGGCTCGTGGAGCACCGACAACGGCGTCGGCCACACCGGCGGACCCGAGCTCGACGAGGTGATTGCCGCCTTCGACGCCGCAGTGATCGAGGTCGAAACGCAGCGCCCCGGAACCGACTGCGCCATCGACCGTCAGCATGTGCTCGAGCTGCCGGGGCGCGCCACGCTCCAGTGGGCCGCCCCATGCCAGACCCCGAGCCCCACGCTCCAGGCGGCACTCGCGAAGCTGTTCGCGATTGTCAATCTGCGCTGACGACGATGGTCTTCTCCCAGATTCCTGGAACCATCCGTTCCACCCTGACAACCGTGGTCGCCCTCGTCGCGCTTGTCGCATGTGGGAGCTCCGAGGGCGCGACTGTCGACGCCGATGGCACCACCGGGCCCGATACATCCGTGCCCGATACCTCGGCGCCCGACACCTCGGTCCCCGACACTTCGGTCCCGGACACCTCGGCCCCCGAGACCGAGGCTCCTGATACAGAGGCCCCCGAGACTGAGGCTCCCGAGACCGAGGCCCCGGACACCGCAGCCGCCGACACATCGGCGTCCGACACCTCCACCCCCGACACCCTGCTCCCAATCCCGCCCGACCCTGGGCCTGACGACGGCTACCAGTGGATCGAGGTGACCGCGAACGCCGCATTCGCGCCGCGCGACGGCGGCGGAGCGCTCGTCCACGACGGCCGCATGTGGCTTCTCGGCGGCTGGAACCCACTGGATCCAGTGAACTTTCCTTCCGTCACCAACAGTGAGGTATGGTCATCGATCGATGGCGCGACCTGGACCCTCGAGGCGCTCGCGGCGCCCTGGGAAGGACGTCACGTCGCCGGCTATGTCACATTCGGCAATCGCCTCTGGGTGCTCGGCGGCGACCCGTTGCGCGGCTACTACCAACGCGACATCTGGTCGTCCGCCAATGGCCGCGACTGGACGCGCGAGGTCGAAGCCGCCCCCTGGACCGAACGATTCGCCTGGTACACGGTCACGCTCAACGATGCGATCTATGTAATGGGTGGCCAGGTCATGCCGCAGTTCGCCGGCACGCCGCCCCCCGACGGCATCTTCTATGACGACGTCTGGCGCTCGACCAACGGCCGCGACTGGACGCGCATCAGCGAGCACGCCGGCTGGCCCGCGCGCGGCCTCATCGGTGGCCAGGCGGTGTTGCATGGCCGCATGTGGCTTCTCGGTGGCGGCACCTATGACACGCCGCTCTATCCGACGCGCCTCTTCTATAATGACGTGTGGAGCTCACCCGACGGCATCAACTGGACCGAAGTGCTTCACGCGGCGCCCTGGGAGCCGCGTCAGTTCCACGATGTCGCGAGCTGGGACGGCCGCCTCTGGGTCCTCGAGGGCTACCACGATCGCAACCTCGCGGACGTCTGGTACTCGGGCGACGGCACGACCTGGCACGAACTCCCCAATACGCCATGGGCCGCGCGCCACGCCGCGTCGATCTACGTGTATGATGACGCGCTCTGGGTCGTGACCGGCAACAACCTGACCTCCGACGTCTGGAAGCTTGTCGACACGACCCCGGACTGAACCACCGCCTTTTGTCCAGAGCCGAGCCCGGGCCAGCAGAAGAGTGCGCGGCCCTCCTTGAGCAGACCAATAGACGGCGCACTATCAAGCACTCCGGTGGCAACGGTTCTGAAGGGTCTGCGCTGTCAGCGGCGGCTATGTTGGCGTCGAAGTGGTCACGCAAGAGCGTGACGAGCACCGACTCACCGGGGTGCCGTGGGCACATTCGATCGCGCTCAGGCAGAAGTCGCCGGTGCCGCCAAGACACAAGCCCGACAACCGCAGGTAGGTGGCCGCAATCTGTTTGCCTCACGCGCAATGGCAAGCGCATGGACAACCCACAATTGGTTCCGCGGCGCTCGCAAACGTGTGTCATTCGCCGACCTGGCAGCGATGGCCGTGCCCTCGTCTTCGACTGCACCCCGCAAGAGGGCGGGACTTGACCTGGCCGATTGCGCGCGTCGTTGAGTCAACGCATGTGGTCGGGGCTGCGGCCCGCGCCCGCGAGCGCGCCGACGAGTTCGCCGGCCTTGTGGAACGCGACCAACGAGAGCATCCATGGCGCGCACGCGAGCGCCGTGCACCGATACGCGGGGCGATCGGCGAGCGTGCGCGCGACGATGCGCGCGGCCGCGAGCGGCACACGGAGTCCCCACGCGAGACCCTTCACGACGGCCGCGGCCTGCTCGCGCGTGGTGCTACGCGCGCGGTGCGCGGCGGCGACGCAGCGCCCGTCGTGGAAGTGGATCGTGAGGCTCTCGCGCACGCTCAATGATTGGATGTGCGACACGACGATGCGGTCATCGGCGACGAGCGGCACGCCGTCGCGCACGAGCGCGCGCCGGAAGCGACCCTCGTCGAGGGCGTCGTCGGGGTAGCGCGCGAGTACGTCGCGCTTGTACGACACGTTGGCCTGACCGGTGATGTCGGGCCCTGCGCGCACGCGCATCGGCGGCAAACTCGCCTCGTTCGAGACGAAGAAGTTGGCCCAGTCGACGAGTCGCTCGCGCGCACCGTTGAGCACCGCGCCGCCGATCACGCCGGCCGTTGGATGCTCGGCGTGCGCGCGCAAGACGGCGACGACCCAGTCTGGCGCGACCGCGCAGTGGTCCTCGGTGAGCGCGACGACCGCGCCCCGCGCGGCCGCGAGCCCGGCCGAGCGCAAGCGGAACACGTTCGCGTTGGGCAGCACGAGGTGGCGCAGCTCGCGCATCTCGTGCCGCGCGGGCAGGGCGAGGCCGGTCGCGTCCGCAAGGATGACCTCGCCGTCATGTGCGACCGCCTGCGCGTACACCGAGCGCAGCGCGCCGGCCGCCTCGGGCCACGGCCGCGTCGTTGTGAGGACCACGGAGATGCGGCGACCGGCAGGCGCGGGGGATGGCGTCGGCGTGTGCATGGGCGCATCGAGACCACCGCGCCGCGGCGCCGTCAAGCGAGCGAAACGAAAGGGCTCGGGCTATCAAGGGCCGTGGTGCGCGGTTCGAGCCAGCGCGCGCAGAAGCCACCAGCGCCCGACGGCCGTTGGCGTGCCCGATGCCAATGAACCTCGACGGCCAAGCCGCTGACGGGCTCGCAGACGTCCTCATGCCTCAGCTTCAAATCTGTGATATAGAAAAAGTAGCGGGTCTTGACATCGAGGAGGAGCTGGCCGCGCTCTTCGCTGATCAGTTTCCGAAGGGCGATCATGCGATAGGGCCGCTGGCACGGACCGGGCGTGTAGTTGAACTCGGCGACTTCCTCGTAGACAAGAGACTGCTTGAAGTAGCCGCGCTCGCGGACGATGTCGTCCTTGACGCGAGGTTGTTGGGCGCGCTCGAGTTTGTCTTCGAAGGCGCTATCCGCCTTGCGAATGAGCTCGTGATAGTCGTCATCGGCGACGCCCTCGGCGCGTTGGATGAGCCCCTTGAAGGCGTCGTAGCCGAACACGAATTGAACCTTGTCGGCGTCCCATCGATCGAGGTGGGTGGCTTGCGAGAACCACTGGCTGTCACCTGCGTCCGCTGCGCTATCTCGTAGTTGATGCCCGTCGGCGTCAACTCGGGCCGCCCAGGTTTCAGCGGCCCGAGCGATTGGGTGGCCGCACTCGACCCGGCCCAGGTGAGCACCGAGTCGAAGCCCACCTGCGAGCCCTGCCCGTGCCCGACGATGAGGTCGCTGTCGTTGCGGACGTTGGCCTGGCTGGAGTCGGTTTTCCCGTCGTTGTCGGCCAAGCGCACCGGCGTCGCGGCGTCGCTCCAATAGACGGCGAGTCGTGCGTGGAGTCAGTCAGAGCCCGAGCTGGGCCGCCAGGAACGCGAACGCAAGCGATGACAGATAGGCGCGTTGAGCGTTGTCGGCAGCGCCGCCGTGGCCGCCTTCGATGTTCTCGTAGAAGAGCGCGTCGTGGCCCTGCTCGATCATACGCGCCATCATCTTGCGCGCATGCCCGGGGTGCACGCGGTCGTCGCGCGTCGACGTCGTGAACAGCAAACGCGGGTAGTGCACGCCGGCTTTCACGTTGTGATAGGGCGAATAGCGCCCAATCGCCTCCCATTCGGCGGGCACATTCGGGTCGCCATACTCCTCCATCCACGAGGCGCCTGCGAGCAGCTGCGAATAACGCTTCATGTCGAGCAATGGAGCCTGGCAGACGACCGCGCCAAACAGCTCCGGGTGTTGGGTCATCATCACGCCAACCAGCAGGCCGCCGTTCGAGCCGCCAAGGATGCCGAGCTTGTCGGGACGCGTGACCTTGCGTGCGATGAGATCGCGCGCCACTGCCGCGAAGTCGTCGTAGGCGCGCTGCCGGTTCAGCTTCAGCGCCGCCTGGTGCCAGCTCGGGCCGTACTCGCCGCCGCCGCGCAGGTTCGGTACGACGTAGACGCCCCCGCGCTCGAGCCACGCGGCGCCCGTGAGCGCGTCGTAGCCCGGGGTCAGCGAGACCTCGAAGCCGCCATAACCTTCGATGAGCGTCGCATGACTGCCATCGGCCACGAGGTCCTTTCGGGCGACCTGGAAATAGGGCAGGCGGGTGCCATCCGCGGAGGTCACGAAGTGCTGGCTGACGTCGAGGCCGCTTGCATCGAACTGGGCCGGTGCGCGCTTGAGGACTTCTTCTTTGCCGCCAGCGACCAGCGCCAGCGAAGCCGGCGCCAGGAAGCTCTGTTGCGAGAGCCAGTAGTCGTCGCTCAGGTCGTCGTCCCAGGCCCAGGCCGAGAACGTCGCGAGCGCGGGCATCGGCACCGGCCGCCGCTGCCAGCCGCCTTTGCCGAGGCGCCAGACGAACAGCACGTTGTGCACGTCCTCCAACTCGTTCACGAGGATGCTGGACTTCAGGGTCGCGACCGCAGCCAGCGAGCTGTTCGGGCGCGGCGTGAACAGCGCCGTGAAGCCTTGGCGTTTGCCGCCGAGGAAGTCCGCAAGGTCGATCGCGAGCAGGGCACCGGCGGGCCAGGTGGTGCCCGCGACCGTCCAGTCGGAGCGCAGCGTCACCAAGGCCTGGTCATCCCAGAACGACACGTCAGCGTCGCCGGGCTTGTCGATCTTCTGGAGCACGGCCCCCGCCGCGATGAGGTGCGTCTCGTTGCTGAAGAACGTCGGAGCGACGCCGGCGAGGTCGCGCACTTTGCCATGATCGTGTTGGCGCGCGGCCCACACATAGATGTCGCTCTGCTTGCCCTCGATGACGGTCGTCGCCGCGGACAGCGGCGTGCCGCGCAGCCACAGCTTGGCGACGCGCGCGTAGCCGGAGTCGGTGAACGAACCCGGCCCGAAGTCGGTGCCGACGTAGACCGAGTCGATGTCGCGCCAGCCGATGGTAGACTTGGCCTCGGGCAGCACGAACCCGTCCTTCACGAAGGTCTTCGTGGTGACGTCGAACTCGCGCACGACGGTCGCGTCGGCGCCACCACGCGACAGCGAGAGCAGGCAGCGCTCGTACGTCGGGTAGAGGCACTCGGCGCCTTCCCAGACCCAGCTCTCGTTCTCGCTCTTGCCGAGCGCGTCAAGGTCAAGCAGCACCTCCCACCTGGGTGCGGCCTTGCGATACTCGGCGAGCGTCGTGCGGCGCCAGAGCCCGCGCGGGTGGGTCTCATCGGTCCAGAGATTGTAGAGGTGCTTGCCGCGCTTACTGACCCAAGGGATCTTCTCTTTCGAATCGAGAATGCCGCGGATGCGGATGCGCGTGCTCTCAAAGCCCGCCAGCGCCTCCAACTCATGCGTCGAGCGGGCGTTCTGCGCCTTCACCCAGGCCATCGTGCGCTCGCCGTCGATGTCTTCCAACCAGAGGTACGGGTCGACCGGGTCGACGTCGCCACCCTGAGCGGGCGGCGTCGGCGTGACCTCGGGCGGCAAGGGACCCGTCTCGGCTGGCGGCGTCACCACCCCCGTGCTCGAGCAGCCGGCCAATGCCACAATGAAAAGGAGAGCCGGGTGTCGCGGAGCGTGCATCCGCATCGTCTACTGCACGTGTGGGCGGCGGTAAAGTGCACCGAGATCAGGGCGCCGGTCCGGGCACTCCCATCGCCAAGGGCGCTATCGTCCAGGCGACCGTAACGTCCGCCGGCAGCGCCACGCACGCCTCCGAGGGCAACCGCTGCGCGGTCTTCGCGGACGCCTCCGAGGGCAACCGCTGCGCGGTCTTCGCGGACGCCTCCGAGGGCAACCGCTGCGCGG
>Ga0209591_10002661_pt1 | contig 21287 bp, 14 predicted proteins | sample MAT01_FD_187207 | JGI IMG/M metagenome (GOLD analysis project Ga0209591, IMG submission 187207) | Freshwater microbial communities from Lake Fryxell liftoff mats and glacier meltwater in Antarctica - MAT-01 (SPAdes) (version 2) | ecosystem: Environmental > Aquatic > Freshwater > Ice > Liftoff... | reverse complement strand
GACCATACCTACAGACGCTGAAAAGCTGGTTTGTGCCCAAGGTTATCGTGCGGCGCGTACACAGTGGCCTTTGATGTTCGCCACGTGCTACGCTACATCACCGGATGTTATATTCAAAGGCCTTGTTTCAGATGGGACATTTGATCTAGCCGCTATTGAAGGTTATACTTACGTTCCCGAAGGTGGCAGCATTGATATAGAGGGAATCAAGGCACGATGCGAGTCCATGAAGACATCTGGACTGCTCGATAATACCATAGTGGTGTTCGGACACATCATAGCTCCATTCAGCGAGTTCAGTTTGTATCAGGCAGTTAGTAATGTCCACGACGCGTATCCAGAAATGCCAGGCATAGGTATGTATGGTCGTGAAGACGATACCACTGCCAGCAGACAACTGATCCAATATGCCAATAGCTTGACCGGCTTGTACTATGGCGATGAAGTGATCTTTCTGGACGGCTTCGAGAGTGGCAGCTTTGCAGCAGGTGGATGGACAGTAACAGGATCGTCGGCAGTGCGAGAAGGTTTTACGTGGGCAACCAATGACACCGGAGTCAACTGGACCGGAACCAACGGTTTTCAATCTTCGGGCACCGGAACCACAGTATCATCGACGATAACTACTACCGGCTCAAAAACGCTGACGGTCACCTCGATTGTCAACTCCTGGGTATTCGGAGGCAAGCTGAACAATGGCTTCGTTATTCAAATTGGCGGTCCCTATTACGGGTTGCCGGGAGGCACGAGTAACAACATTGATATTGCCAGTTCAGAATACACAACAAACACGAGCAAACGCCCTAAGCTGAGGGTGAAGATGACCTCTCGTGAAGCATATCAGAACATTCAAGGGCCGACATTCACGGTCGATGGAAACCTGCAGTACCGATCGATATACTCAAAGGACTTCTCAGGAACGAAGCTCAATAGTTTCTTCTACTCCTGGTGGGATTATGGAGCAATCTATTTGTGGTTCAATCTGAGCGGACTGGATAAAATAGGCCACACATCGGTTTATGACGCGAAATTGGTATTTGAGGTAACAAGCGTCACCAATCCATCACCCACACAAGCATTGAGAGTGACGCGTATATCGGAAAGCAATACCAATACAGAGGCAACGATTGTGGGTTCCGACGGAGCGAAGGCGGCAGCACTCAGAAATGCGCAGGCGATTGAGCGAGCAGTGAGCACTGCTGGGCGATCAAATATATCGGTGAACTATAGACTGAAAACACAGAGCTTCAGTGCTGGTGATCACTTCTATGCTGAATGGTACAACGGGTCTTCCTGGCAGTTATTGGAGGACGTAACTTCGAACATATCGTTTACCAGCAGGCAGTTTTCTTTGCCATCTGCAGCCGCCAATAACAGCGGATTCAAGATCAGGTTTCGTCAAGTAGGCGGCACTGCTTGTCGGAGTCACGTGGACTTTGTCAGATTGACGGGCGATAAACTTTAGTCGCTTAGCACTTCCAGGCTTCGGCAAAATGTCGCCGAAGCCTGGAGATTCCAGACTTCTGATAGGAAATCGCTTGTGGCCCACCGGGACGTTCGCCCGGAGTTTGGAGCTGGAAGCGGGCTTTTCCATAGCTGGATGCTGGCAGATCGGTGTTTGAGAGTCAAGCGCCCGCCATTACGTGATGCGGGGCGCGAGGCCCAGTGCCGAGAAGGTGTAGATCTCTTTCTCCCGGTCAATGATCGAGCCCAGCATGGTCGAGAAAACGATAAATCCCCCGAGGAGAAGCGGAACCAAAACGTCTCCAAAACCGCTCATGCCGTGCCGGTCGCCATAGCGGAGCCAGGCGCGTTCTCCGCATCCTGGAGAAAGACGGCTTGGTCGGATAGCACTGCCAGGCGGCTTGCCACCGCGCCGAGGCCTTCGACGCTTTTCTCCTCGCCGGCCGGATACAGCACCACCGCGCGCAGCGGAAGTTGCAGACGCTTGGCCAGCGCTTCCGACACGAGGATGACCGATTGGGCGTTAACGAGCTCGAGGGCGTCGGGCTGCCTGCGCGCGAGTTCTTCCTCCGCGCTGTTGGCCGTCGCTCCCGAGGCGGAACCTGCGCTCTCAAATTGGCCCATGGCCATGCGGGTGCTCCGAAAGCTGATCGGCAGGAAAGGCGAGCCATCAATTTGTTTCAGATCCTGCAGTTTTTGGGCATCGAAAACACCGGCGATCATCAGGTCCTCGCCTAGAACGCGGACCCGGTCGCCCGGGGCGAGGTGCAACTGGTCGAGCAAGGCCGGGGAAACAAAAATCCCCGTTCCCTCGGAAAACGACTGCATGGCTTTCTCATCCTCCGGCAGCACGGCGCGCAGGTTGCCGACTTTGGCGAGGTCGAGGGAATTCAAACCGAGCACACCGTTGACCTCGGTCAGACCGCCATCCGCCGCCCGCACCGGAATGGACAATGTGTCCGAAAGGTTCGCAGTGGGTTCCTCAACCTACCAGCGCCTTCCGGCGGTCTGAAAATCCTTTTGTATGGGGACCGTCCGGTGCCAAGGCCGTCGAGACCGCGCAGGCGCTGGAAATCGTGGCGGACATGGCGATCAAGACGCTGACGATCAACCCCACCCCTCGGCCGCAAGCGCATACCTGAAAGAAAAACACTTCCTGCGGAAACACGGCGACGCGGCGTATTACGGGCAGGTCGCGTAGCATGGGCATCCTGCCCATGCCAATCCAGCAAGACATGGGCAAGATGCCCATGCCACGGTAGGTTTTCGTATCCGCCGCTCACTGGCACATCAAACGAACCGATGATGTTTGTTTGGCCGACTTGTCTGGCGAGGAAAACCGAACCGTCACCGCCCTTGCGAAACACAACATTAGTGGCGGAGTGGAGTGGAATATTGGGGTTCGCGGGCACACGCCGTTTGGGTGTTCTCCGGTTTTCGCCGCGCACATCACGTCGGTGGAAGGGACGCCGGGCCTAAGGTTCTGGGAGTTTGAGCGCACGCGGGCTTTGCCGTTCCAGATGGACGTCTGGCTTTCTGCAAGCTCGGCGTGGCTTTACGGCAATCGGCAAATATTTTCGGTAATGCAAATAGAACGTATTTCCCGGACTATCCAAAAATGCCACGCAAACCGACATTGCTCGCCTGGCAGGCTCGCGAGGGATTGCTGGAAATGGTCTGGAAGCTGCCAAAGGACACCTGCCTTGCCGCCCTGAGCGTGTTGGCGGGCAGTTTTCAACTCCATCCCTCCACCATTTTCCGGCTCCAGCGTGACATGGCCGCAGTAAGATCAGAGATTAAAAAAAACTTACCAAGTGGATTAAAATGGCAATAGAGGAGAAAGCTGCTCTCTTTTCATTTGAGAGGTGAGTGATCTTCGATCCAGCTTCCATCGATCATCACCGTTGCGCAGGCAGGATCGTTCTCCAACTCATTCCGCTCGATTTTATCAATCAGCATTCTCGCCACAATCTTGCCGATTAACTCGCGCTCGCTGAAGACGCCGCATCCGGTATCGAGCGAGGGGTTGAAGTCCAACAAAACCTGTGGCAAATCGACTGCCATCCGACTGCCCGCGACCAGGCAGTCAACACGAGAGTGCTTCACCCAGGCGTCGAATTTGTCCTGCTTTTTGAAAATGAAGGGGTCAATGCGGTTAGCCTTCGGGAGGTTTTGCATTTGCCAGTCCAAAAACGCCAACCGATACGTGTGCTCACTGCCCTCATCAATGAAGTGTTCCAGAACAAGCCCGGGGCGTTGAAGTCCCTTTCGGGAGATATAATCGCCACAGAGGCGAATATTGTGGGCACTGTGAGAATGCACGCTGAGCATTCCCCGAATCGGACGACAAAACGCGACTTGTGCAAATGTGTGGTCTGGCACTTCGGAAATCGAATCGATCGGTGCCGTGTCGGACCAGATCAGACCCCGGCAACCCCGGGCCATCAGCATTTTCCAAAACCCCGGCGTCAATCGTCGGGCATCCGTGATGGAAATGGTCTCAAGCGAATAACCGGCCGCCTCCGCAGTCCGCCGGATTCCAGTTTCCACCATCCGTTCGGATGCCAAACCCCACGGGTTCATCTCGCCGATGAGCAGCACGAGATTCGCCATGCCTTTGGTTGATTTGCCGGTTCTCCGCGCTTTCATCAGTGCTGAGACAAGCGGGTTTCTGCGATACCCCATGGATTCGGCCATCGCGAGAATGCGTTGTCGCGTGGCAAGAGCAATCTTTGGACTCTGTCGCAGGGCCATCGAGACAGTCGTCACGTGGAGACCGACTGCATCGGCGATATCTTGAAGTCTGCAGTGCATATTTCAACGATTAGAATACAATTCGATTTGCTGTCAAGTTCAGTTCTGGGTAAAGGTGAAAAACAGGAAGTTCGCTTCCGTGAAACCAACAATAAACCAACAAATACAATCGCAACTTCAAACCATCCAGAGCTATGAAAACAAATCGTGAACCCCAACCGTCGAGAATTATGAACAAAAAGACTTCACTGAGAGGCATCTTATTTGGATTATCCATCACCGCCGCCATTTGCCTGATGCCGATCACGAGCGTGTCAGCCGTGCTTGTTGTCGCGGAGAATTTCGACGGACTCCAAGCTAATTTTCTTAACACCAAAGTTGCCGACACTTTCAACGCGGCCATTACCACTGCGGGAGGGAACGGCACTTGGGCTGCCAGTACGCGATTCAAACAGAATGGATCTCTTACTAACGATGGCGGGAATATTCGGACTTCAGCAAACCTCCAGCTCGGGAACTACATCAACAACACCAAGGGAACCTCCAATGGTCAATTCGATCTGACCATGACGATTGTTGACATTTTTACCAGCCCATTTAGCTTCGATTACCTTTCGCTTGGTTTTTCGAGCGCAGCCCTAGGCGGTCTCGCCACAACCTCTGATTTCCAAGATCAATCTTCAGTTGCAACCATCATTCTCCGCCGGAGTCGCGAAATCGCAACGTATGGTGGGTTAAATCTCGCGAATTCGCTACTCGGACCTACTCTGACGGGTCCTCGGACCTTCACAGTGTCCTTGAACTTGACACCTGCTGGCGGTTATAATGGCACAAGTAATTTTGGAACCGTCACTTGGTCTGACAGCGTGTTCGGCAACATTCGATCATTTACCTACACGGCTGCGACGGACTTTAACTATATCTATCTCTCCCAAAATAGCATTACAGCCCAGATCGATAATTTGACCCTGACGACAGTTCCCGAACCATCATCCGTCGCGCTGATGGTGGGTGCATTCCTCGGTCTAGTCGTCATGGGGCGCAAGATTTCTTACCGCTCAGGAAGGAACGTATCAAGTGTCCTTTAGGCTTTTTCTTTATCTCGGAATCTGCATCGGTGCTGTATTTGCGAAACCTTCCATGGGCCTTGCCGAAGAAACCCAGCAGACATTCTGGAACTCCGATATACTGGTAGGTCCCATTATAGCTAAGCTGGGAGGGGAAGTGCACTTTGTTCAGAGGGAAACGTCCTTACCTGAAGGAGCCCGCTTCGAAGTGGAAATTCTGGACAGCGCAGGCCGGAAGATTTTGAAGCAGTCTGTTACGGGGGCTGACAGTGAAAAGAAGCCTCTGCTGTCATGGCAACCAACGGGCCAAGGGTTTTATACGGTTCGCGTGTCAAAAACTACCGACGATGGCGCGACCGCCATTTGCGAGCGGGAGGTCGCGGTAATATCCCCGGAGAGACCCGTTTATCTCGCTTGGTATGGTTTTGACCCAGTCATCGAGTGGGCAAACGTCATTACTACGGTCACACCCGAGGTCGCGGAGTTGCTGGAGAAATCCGGGGTGAAAGGGTTGCAGTGGCAAGTCGGAGGTATGAATTACAATTTCAACGGAGCCGGCGAGATGGACGACGAGACGTTTTCCACTGCGGTGGAAAAGGGGCTCCTCACAGCTTACACTGCGGAGTCGGCACACGCCGGTATGGGGCTGGATGAATTCGGTGGCTATCCCGGCTCGCGCCAGGAATTGGGTTCGATCGCGGGCGGGCGGGCCTTGGATCGTGCGCGTGAAACGCATCCAGAGCGGTTCTTTGCTGTGTGGCACGGGGGCGGCATCCGCGAGCCAATTTTGGCATCCTATCGGAGGAGCGTGGACTTACTGTTGCTACAAAGTTACGTCTTTCGCGCGATGCCCGAGCATTTGGGCACTGAGAATATTTACCAGACAATTGATTCAAGATTGCTCCCGCTTCTGCGCGCCTCGGATATGTTACTTCCCGCTTACGGAAACAGGCTGCACACCTTGGTCGCCATCGATACATCCGAGAGGCCCGATCTGATCGAACTCGGGGAAATGGAGAATGCGGTTCGACACATCCGCCGACAGTATCCGGAAATTCGTGGCATGGCTTGGTATAATGGAGGCTTTTCTGAGAACTCACCATGGGGACTCAAGACCATTGATGAAGTCATGCACAAGAAACACGACGACGTCATTGCGAAGGCCAACTCGCTCAACAAAAGCTATTTTCTTTCACCCTGCGTGACCCTGCAGAACCAAGCAATTTGGTTTGATTCGTTGACCAACGAGATTGTCGTCGCAGTGAGTAACATCGGTTCGATGGATGCGGGCGAGGTAGAAATCACTCTGACGCTGAATGACAAAAAGCTGGGGGCCGTGACGAAAGCCGCCATTCCGGCGGGAGCGAGCAGGAACTCCAACCGCGCCTTCTTTCGCTTTCCGCTCCAAGGAGATCATCCGCGCCACGGCACTGCGAAAGCAACCATCTCGAAAGCTGAGGGGGCCACCCTCCTCGATCAAAGCCAAACATCGGAACTCAATTTAACCTCGAAAAACCTCAAAACTGAAAGCCGATAAATCTTTGAAAATTGCAGCCCTGATTCTGAGTTTCACACTGGCGTTTCTCGCCTCGAATTGCTTAGCTGACGAGGCGACGCTGACCGATAAAGATTTTGATTTGATTACCCTAAGCAGCGATAAACCGGCTGAATTTGGTCGAGTTTTCCTCTCGGGAATACCTTGGGTCAATTACACGCGGGGACTCCTGCGTTTGCCCACTGAGAAAATAACCGCCATCACAAAAGGCAAGCCAATCAAAAAGGCTCGTCTGGTTTTGAACCTCGGGGTGATCGACAACGCTCCGGGGCATCCACTTCACATTTTCGAAATAAATAAGCCATGGAACGACGGTCTCACCTGGATGACCACGGACGGTATCGAGCCTTGGATGGCTGGGAAATACGAGGATAACATCGATAAGGCAACTCAGGATATTAACTTGCCGATGGCAGAAATCACCCTTCCTTCGGAGCCGGGTGAGAAGACCGAAGAAATAGACATCACTTCACTTCTCCAGGAATGGGCGGGGGGGAGCGTGGATAATCACGGCTTGTTGTTCAAGATGGGTCCAACCATTCACGGGAAGCCCGACCAGGGTAGGTGGGAAGTAGATATTTTTGAAGCCAAGATCATTCTCGAGTTTTCACGCTAACGGTATCCATGTTCTTAAACAGACTCAACCTTACAATAAAAACTCTGCGCACGATCCTAGCTATTGAGAAGCCCGCAGGAAAGTGGTTTCCAAACACTGCCACCGTCTCTATCTTGCTGGGGCTGGTGCTCATAAACACGCCATCGTTTGCCGAGGGATCGCCTGTAGCTCAGGCGGTTGACCCGGAAACAATGCTCACCCTGACGACCGAGGGCGGTAAACTGGATGGGAAACTGCTCCTCAAAGGTATACCCTTCACGCATTATTCTAGAGGGGTCCTGAAATTTGCTGTGGTCCCGCCCGATGGCTGGCAGAAATCGGAAAAGGTCGAGCGGGCAACTTTGTCATTTGATGTCGATGTTCTTCAAACCCCATCCGAGCCAATGGAGCTGGAAATCCTGCCAATCTCTATTCCTTGGTCGGAGGAGATCAGCCTCTCTACGCCCGATGGTTTGGCAAAGTGGCCGGGAGTTTGGCCAAATATCGATAATGCAACCCATTCTTTAGGCACTCCGATCAAAGTCTCAATCCCGTCCCAACCTGGAACAACGCGCTTCAATATCGATATCACACAGTTGACGGATCAGTGGATCTTTAGTGGCCTTGCTAATCAAGGGTTGCTGTTGCGAATTGGCAAGTCTGTCTATGGTAAACCGGATTTGGGCACGTGGGACGTCGTAGTTCAATCTCCAAAACTTGAGATTAAGATGACGCCAGGGGCTCCCACCGTCGACGATTTTGACTCACGCGCCATTCGCCACTTCCCATCTGCACTTCTTCCACCGATCCGAGATCCTTACGTATTTCTCGTCTTTAACCAAGGACCCTTGGATCACAATGAGTCGGTAATCAACACCGTCGGTCTTGGATTCCGCAGTGCCAGCCAAGGCTTCTTACCACTAAATTGGTTTTTTGGTCCAAATAATCCCTACGCCGATACCGAAGAACAGTTTGTCTCAGCGTATGTCTCTGAAGCCAAAACACACCTTGGCATTCACGTTGACGAATGGCAGGGAAAAAAGCGGGTGGGCGAAGACGTTGCTGAGGATGCTGATCCGGTTCGCCTGAGTAACGAGGCTAAAGTCGATTACTCGATCAAAGGCATCATAGAAGCAAAAAAGGCTAATCCACATCATTACGTTGCAGTTTACTGGCGAGGTGAGGATTCGATCGAGCCCCTTACAAAAATAGGTTATCCGGATCTGCTTGTCGTCCAGGCCCAGGAATACTTGGATAAAATGTTCCCCCTTTCGTTTGGAATCGATCAGGCCGCAGTTTTGAAACGCATTGCCTACGCAGAGGAATTGGGCGCACTTGAACGCACCATTCCCCTGATTGGTTTCTTCATCGACGAAAGCGACTACCACCCGGGAAAAGTACTGAATGAAACTAAGGTTAAAAGTTGGATAGCCCGATATAGAAAAGAGTATCCCGAAATGCCAGGGCTGGCGTTTTACGGAGGCAAAGGCGGAGACGATTTGCTTTTGGCGGCGGAAAAGTTGGCCCGTGAATACTACATCGCCCCCGCCCCCTCAGTGCGAATCGAGTCACCGGCATTCGAAGGGGTTGTTACGGTCCCCCGATTGCCCGTAAGCGCCGTTGCGGAGGGCAAGGACGGTCGGGAGATCATTCGTTACGACTGGTACATCAATAATAGCCTCATGGCCCAAACGAAGGTTTCGGAGTGGGTGCTGGATACCCGGCTGCTCAAGCCCGGACGGCACATCGTTACCGTCCATGCCATCGACTCGGCCTACAACCGTGCAGCCGCTCAAACGCCGTTTCTGCTGGAGGCCCCTCCGACAGACCAGTAGCGCTACAAAAATGCCCATTATCCTTTCAGGACGTTGCGATTCCGCACGAGTGACTGGAAGTCTCTTCAGTGCTGTGCCGCCGCGCAGCAAGTTCCGTTCTCAGAGGGGATTCAGCTTGATCGAAATTACTCTGGCCCTCGGGCTTCTGGCGTTCGTTGTGACCCCGATGGTGGGATTGATGGCTATCGGTCTGACGACCTTGCGAGATTCGATGGCTGACACAACAAAAGCGGGGATTGCCAAGAATCTGATGCGAGAAGCAGAGCTTTTGAGTTGGACGGAAGTCAGTAGTCGTCTCGCCACTGCTGCGGAGGAAAGCTATTTTACTTATGACGGGAGGAGGCAGACTACGCTGAACGGGGGCAATGTTCCGTCCATCTACATCGGCGAGACGAAAATCGAAAGCGCACCTCCGCCTCTGGGGCCACTCACCACCCGTGTGATCGTAGAGGTAAGGCATTTCCAAGACACAAACAACCGATTACAGTTGCCGGGATTGCTCACGCGGCAGGGACCATGAAGATATGCTCCTCAAAATCTCTCTCACCAATCATGCGGTTGAGAAGGGGCTTCACTCTTATCGAAGTGATGGTCGCGACGGCTGTGTTGGCGGTGCTGTTGGTGTTAACTTTATCTGTAACCAACGAGGTTAGTCGCGGGGTGGGTTCGGCGATGCAAAAGGTGGATTCGTTTGAGAGCGCACGGGCGGGGTTCGAAATGATGTCTCAAGGTTTGGGCAATGCCGTCCTCAATACCTACTGGGACTACTACGACGCTAACCGTTTGCCGCGCACGCAAGCCAATGCGGCTTCCTTTTCGCCTGATCGTTACGGAAGGCAGTCTGACTTGAATTTTCAAATTCGAGACCTGGCAAATGGCAGCTCGTTACCTGTCGGTTGGAGTACAGTGTCGCACGGCGTATTTTTTCAGTCGCCACGTGGCACCGAAAACTCAACGCCCTCGGACGTCTTGGGGGCCGAAGGATACTTCGTCGCGTTTGGTCAAGACCCCGCGTTTCCGAACCTGGCGGCGTTGAACAACCCGAAACGATTCCGCCTGTTCCGCTGGTCGCAGCCATCGTCCGAACTCGACGTCAATCCGGCAACCGGAAAGATAAACGCCACGCCGACAGCCGCACCTTGGATTACCCCCACCACCAATGTCCACCCGGTGGCAGACAATATTATTGCACTGATAGCGCGAGTGCCCTCGACATCGGCCAAAAGTGCCGACAGCTTTTTTTGGAATTCGCAACAGGTATGGAGCACTGGCGACCAGCCCAACCAGATGCACCAGATGCCGCCATTGGTCGAGCTGACAATGGTCGCGATTGATGCGAAAGCGAGCTCGCGCTTGATCGAACAAGTTGCCAATGCTGAAGCCGCCTACGCCGCACTCGGGCTGCCAAACCCCGCCACGCTCTTCAATGATCCCTCAAAATATGAAGACGACCTCCAGAAAATCGAAACCGGCTTAGCCAACAAAGGCGTGGATTACCAGATACTGGCCCTTTCTGTGCCGGTAAATGGCAGTCGCTGGAACCCGAACTAAAATAACCGACCCATCCATGAACATCCATCACAAGCAAAGGCAGAAACACAGGAGCTCCAACGGAGTCGCCTTGGTGATCGTGCTGAGTGTGATCGTTCTGATCTCTGCCCTTATTATCCTACTCATGAATCGGGCAGGTGTGGATCGGGCGAATGCGGCCAGTTTCCGCGCGAGCATGGATACACGCAACCTGCGCGATTACACCGTGCATCTGGTGCAAAGCCAAATCAGCTCCGCCACGACCGACGATCCAACGCTCGCTTGGGCTTCGCAACCGGGGGCGATCCGCACGTATAGTGCTACGGGGTCGAGTCTACAGAATATCTTCAAGCTCTACTCCGCTCCGCAACTTCGCGGGACGGGAGTCTCAGCATTGAGTGACGATTCTACGGCCCTCAAGAGTGGCTTCAGTAATTCTGCGATGTTCACTGATCTGAACGATCCGGTCCAGACTGCGGCTGGGATGCGCTATCCTATCCTCGACCCGCGTGCGCGGGGACAGGTGCAGGGGTTTGAGATCGAGCCCTTCGCGCCGGTTACCCCCAGACAAGCGGCGCCAATGCCCGTCTGGTGGCTCTACATCCTCGAGGACGGTAGTTTCGTCGCCCCCACGGTGGCGTCTCCATCGAATTCGGTCACGGTTTCGGGGGCAAGCACTGCGAATCCAATCGTCGGACGCATTGCCTTCTGGACAGACGATGAAACGGCTAAAATCAATGTCAATACGGCCTCGGGTGCTCCTTGGGATTTCGCTAACACGACTGTTACGACCAATTGGGGCAGTACTCTGACAACTCGAACGCCGGGAAATTTCTGGGATACGCCGATTGTTGGTTCCACCCAGGATGTGAACCTGGCAATCAGTCAGCCATGGGCTGGCGAATACCAGCGCTTCCCGGGCCACCCTGCCACCGCCTCACTTTCGGCTGCCCTGCCCAGTCTGAACACCTGGCCAAAGATCGAGCAGTTCAGCCCGCGGATAGCCGATCAAGACTCGCTGGCCGGAGGCTCCAGGCGCGGCTCCCACGTCGCGAACCTGCCAAACGCAAGCGCCGCGCAGGCAGTCTTCCGGCTTCCAGATCCTTCCGCTCGCCTCTTTGCGACCCTCGATGATGCATTTTATCGCACGGATCGGCTGGCATCGCCACAACTGCCGTCGACAGAGTTGGAACAGGCGCGTTTTTTCATGACGGCTACCAGTCGCGCGCCGGAGGTCACTCCCTTCAACACGCCGCGGGTTCTCAATTGGCCGATCACTACCGATAAAACGCTCTCCCCTTTCGATAAACTCATCGCGTTCTGCGGGACAGTGGGTGCCGACACGGCGATTGGCGGGACGGACAGCTATTACTTCACCCGCAGGAGCGCGAACGCCCTGCACCCAACGAACGACTATTCCATCGCCCGCAATCAGACACTCCAGGGTTACCTTCGTCGTATGACCACCACTTCCGTTCCAGGTTTTGGAGGTAGCAACGGAATACTTGGTAAGTATCCTGCGGACCAAGAGCAAATCCTGACCCAGATTTTCGATTATATCCGATCCACCAACACCCGCCAGAACAGCTCCACTGTCAATAATAGTCCAGTGGCGGACTATTTCTACGCCCCAGCGGGAGCCATTTTTCCCACCCATGGAGCGGGCAATACCGTAGGCTTTGGGCGCTGGCCCACCATCGGCAAAACCGGCATTATCTTCTGGTTTGAGAAATATACCGACCCCGCCAATAAGACCACGAGTTCTTTCACATTATGCTCCCGCATTCTCTTCGATGTGTTCTTCGCTTCCCATGGCAACCCCGAACCAAACACTTTCACCAATTATCGAATCCGAGTCAGCGGCCTGTCATCCCTCACTTGGGGACCGAATGCCACCAACCAAGAGCCAATTTTTCCGACCGATTCGCAGTCGAGCCAGGGCTGGGGCGGCGGTGACCATCCTCTCAGTCACGGCGGACGCTTGGGGCCATTGGGCGCTCCGCTGACTTTCCTGAGAAACACGGTTTCCTCATCCTCTACGGATTCTTTCAGTCCCCAGTTCCCCAGCAACAGCCCGACGTTCCACTTTGGAGGCGGAACTATCACTGTGCGAATCGAGGCTGCGGCGGACTCTTCGCTGGTCAACCAAACAATCAACATTACCCTTCCCCCCGCAACTCTTCCCATCCCGCGCGACAACGCCGACATCAATAACGTCAGCTTCAACGGGCATGGCAGCTGGGGGTGGAGCGCGGGAGGAACGACGCGTACAGGCGGTAATGCGTTTACCCTTTTTCAGCCCCGCGACGTGCTGCGTATGGTGGGCACTACCCACGGAGATTTCCGGCTTGTAGCGGCAAGTTCCTCTGTTCCTGACACCGACTTCTCCCCGTTTGACCCAAACGGGCTGTATTATTCCGACGCGGCGTATCTGGTGCATAATTTCGTGGGAGAATTTCCGTATGCCTTTCGCGCTGCGCGGTTTATGAAAGGAAACTTGTATGACTCCAACAATACGGATTGGGTAGCAATCGAAGAGAATACCATGAATAATCCATGGGAGACTTTCAGGCTTCGCTGGGTTAGCGGCGGCGATTTCACCGCTCCTCTAACTGCAGGATTCGATGATTTCGACAATGCCTACGGAGCCGGGGGGGATGGTCCCTACATTAATTTCCCTGATGAAGGCAATGTGCGCATCACCCCGCACAGTTGGGGCACACGTCATGGCGTTCCCTACCTTGATGATGCCATCAATTTTGTGCAAGCCACTGAGGGATACTATTCACCCAATCGACTTGTGCCGTCGGCAGGCATTTTGGGGTCATTGCCCACGGGCGTAAAAGCCAAAAATCCATGGCAAACCCTCCTCTTTCGGCCCGCTGCGCTGGTTACCGCCAGGCAGGTCGGCGCCACCCATCCCGGCTTGAGCACGCCACCAGATTACCTATTACTCGATTTATTCAATATGCCGGTGGTTGAACCTTACGCGATTAGCGAGCCGCTCTCCACGTCCGGCAAGGTGAATATGAATTACAAAATTCAACCATTCGATTGGATTCACCGGAGCACGGCAGTGAAAGCCGCTTTACATACGGAGCATCTTCTCGCCATCAGCAACAGCCTGCTGGCAAACCAATTTCGTTACTCGTCGAGTTCCGATGGCAATGCTGCAGTTAATAGCCGCCACACGCTGAACCTGAGCCGGACAAACGGCACGCTCAAGGGTTTCGAAGACCGTTTTGCAACCGGCGATATCTTCCGTTCAGCTGCAGAGATTTGTGGGATCCCCTTGGTGCCGGAGGCATCAGGGGCGTCTTACGACAACATGGCCACGTGGTGGCAGAGTTACAAGCTGACGGGCGACAACAGTAAGGAGCGCCCCTACGCCCGGATATATCCGAAGCTCACGACGAAATCCAACACCTTCACAGTTCACTATCGCGTCGAGGCCTTGAAAAAACGCCCTAGTGGAAATCAGGAACTCTGGGAGGAAGGTCGCGATACAGTCACGGCTTCGTTGCGGGGCGCGGCGATGATCGAGAGATTCGTGGACCCGCGCGATCCGAACCTGCCCAATTATGCGGCTATGACAACTCTGCCGCCAACTGGTGCCGACGCACTGCCGAATTTCTACCGTTGGCGCATCCTAAGCGATACGCAGTTCAATCCATGATGCAGCCTGTTTCATACCAGCGTCATTATCCGCCTCGCGGCGGCTTTTCTCTGATCGAGTTGTTGGTGGTCATTGCGATCATCGCGATTCTTGCCACCATGGCCACCTCCGCGTTTTCCTCCATGCAAAGAAGCCAGAGTCTCTCGAGCGCGGCCCAGCTTTTTGCGGGCCAGCTCTATCTCGCACGGCAGACAGCCGTAGCGCGAAACCTACCGGTGGAGGTGCGCGTTTATCAACTTCCTGATTTTGGGCTAAGCGTTGGATCCCCGACCTATTGGCGGGCGGTCCGAATATTCGACGGTTCCGGTCCAGACGCAAAACCGATTTTCCGCTCCGTTTCTTTCCCTGCACGAATCATCGTTGCGTCGGATTCCACCGCTTCGCCTCTCTTTCAATCGATGGCGCAATCCAGTGGGCCGGTGCCGGGGTTCGGGTCAGCAAATTGGCCATACCGGTCTCTTATCATTCGACCCAATATGAGGGTGACACTGGGCGGCGCTGCCCCTCCCAATTCCAACTATTTCTTAAGCCTTCGGCAAGAAAACGCCCCACCCGTCGCCGACGGCCTGCCTTCGAATTTTGCGACATTGCAGATCAACCCTTTCACCGCCCGGGTAGTTATCTTGCGACCATGACGAGATTTTCGAGCGGGTCCTCTCCTTTATCCCCGGCTGTTTCTGTCTCGAATACAGGAACTCAAAGTTTGAGAGTTTCCACGGGTGGAGCGCCGGTTTCATCCTCGCAGAGTGGAGGCACTTTGGCTTTTTCGACGTCTCTTGCTGCCTACGAGGTAAAAGTTTTCGACCTGCTCGTTCAATAATCCATGAATCAGATTCGCTTAGAAACAATCAGTATCCCGGCTGCTCTCATCGGCCGGGAGAATACTCTGCCCCAAATTCGGCATTTTTCCAATGACTGCGAACCTATTCCAGTTGACGAGAGTGTCCCCGAGGCGGATCGAAAGTATCTGGGGTATGGGGCGGGGCATTCGCCGGCGGACCCGTGTTATCCTTATTTGCTGCAAGATGACTATGGCCGCGAGCGGGCACCGGAGGAGTTTCGTGTGGCGGTGCTCGAAAACGATTTCCTCAAGGCGACGTTTTTGTTGGATTACGGTGCCCGGCTTTGGTCGTTGAAGCACAAAAAAACCGGTCTCGACTTGGTCGAGGTGAATCCGGTTTTTCAGCCGGCAAATCTAGCCATCCGCAATGCGTGGTTTAGTGGCGGAGTGGAGTGGAATATTGGGGTTCGCGGGCACACGCCGTTTGGGTGTTCTCCAGTTTTCGCCGCGCACATCACGTCGGTGGAAGGGACGCCTGGCCTAAGGTTCTGGGAGTTTGAGCGCGCGCGGGCTTTGCCGTTCCAGATGGACGTCTGGCTTTCTGCAAGCTCGGCGTGGCTTTACGTGCGGGTTGCCGTGTTCAATCCTCATCCGAATCCGACGCCGCTGTATTGGTGGTCAAACGCGGCGGTGCCGCAGACTCCGGATGTGCGGGTGATCGCGCCTTCGCGCACGGCTCTCAATTTTGCTTACCGTGACAAATTGCGTTGTGTCACGATGCCGGAATATCACGGCGTCGATATCACGTATGCGACCCGCAACACACAGGCGCACGATTTTTTCTACCGTGTGGCATCATCGCACCCAAAGCCTTGGGTGGCTGCGGTCGATGGTGCGGGCAGAGGGCTTATTCAAGTCTCGTCAGGAAAATTGCGTGGACGGAAGTTTTTCGTATGGGGGGAAAGCACGGGGGGGCATCAGCGTCAGCGGTTTCTCACGGAGGGAGATCGGCGTTATTTGGAGATTCAAGCCGGTGTGGCCCCTACTCAATACGAGGCGTATCCGATGGCACCACAATCGCGATTGGATTGGGTGGAAGCCTATGGCATGGCGGATTGTGAGCCTGGTGTGGTGCATGGCGGGGACTACGATCTTGCGATTGCAGAGGTCGAGCGTGGAGTGGAGTGTGCATTTCCTGGCGACCGGCTGGAGGCTATTTTGCGAGACTCGAAGGAGATCTTTGATGCGCCACCCACGGAGATGATTCAGATGGGCTCCGGCTGGGGCGCACTGGAGAATCTGCGACGAGAGCGTGCGGGAGAAATGTCTTTGATTCCTCACCACGGGATTTCGTTTCCGGCATCGTCGCTGGGGCCGGACCAAGTGCCATGGATCGCGTTGGTGGAGTCTGGAGTTTTCCCAGATTCGGAAACGGCAAATGGGTTTCAGGGTCAGGGCGAGTGGCTGGAAATGCTGGAGGCTTCTGCCTCTGACAATTGGTTTATCCAGATGCACCGTGGGGTTATGCGTTACCAGACTGGTGACCTGGCGGGAGCAAATGAGGCATGGCAGACATCGCTGAGACATCGAGAGACAGCGATGGTGTGGCGCAACCTGGCGATCCTGCAAACGAGGAACGGCGACGCAGCGCAGGCTCTCAGCAGCTCTCTCCGGTCTTACCGGCTTGCGCCAACGTCGCGGGCAATCGTGGTGGAGTGTCTTTTAGCGCAATTCGGGGGTGGCGAATTCCAGACTGTGCTCGATATTGTTTCGAGTCTGCCGCAGGGTTTGCGAAGTCTAGGTCGAGTTCAATTGATCTTGGCGAAAGCCGCTCTTGCCTTGGGGCAGTTAGAGACGGTGGAGGCGGTTCTTAACAAGCACTTTGTGATTCCTGATATGCGGGAGAACGAAATTACTCTGTCGGAAATCTGGTTTGAGTGGCAGGCTCACCGCATGGCAATAACGCGGGGCGAGCCCCTTACCCCGGCTATTGTGGCCGAAGCCCAGCAACTGCCGTTACCTTTACATTTTGATTTTCGCCAAGCCATCGCATGAATTCTCTTTCTAATTTTAAACCAGGTTGCCCCACTTTCTCGCTGATCTACTCAGGAGACGATCGTTCGTCGGAGGGGCCATGGGCGAGTTTGGCCGGAGCGCGTGACGGGCTGCGAAGGTTGCGAGTGGCTGGTGACTTGAGCGGCGAGGCCACGGTGTTGATTGAGCCGGGACGGTATCTCCTGCGGGAACCCGTGGAATTCGGGCCGGAGGATGGCCACACCACTTACATCGCTGCCGGAGACGGTGTGGTGTTTGATGGTGGGGAGCGGCTGACCGGGTGGCGCGAGGAGATGTCCGATGTGGGGCGGAAGTGGGTGCTGGATTTGCCGGAGATTGCATCCGGGTTTGAGTCGTTCCGTTCGTTGTTTGTGAATGGGGAGCGTCGTCCGCGGGCGAGGTTTCCAAAATTTTCGCCGGATTCCCAAGGGGTGAAGAAGATGCTGCAGATCGGTGCGATTCGCTACCCCGAGCGTAAACATCTGTTCGATGGTGACCATGTTTTCGCGCCGAAGGATGGCGATTTGCAGGACTGGCCGTCGTTTGAGGAAAGCGAGATCGTGGTCTTGCATTACTGGATCGACACACGGCTTGGGCGTCCCCGGAGAGTGAAAAATTCACCATGGATCGAGTGCGCACGGCGGTCGGTCTTTAATCTTTACGAGGCCCACGCGACGGATCCCGGTGCGGAATATGCGCGGTATTATGTCGATAACCTGAAAGAAGCACTGACGGAACCCGGGGAATGGTATGGGGATCGCTTTACAGGCCGGGTTGAGGTGTTGCCCAAAGAGGGTGAGGTCTTGGCGGAAGCGGAAATTTTCGTGCCCCGGATTGATACGTTCGTTCGCGTCCGCGGGGAGGCGTTTAACCGCAACGTGAAAACGCCGCATCCGCACGCTCAGGTTCAGGTGGAGAATCTTCGGTTCGAGGGACTCACTTTTCGCCATGCGGATTGGTTCCACCCTCAAGCCGATTATTTAGACCACAATAGTCTGCGCCTGGATGAGCATTCCTTGGGGAGTTCACCGCAGGGCGCCGTGCATGTGCCGGCGACCATCGAGTTCCGTTGGACGCGTGGATGCGGGATGACCCGATGCACGGTCGAGCATATTGGCTTGACCGCAATCGAGATGGGGGTCGGAACAAGCAATGCCCACGTTGCCCATTGTGTGCTCCGTGACCTCGGAGGTGGTGGAGTCAAAATCGATGGGAGCGAAGTGGACGGACCGGTGGCGGATCGCACCAGCGGCATCAGGGTTGAAGACACGACCATTACGGACGTTGGACGAGTGTTCCATCAGAGTATCGGTATCCTGCTGGCGAGAGCATTTGATTGCTCGCTAAGGCACAATCATATCGCACGCTGCTGTTATACCGGAATTTCTTGTGGCTGGAGTTGGGGAAGCCGCGAAACCATCACCAAAAACAACTTGATCGAAAACAATCTCATTCACGACATCGGTGCAGGGGTGCTCAGCGACATGGGTGGGATTTATTTGCTCGGCGTGCAGCCTGGCACGGTCGTGCGGGGGAACCATGTCTATGGGGTGAAAAGTGCATCCTACGGGGGCTGGGGCATCTACCCCGACGAAGGGTCCGCGTACATCGTCATCGAACACAACTGGGTCCACGATACGCAGGGGGCCGCTCTCGGAATCCACTTTTCGCGGGAATTGGTGGTGCGTGATAATGTATTTATGGGTGCGGAGGAGGAGGGCGTCATCCGAATTAGCCGGGAAGAAGGCGGCATTGTTATGGCCACTCTCGTTAACAATCTGATTCTCGGTCCTGCTCCGGCACTTTTCCAGGGCGGATACAAGGGAGATGTCCGCAAAGCGTTTCGCAGCGACGGCAATGTTTTTTGGTTTGATGGGGGCACTCCGCTCAGCCGCGTTGCCGACTGTCGTAGCGAACGACCAGTCGAAATCCCGTTCGAGGAATGGCAGGCGGCAGGACTCGATCAAAACTCATTAGTCGTCGATCCCCGCGCGCAGGTGACGGAGGCGAATTTTGTCCTTCCATTAGATTCACCGGCACTCAAAGCGGGCTTCCGACCCTACGACTGGAGTCAATGTGGGCCGAGGACATGCAAAGTGGAACGGGATATCATGACCGGCGCAGTTCGCTCACAAATGGCTGCGACGGTAAGCCAACGGTGTGCAGCCACACTGCTTTCGGAAGCTGGCATAGAAACGCCCCAGGGACTGGAAACCGCAAGCAAATGCGATGTCGGTGACAGGGGCATCGCTGAAAACAAGCAGCCTTCTGGCCTCTGCGATTCGCTGGTTTAAAAGAAAAGACCAGAGGGTGATTCCCCATTGATTCCGGAAGAGACGCATCGCGTATTCTGGATGAAGGCCGACCATTTTGGCAATCCCCGCAACAGTGATCTGCTCGCGGAAGTGTTGTGTAATGGCAAAAACGATTTTTTCCGTATGACGGCAGAGCTGGGCGTTCGAAGTCGCTAAGGCAAGGGATTGAGGGCTGACGCCGGGACTCAAGGCAAGTCTCCGGAAAAGTGCTTCAATTTCAAGTTTGATCGCTAAGTCTAATTCTCCCGACTTTCCGAAATCCCTCGCCCATCCTGCCACACGTTCGCCAAAGTCTTTGCCGGGGGGCAGAATTCCGCCGGAAAGAATGCGCTGGTTGAAAGCCGGGCTGAGTTTCCAGGAAAGAAACCAAGCCAAGGGGATCACCAGCCACGCAATAGTGGTCTCGGCTTCGACCTTGATCACTTGGTGGGGAACGGCTGCCCAGTGTATGGCGGCCTGTCCCGAGTCCAGAATTACGGTTTCTGCGCCACGGCGGAGCCACATGTTGCCGCAAATCACGTAGTTCAGTTCAATTTCATTATGCTGGTCGGCCGCTGCCATCGGTTTCGGCTGCCCGACACCAATGTGGAATCCGAACTCGACGGTATTGACGGGAGGAGGAATGATTTTCTTAGCCACAAAAAGTCAGGATACAGGATAAAATTACCGGTAAGCGAGTGGTTTTTTTGAAATATATGACCGATATTTTTCTTTCGAATGTCCCTCGGAGCTCCCATATTGCCTATTCTCTCACTCTCGGAACTCCAAACCGAGTGGCTCCCTCGGCGCATGACGCAACTGGCTGGGATGCCTGGATTAAACAATGATATCGGTTCGCTGCAAGTCGAAGCGGATCCGGCTGCGGTGAAACACCCTGTCTTCCCTCCCTACAGCGCAGGTAATGAGACGACTTGGGTGACTTTGCTTGGCGGAAAGCACGTGGCCATGCAGACCGAAAACGTCGAAGTGCGCTGGACGGCTTATCAGGTGGAGCGTCGCTGTCGCGTGAGGGATTTCCTTTTTGAAAGCACCACAAGCCTATTGCCGGAGGATCCGGGTTGTGTAGTCCGCCTGAAGATTACCAACGCGTCAACGGCAGAGGCGACGCTCGATCTCGGTTTCCTCTGCTCTGGACGGGCGAGCAATACGGGATCGGAGGGATATGCTTGGGCGGTGCCGACAATTCCCACGGATGTTTTCAGCTTCACTCGCGAAGACGGACTTGGCCAAAATGTCGATGTAGATGTTTTGCCGGGAGGGATCTGCATCGCCAACGAGGCGGTGAATGCATTTTCGGTCCAGGTTTTCGAGCCCGTGCCGACAAGTTGGAAAAATGAGCGCCGCCCGGAGTGGAAGAGTCAATTAGCTCCAGGGGAAACATTCGAGGTCAAGATTCTCGGTGTGTTCCATGCGGATCGTGAGGTGAGTCTGTCCACGGCCAGGAAGTGGGTGGGCCGAACCGATGAGGCCGCAGCGGAAGCCAAGTGTCGCTGGGAAAACCTCTGGGAAGCGGCCTTTACACCCGGCAACAAAATCTTTAGCGGCCATTTGCCAACGGTGGAAACCGAGGAGGAGTCCATTCGCAAACTTTACTATAACGGGGTGCTGACCTTGGTAACTTGCCGCCGGGTTTATCCGCAGGCGGTGGTCAATCCCGCCT
>Ga0209591_10002660_pt1 | contig 21293 bp, 16 predicted proteins | sample MAT01_FD_187207 | JGI IMG/M metagenome (GOLD analysis project Ga0209591, IMG submission 187207) | Freshwater microbial communities from Lake Fryxell liftoff mats and glacier meltwater in Antarctica - MAT-01 (SPAdes) (version 2) | ecosystem: Environmental > Aquatic > Freshwater > Ice > Liftoff... | reverse complement strand
ATTCAGGCACAGTATTTTGTATTGCTAAGTCATCAAATATCTTTACCGCAAAAAATCTTAACAAACTGTGGAGAAACAAAATTTAATGTTTAAACATTGATTCATTACCTTTGTTTTATAAACAAAAAAAATGAAAATAGAAATCATATCAGGAAGCCCCCGCATCAATAGTGTAACCCGTCGTGTGGCCTTATACTTAAAGAACTGGCTGAGTCAAAATACGAACCATGATGTTGATATTATTGACATGAAAGATTGGAATGTTCCAGCCTTACAATCCGTTTGGGTATCGCCGGATAAAGTGCCGGTCGAATTTAAGCCTTTGGCCGAAAGAGTATTTAATGCGGATGCCTACATTTTGCTGACACCGGAATATAATGGCAGCTACGCTCCTGCACTCAAGAACTTGTTAGACCATTTTCCAAAGCGGCATCGCAAACCTTTTGGAATTGTTACAGCTTCGCCTGGTGGAATGGGTGGCATCAGAGCCTCCCAACAAATGCTGCAATTGATCCCGGCATTATTCGGGATTTCATCACCTTATATGCTGATAGTTCCCGCAGTAGATAAAAAATTCAGCCCGGATGGTGATTTGTTAGATGAAAGCTTCCAGAACGGGGTTCATAATTTTATCAGTGAGTTTTTGTGGCTGGCGGAGAAAGTTGTGGATGAAAAAGTAACAGCATAAAATAAATATTTTGTTATTATTTGTAATTTTTTATGGCATCGTTTTAATATGGCCCTAAAATTTTGCGAAGCAAAAATCAAATCTGTGTTAATCCGTCCAATCAGTGTAATCGTCCGCCGCCATAGGCTATGGCCGACGGCGTCTGTGTTCCTGTATTTGTATTTAAATAACAATTAAAATAAATCTTCCTTCGTCTGGCCAGGGGCGAGATTACGGCAGGTAAAAAGGAGTTTATTATGGAAACCATTCTTCACAAGGCTGACACAAGAGGCCATGCAAATCATGGATGGTTAGATTCCTATCACACATTTAGTTTTGCCGGTTATCATGACCCGGAAAGGATTCACTTCGGTGTATTAAGAGTGCTGAACGATGATACGGTAGCAGGTGGCAAAGGCTTTGGCACTCATCCTCATGAAAATATGGAAATCATTTCCATTCCAACCAGCGGCGACCTGGAACATTTTGACAATATGGGTAATAAACAAGTTATACGCCAGGGCGATGTGCAGGTGATGAGTGCGGGCACAGGCATAGAACATGGTGAAAAGAATAAAAATTCTGATAAGCCAGTAAAATTTTTCCAGATATGGGTACTGCCCAATAAGAAAAATTTTGAACCAAGATATGATCAGAAAAGTTTTGCTGACGCAGACAAGCACAATAAACTTTTAACTGTTGTATCACCCATCGGAACAAAAGATGGGGGTGTGCAGATTCACCAGGATGCATGGTTTAGTTTGGGCAAATTAGATACCGGCTTTGCTTCTTCATATCAATTAAAGAATAAAGAAAATGGTGTTTATGCATTTGTTATAGAAGGTGATGTGACGATAAACGATATTAAATTGAATCGCAGAGACGGTCTTGGCATTACTGGTACCAATAAATTGGATATTAAAGCAGATACTAATGTTGAAATATTATTAATGGAAGTACCCGGCCCCTTTTAATAGTATTAATCAAAAAAATTCTCCCCCCTTAAGGGAATCACACTGACTCTTTGATATATAATTTTAGAAAAAGAATATTTGAAAAATGCAAAAAAAATAGAAGCAATAATACCACCACCAGCACCGCACATGGTGGGTGATGGTTTCAGAGTGCATGGATTTTTTCCAGGTGGCATAATTAATAAAAGAAGAATGAGTCCTTTTTTTATGATGGACTATGGTTCTAAGATTGAATTTTCTCCATCTGAAGAACCAAGAGGTGTAGGTGTTCATCCGCATGCCGGCTTTGAAACAGTAACGATTGCTTATCATGGCAAAATTGCCCACCACGACAGTGCAGGTAACAGTGGCATTATTGGTGAAGGTGATGTGCAATGGATGACAGCAGGTGCTGGTTTATTGCATAAAGAATATCATGAAAAAGAATTCAGCAAACTGGGTGGCCTGTTTCAAATGGTGCAGTTGTGGGTAAACCTGCCTGCAAAAGATAAAAAGACAAAACCAAAATACCAGGAAATTACTAACAGCATGATGGGTCGGCACTATTTTGCAGATGAAAAAAGTTTCATTGAGGTTATTACCGGAGAATATAACGGAACAAAAGGCCCGGCAAACACTTTTACTCCGATGCAGGTTTATAATGCAAGATTAAAGAAGAATGCAAAAGTGACTCTTTTTTTTCCTTCAAATTATAATACAGGTATGTTGGTAATAGAAGGATTGGCTACTATAAATGGAAATGCTGTTGCTACTGATCATTTCACTTTATTTAATAACGAAGGTGAGGAAATTGAAATTGAAGCAACGGAAGATACAATCATACTTGTTCTTTCCGGCGAACCAATTGATGAGCCGATTGCTGCCTACGGCCCTTTCCTGATGAATACATGGCAGGAAGTGGAAGAAGCCATTGAATCTGTAAGCCGGGGAAAGTTTGGAGTGCTGAAAGATTAAAATAATTACCTATGTAAAACGTATGAAAAATGTCAGTCCTGGCTGGCATTTTTCTTCTCAATAAACGCAATCAAATTCTTCCTTGCATTCTTCTGAATCTTTCTTTTCATCCATCCCATCCACCCAAATAATTCACCTTTCCAGCCAAGGGCTTGTGCAGCCCATTTACTTAGCTTGAATGCATCGCTGTGCTCAACAATTTTTCCTTCCTTCAGTTTCATAAAAGCTTTAATTTTATTCACCACCTTTCTTCCTGTTTTAGAGAAAGTGTAGGTAGCAATCCAGTTACAGGTTGCATACTCTTCATCCAGTAACTGGATATTGGAAAAAGTCAATGAAAAGTCTTTGGCATTCTTACAAAGCATTTCCCACATGGATTTTGCCTCCTCCCCCCGCAGCAAACCAAAAGCCGGGTCGCTGAACACAATATCATCGCTGTACCAACTGTTCATGGTTTGATAATCCAGCTTTTGAAAAGCGTTATAAAATTTTTCGATAACCTGTTTATTGGTGTCCATATTTATTACGTTGAATACCCTCTGGAAGGTATATGGTTAAAAGAAAATAAAACTATCTTACGACCTTCTTACTACCTCAAATGTCATATTATATAAAAATAGTATTATTTACTGTGCTGTCCGTAATAGCCAGTAAGTCTTATTGCCAGGAGCCTGTTGAAAATGAAACAGTAAAAAAGTCCTTTATCCTATACCGGGTAACTTACCAGAATTCCGATACCGCCATGGGGCTTGTGTACGCAAAGGAAAACTATGGGCTGGTTTCGGGTGCAAGCGGGGAAATAAAAGCAGGTTATAAAAAAGACGACCCCAGATCGGAAGTCAGCCTGGGATCCGGGTTAATAATTGATAAAATAAAAAATGCAGATTTCTATTCCGTATATATTTTCAATAAGCATCCGCAAAAAGCCGACAGCAACTATCTTATCCGGGAAGGCGATTTGATTCAGTTGCCTGTTTCTGTTATCAAAACAAAAAATCCCGGATTGTTCAGAAGAGTTGACCTGGCGGGGGCCATCTTTACTGAAGACGATGGATCAGCATTTACCAGTTCAGATATTTTATGGAAAAGAAACGACCAGCATTTTGAAGACAGTATGCTTACTGTATGGTCAGATCGCATACGAAAAACAGGCAATGCTGTAGACCCTGCTTCCAATCCATTATTTACCCGTATCATCGAAAAAGGAAGGTATATAGGTAAAAGCCTTGTACAGGTAATGAAGGAATGCCGGCCGATGGACGTTAAGCAATTTCTATTGTATGTACTCTCGTTCCAGAAAGGATATAATGGCAAAGAGTTCAGGCTGTCAGAATCGTTTGGAGGTTGGGTTTTCGGCGATGCACCGGTAAATCCTTATGAAGTCTATGACACTCTAAGTTCATTGACCCGCATTCTGCCGCTTTTAAAAAGGAAAATAGCAGAATACAAACAAGTGATATTAGATGATAATTATTTCGCTGTTTGGGTAAGTACAGCACTTGAAAAATTTAATTACGATGACTTGAAAGGTGCAGAAAGTATTTTCAATAATATTTCCACATTTGCAAAACTCATTAACGAACCCCTGATAAGTGGCATTTATTTCGTTACAAGAGCACAGGTTTACCAGAACCTGGGAAATTTTCAAAAGGCAATTCAGTTATGCGACTCAGGAATCGTTGTTCTTCGGAATACAACAGACCAGGATTATCTGTTATATCAATGCTTGTTGAAAAAAGCATACTGTCTGAGGGAACTAAAAGATAAGAACAAATCGTTGGCCGCCTACGATGTGATGGAAGCTACCTTAGCTAAAGACACTTTAATAAAAAGCGATGTCTTGCGAAATAAAATACTGGGCCGGATATTTAAAGAAAAAGGTAATAGCTATTTTGTTTTTGAAGATTTTGAGCAAGCCATCAACAATTTTAATAAGGGAATTGAAGAGCACAAAAAAAATAACAACTACGAAAGCAACACTGAAATTGCGGAGTTGCAGCGAAATATTGCTGTTGTATATGAAAAACAAAACAGGAACAAAGATGCAGAAGAAATTTACAGGCAACTCATCAAAACCTATCAATCTCAGGGAGATGGGAATAGTGTAATGTCGGCAGCAGCAAGTGTTGCTTATAACCAATCGAAACAGGGGGAATACCGGAAAGCAATTACCAACTACCAGACAACCATAAACTATTACCTGCTGGTGAACCAATGGGCAAATGCAGGATATAATCTATCGCAAATAGGACAAGCCTATTGGAGTATAGGCATGTATGACTCCGCCATATACTCACACCAAAAAGCACTCGACTATCAGCAACTTGCCGATAATAATGAATACAAAGCTTATGCCTGGGGAAAATTAGGCAGCCTTTATGCATTATCAGGTTTGCAGCAAAAAGCAGTCTTTGCACAAGACAGTGCTTTATATTATTCTTATAAGGGGAAAGACACCGTCGCTGCCATCAGCTATCTTATTGAGATCGGCAACACCTACAAGGAATCTGATGATGATACAAAAGCATTAGAGAGGTTTCGTAAAGCAGAATATCTCTCTAAAAAAATAAAAAGTAAAACAAGTTTGCTTTCATCTGTGTATAACCTTGCAGGATACTTTTATCAAAAAGATACTACTGTATCTGCTGCATACTACCGGCAAGCAGCAGCATTAGCAAACGAACTTGGAGATAAAGACAAGCAAATTTACACTTCACTAAATCTTGGGTTATTACAAAACAAGCAATTGAAGTATGCCGCATCAGAACTCTGGTTTAAAAAAGCATTTACGATAGCTTCGGCTGAAAAAGATGTTTACGATCTGGCAAAGTGCTACTCTTTTCTTGGTGATGCAGCAGAGGTAAGGTTGCGGTATGATTCTGCTATTTATTTTTACAACCGGGCCTATTTTCTATTTGATTCAATACAGAACAAACAACAATTGGCTTCACTTAAAGGCAAACTGGGTAATATTTATTTAGACATCTTCGACTATTCGTTGGCAAAAAAAGAATACAATACCGGTCTGCAATTGGCTATTAACAACAAAAATGAATCTGACAAGGCTGATATGTATGGATTATTGAGTTATTTGTCACTGATACAGGGTGATAATAAATCCGCAAAAGAATATCTTGATAAAATAGAAATTATCAGCGACTCCACCAATAATACCATGCTTGAGGCCAGCCTGGATGTTAGTTATGGAAATTACTACTCCCGTTTTTTTGAAATGGCAACTGCTTTGGACTACTATCACCGTGCAGACAGTATTTATATCAAAGAGGGCTCAATACAAAGCCGGATTACCTGCTTAAATAATATCGGCAATATATACCTGACCCAGCGGGACAATGATAAAGCCCTGCAATACTTTACGGAAGCAATGAAACTCTCCTCCCGTTCGGGTACCGTAAATGATTTAGATCTGCTGCTGAAATTAAATGCAAGTGAGGCCCTTTTCAATAAAAAAGATTACACCAAAGCCCTGGCAATGGCTGATGATTGTGAGAAACTGGCTTCTAAAAATGGAGCCAATCGCAGGTATTTACAGGCTCTTGAACTGAAAGGAATGATTACCTATAAACAAAGGGACTTTAAAAATTCTAAAATAATCCTGCAAAAAATAGTTGATGCAAATCAGAAAAACAATACAGTTATCGGTTCATCCAATAGTTATCTCTACCTCAGCCGGATAGCTAAAGAAGAAAAAAAATATACAGAAGCCTTTGAACATCTTAAAAAATCAAAAACAGGCTATGAAGCTGCTGAAGATGATAATTCATTATGGGAAGTGCTATATGAAACCGGTAATGTTTTCTTCCTGCAGGGTTCTAACGATTCTGCTATTAACAACTATAAAAAAGCAGTTGACATTGTAACAAAACTATCTACCAAACTGGTGGGCAGTGAAGAAGAAAAAAATAAACTAAAAACCGAAGAAACAAAAACAGATCTTTTTAATAAACTGATTGCAGCCTGTGTGAAAGCCAACAGGGTTGATGATGCAGTCTATTACACCAATCTCGCCAACCTGCAGGGCATTAAAGATAAAACAGGTGAAGCCGGCATTACTGCACAGGATAGTAAACAGCAGGAGGATATTGATAAAGCAAAAGATATTTTACAACGTAAGAATATTGCCAAAGAAAAATTAGAATCTGAAAAAATAAAACCGGCTGGTCAGCAGAACGAAGAGTTGGTGGAATCGCTGGTAAAGATCATAAAAACAGCAGAAGAAGATTATGAAAATTATATTGATGACCTGGCCACAAAGTACGAAAGCATTAAAGCTGGTTTTGCAGAATCAGTAAATCCTCAAAAATTTGCCGCCTACAAAAAAAGTATTCCGGATAGTGTAGCCTGCCTGCTCTATATTATCAATCAAAAACAGCTTTATATTTTTTCAGTAACTAACGAAGAGACAAAAGCTGTAACAGTGGAATTGAATTTTGAGATAGACAGCCTCATCAACACACTTAAAAAAGCTCTCCGGCTTCCCCAATCAAAGTTTTCATCTGGCCCATTAAACGAAAGAGGTGGAATTGTTACCAATGAAAAAAGCCAGGCCATTGATTATGCTGATGTATCCGCAAAACTATATAGTGTATTAATTAAGCCAGTATCAGAAATAATTGATAGTAAGAAAACACTGTGTATTATTCCAACAGGAAGATTATCACTCATCCCCTTCCAGGTTCTTTCGTATAAGAATAACAACAAACAACGCTTCCTGATTGAGGACTTTGAAATATTTTACACCAGCCAGTTAGAAGTTTTTTATGAGAAAAATAATCCGGTTACAGCTGTTACCGGGCTATCAGCTTTTGGCAATCCCGATAAAACATTACCGAATTCTGAAAAAGAAATCAACAATCTTAAATCAATGTTCGGCAACGAACATTATTTTGTTCAGGACTCTGCCACCGAAACTAACGCAAGGCAAAGCCTGGTAAAAGACAGATTTGTACATTTTGCCACACATGGCATTTTGGATTATAATGATTTCCGAAACTCCTACCTCGTATTTGCAGGTGATGATCAAACCGATGCTTCAAAAAATGGAAAACTAACCATCAGGGAAATAAAAAGTCTAAAAATTGAAGATTGTGAATTGGTAACCTTATCTGCCTGTGAAACTGCAGTGAATAAAGAAATAAGCAAAGGTTGGTACATTTCTCCCGCCAATTCTTTCCTCGTAAAAGGTGTGAGAACTGTAGTCGCATCACTATGGAAAGTAAATGATGAAGCGACCAGTATTCTGATGACCGAATTTTATAAAAATATGACCCACATGTCGAAAGCACAAGCCCTGCGACATGCCCAGATAAAGCTGACTCAAAATCCAAAATACCAGCACCCCTATTACTGGGCACCTTTTTTACTCTATGGTAGCTGGCGTTAGTACTGCACTTTTACTGACGGAAGACATCTCCTTTTCTGCTGAAAATATCATTCAACAGGCTACTTGCAGAAACCTTATTTTTATAGGATAAAAATTAATTATGAAAAAAATCATACTTCCTCTGTTATTGATAGTAATAGCAGTGGCTGCAAAGGCCCAATCAGAAAATCAGGATTCTGCCTGGATAAAAGATAGCTATACTAAACTTGAACAATTAATTCCTATGCGGGATAGCATTAAACTGTTTACTACCGTTTATTTACCAAATGATAAAAGTGAGAAGCATCCTATACTGATGGTGCGGACACCGTACTCCTGTGCCCCGTATGGTAAAGATTTTTCTTCCCGGCTCTGGGGCGGCCATTGGAAATATTATGCAAGAGAGAACTACATCATCGTAATTCAGGATGTAAGAGGCAGATGGATGAGTGAAGGCGATTTTGTAAATGTTCGTCCTTTCAATAAAAATAAAAAGGGAACTGAAATTGATGAGTCCAGCGATACGTATGATGCCATTGACTGGCTTACAAAGAATATAACAGGCAACAATGGTAATGTTGGAATTTTTGGCACTTCCTATCCCGGTTTTTATGCTGCGATGGCTGCTGCCAGCAATCACCCTGCGTTAAAAGCGGTTAGTCCACAGGCACCGGTTACCGATTGGTTTATGGGAGATGATTTTCATCACAACGGTGCATTTTTCCAGATGGATGGTTTTAGTTTTTATTCTGGTTTTGGCAAACCAAGACCACAACCTACAACGATAGGACCAAGAGGTTTTGAATTTCCAATCAGGGACAATTACAAATTCTATTTGGAAAACCCACCTTCAAAACTGATGGAATACATGAAAGATAGTGTGGCTTATTGGAAAGAACTGTATGCCCATCCTAATTATGATGATTGGTGGAAAGCAAGAGATGCCCGCAGGGCGATGTATAATATTAAGCCCGCCATGCTGGTGGTTGGGGGTTTGTTTGATGCGGAAGATTGCTTTGGTGCCTGGAATTTGTACAAGGCTATTGAAAAACAAAACCCCTCAACTAATAATAAGATAGTTATGGGTCCATGGTATCATGGTCAGTGGTCAAGTAATGATGGAACACAGCTGGGCAATGTAAAATTCGGCAGTAATACTTCTCAATGGTACCAGAATAATATTGAGATACCATTCTTTAATTTTTATCTAAAAGGAAAAGGTGCTGACCCTAAATTATCAGAAGCTACTATCTTCTTTACCGGTGAAAACCAATGGAGAAAGTTAGAGCAATGGCCCCCTGCTGGTAATGGAAGAGATATTTATTTAGAAGAGAATGGTGCATTGTCCTGGAATCGTCCAGGTAAACAAAACAACTTTACGGAATACATAAGCGACCCTGCCAATCCAGTTCCTTATACAGAAGATGTACATTTCAGAAGGACAAGAGAATACATGACCGACGACCAGCGGTTTGCATCAAGACGAACTGATGTGCTTACGTTTCAAACCTATACTTTGGAAGAAGATTTGACATTAGCCGGTCCCGTTATTGCAAATCTTAAAGTAAGCATAACTGGAACTGATGCAGACTTTGTAGTAAAAGTAATTGATGTATTCCCGGATGATTTCCGGTATACCGGCGCCGTACAATCTGGAGGCCGAACTGCCGTTGGCAGTTACCCTATGGATGGATACCAAATGCTGGTGCGTGGTGAAATAATGCGTGGAAAATTCAGAAACAGTTTTGAAAACCCAGAACCATTTAAACCTGGTAAAATTGAAACAGTAAAATTTGAATTACCTGATGTGGCACATACTTTTAAAAAAGGTCACCGCCTGATGATACAGGTACAGAGTAGTTGGTTTCCATTAGCAGACAGGAATCCGCAGCAGTTCATGAATATTTATGAAGCCAAAGAAACAGATTTTAAAAAAGCTACGATAAAGATTTATCATGATGCGGCGAATGTGAGCAGTATCAGTTTGCCCATCATTAGATGATTTAGTATCTTTATGAAAACATGAAAATGGAAGCAATAGTATTATATCCGGACGATGAAAAAAAGCTCAATCAGCTATTGGCCTTTGCTTTAGAAAGTAAAATAAATGTTGTCAGGCTTGGTGAAGAAGAAAAGAAGAAGCTTGCTGGGATTCTTTTGACAAATCTTGCAAAAAAAAATCCGAAGGCGTATGCAACAGATGAGGAAATTCTTTCTGTGGTAGAAGAAGCCAGACATGAACGCTATGGAAAATGACGTTAAAATAATTGTTGCAGATACAAACTGGTGGATAAGCCTGATTATAAAAAATTTTAATAACAAATTTGCCGAAACTCTTCAGTATACACATCTTCAATTTGTTACTTCCGCAGAACTTACCGAAGAAATAAGGACAACCCTTTCAAAAGAACGTTTACAAAAATTTTTACACCCGGATATAATAAATACTTTCTGGCCGCTTTATAAAACATTTGTCACCACTATTGAGGTCAGGTCTGTTGTTTCAGTTTGCCGTGATCCGGCAGATAATTTTCTGTTAGCACTTGCTAAAGATTCCAATGCCGATTTCCTCATTACAGGTGATGAAGATTTGCTTATTATAGGCAGGTTTGAAAATACAATTATTTGTACCATGACTGATTTTATCACCAAACACCTTAACAAATGAGATATTTAATTGCAGTTTCTTTCGTTTTGTCATTTAGTTCTTCATTTGCTCAGGAAGTGAATATTATTCCTCAACCGGATTTCATAAAGATGGGGAAAGGTTTTATTTATATTAATAATGAAACTGTAATTGTAAGCTCTGAAAAAACAAAAAAAATTGCAACTTATCTCGCTGATTATCTTAAAAAAAATTACGGTGTAAAATGTAAAATCGTCGCTACTAGTATAAGCAAAAATTCAATCAATTTAAGTTTCGCAGGAACGCAAAGTGATAAAGAAGGATTTGGTATTGGAATTAACAATAACGGGATATGGATTGAAGGAGATAAAAATGGAATTTTTTATGGTATTCAAACCCTAATCCAACTTCTCCCAATCCAAGATCAAAAACCGAAAAGTCAAAAGACACAATTGTCAATACCCCAATTAACCATTTCTGATTATCCCCGCTTCACCTACCGTGGCATGCACCTCGATGTAAGCCGTCATTTCTTCCCGGTTGATTTTATAAAAAAATATATTGATTACCTGGCATTGCATAAGTTCAACAACTTTCATTGGCATCTTACCGATGACCAGGGCTGGCGTATTGAAATAAAAAAATATCCAACACTTACTTCTGTCGGTGGATGGAGAAACGGGACTATCATTGGCCGCTACCCCGGCACTGGCAATGATGGAATAAAATATGGCGGTTTCTACACCCAAGAACAAATAAAGGAAGTTGTAAAGTATGCTACAGACAGGTACATTACTGTTATACCTGAAATAGAAATGCCAGGTCATTCATCTGCTGCTATTGCTGCTTATCCCGAATTAAGTTGTTTTCCCAATGAACCTTCTATAAACTATTTTCCCAAACAATGTGCCTGGAGTGGTGATAGTACGGGCAAACAAGTACAACAGACATGGGGAGTATTTGATGATGTATTTTGTGCAGGGCAGGAAAACACTTTCAAATTTTTGGAAGATGTAATGGATGAAGTGCTGGATCTATTTCCATCCAAATATATACATGTGGGTGGTGATGAATGCCCAAAGGAAAATTGGAAACGTTGTCCCAATTGCCAGAAAAGAATGAAAGACAATAATCTGAAAGATGAACATGAACTACAGAGTTATTTTATTCAGCGGATGGAAAAGTATTTGAATAAGAAAGGAAGAACATTAATCGGCTGGGATGAAATATTAGAAGGCGGCCTTGCACCTAATGCTGTAGTAATGAGCTGGCGGGGCGAAAAAGGCGGTATAGATGCAGCCAAAGAAAATCATGATGTGATAATGACACCGGGCAACCCTGTTTATTTCGATCATACACAAAGTGAAAATGAAGATTCTGTTACCATCGGTGGTTACAACCCACTCGAAAAAGTATATGCCTACGAACCGGTACCAAAAGAACTCAATGATGAACAGGCCAAACATGTTCTCGGCGCACAGGCTAATATGTGGACGGAGTATATGAAGAATACCAAAAAGGTTGAGTATATGTTGTTTCCCCGCATTGCCGCATTGAGTGAAGTGCTATGGAGTCCGAAAGAAAAAAAGAACTGGGATGATTTTCAGAAAAGATTATTGGTACAGTTTAAAAGATATGATTTTTGGAAAGTGAATTACAGTAAGGCTTATTTTGATTTGAAAACTTCGGTTATACCATCAGAAGATAACAATGGAGTTTTATGGAAACTGGAAAGTAAGAATAAGGATAGCCGGATAAATTATAATAAAACTCTTGATATAACTGACCCGCCAAACCCTCCTGCATTTCATACTTATACCTCTCCTGTTGAAATATATAAAAGTGGTGAGTATAGCGGATGGTCAGTAGAAAATGGCAGGAACATGCAAAACACAATAACCCAAAAATTTTCGCTAAATAAAGCTACCGGCAAAAAAATCACTTTAGAAAAACAAGCTTCGAAAAATTATCCCGGCGATGGGCCTTTTACATTGGTAAACGGTGTGCAGAATGAAAAGGGAATGTCTAAAACAAAAGAGTTTTTGGGCTTTAGCGGGGATGATTGTATTGCCACTGTTGATTTAGGCAAGACAGAATCAGTGTCATTTGTTAAGATTCACTACCTGCATCATCCGGGTAGCTGGATACACCAGCCTTCATCAGTTATTGTTTCAGTGTCGGTGAATGGAAAGGATTTTACATCTGTTGTATTATCCAATCCTGCTATTTCTAATAATGAAGCTATTTGTGAGTTGAAGCAACCTGCCAGTGCCCGGTTTATAAAAATTCATATTGCAAATGCCGGTACTATACCATCAGGTAATCCCGGTGCAGGTAACAAAGCATGGCTGTTTATGGATGAGATTGAAGTAAATTAATATAGCCGCAGAGGCGCAAAGGCGCAGAGAAATACATTTAGACACAATACTCAGGGGTTCAAAAAACAAGCATTAACCGGCAAAAAACCGCAAAAACCTTCAATTTAATATTTATCTTTACGACTCAACCCAACTCAATGGCTAAGCAAGCTGCACCGATTGACCTTTCAGATAGTTTTGAAAAAATACCCGTAAAAATTTTCCCTAATCAAAAAGATGGTTCTGCATATGTTGCAAAACTGGTTGCTGATTTTATACGGGAAAAACAAATTAAAAAGGAAAAATGTGTACTGAGCCTCGCTACAGGTTCTACCCCAAAATCATTTTATAAAGAACTGGTACGGATGCATAAAGAAGAGAAACTGAGTTTCAAAAATGTTATCAGTTTTAACCTCGATGAATATTACCCGATAGATAATACTGCGCTACAGAGTTATAACCGTTTTATGCGGGCCAATCTTTTCGACCATATTGATATCAATCCAAACAACATTCACATTCCTGATGGCGAAGTAAAAAAAGAAGACATTAAAGAACATTGCCGCCAGTATGAAAAGATGATTGAAGATGCAGGTGGTATTGACTTGCAGATTCTAGGTATTGGTAACAACGGTCATATTGGTTTTAACGAACCGGGTTCCGGTATTTATTCTAAAACAAGATTAATAACGCTGGACAATTCTACCCGCATTTCCAATGCTTATGAATTTGCTAATATTTCACAGGTGCCTCGACTTGCCATTACCATGGGCATCAGTACAATTTTAAGATCAAAGAAAATAATTTTGATGGCCTGGGGAAGTGGTAAAGCCCCCGTCATTAAAAAATCTGCAGAAGATGATGACAGCGAACATGTGCCAGCCTCCTTGTTACAGAATCATGATGATGTTACTTTTATTGTAGACGAAGGAGCCGCATCAGAACTTACAAGAAATAAATCTCCCTGGCTTACCGGCGATTGCGACTGGACACCGAAGATGATTAAGAAAGCAGTGGTGAATATGGCGTTGAAATTAAAAAAACCAGTGCTGAGTTTAACCAACACCGATTATAATGAATATGGTTTAAGTGATCTGTTGGTAGAAAAAGGCGATGCGTATGAAATAAACCTGCAGGTATATTATATGCTGCGGGATTCTATTACCGGCTGGCCCGGTGGCAAGCCGGATGTAAATCTTCCCACACATCCTGAACGTTCATCACCCTATCCAAAAAAAGTTATCATCTTCTCCCCTCACCCGGATGATGATATCATCAGCATGGGTGGCACTTTTCAACGCCTGCATGACCAGAAACATGATGTGCATATTGGTTACCAAACCAGTGGCAATATTGCTGTAACGGATGAATTTGTAACAAGGTTTCTTGACTTTGCTGTAGGCTTTGAAGAAATAGCCGGCATAGATACCAGCAAGTCAGGAAAAATTTTGGACAATGCAAGGAAATTTTTGGCGAGAAAAAAATCAAACCAGGTTGATACACCAACGATACGTTCCATTAAAGGATTGATACGCCGGGGTGAGGCAAAAGCGACTTGCCGCTACGTGGGTATTCCCGATGAGAATATCCATTTTCAAAATCTTCCTTTTTATGAAACAGGAACGATTGAGAAAAAACCCATGAGTGAAAAGGATATTAAAGTAACCATTGAACTGCTCCGCCAGATAAAACCGCAACAGGTATTTTGTGCCGCAGATTTTGCAGATCCTCATGGCACTCACATTGTTTGTTTCAATGTTGTGGTGGAAGCATTAAAACGTATCCGGAGTGAAGCACAGGGTTCGCCAAATTATGAATGGATCAATGATTGCTGGCTCTGGCTCTACAAAGGTGCCTGGCAGGAATGGAATATTGAAGAAATAGAAATGGCAATACCGATGAGCCCCGATCAGGTGTTGAAGAAACGCTTTGGCATTTTCATTCACCAATCACAAAAAGATATGGTGCCCTTCCAGGGAAGTGATTCGAGAGAATTCTGGCAACGGGCCGAAGAAAGAAATGCTGACACCGCTAACCTTTATGCAGATTTGGGGTTGACACACTATGCAGCAATGGAAGCATTTGTCCGGTGGCATTATTAACTATATTCTTTTATGATTTCTTCTTACATTTATCTCCTAAAATAAAATAAATATGGCTCTATTTAAATCAAGTAATCCTACCCTGCAGGAAAAAACCTACCAGGGAACGATATTAGAAGGAATCAGCACCGGCGAAGAAATGACGATTAAAGGCACTATGAATAAATTCGGCGTTCTTATGGCATTGATGATTGCCTCAACACTTTTTGCATGGAGCCAATATGATCAGGGCAGTGATCCCATGCCGTTAATGCTGACAGGTGTATTTGGTGGATTAGCATTAGCTCTTTTGATGATGTTTAAAATGAAGTGGGCGCCATACATCGCACCGGCCTATGCCATATTAGAAGGGCTTTTTGTTGGTTCTATTTCTGCCATGTATAATCATGCATATCCCGGATTACCTACTCAGGCTGTAGCCTTAACACTACTTGTTACACTTGTTATGTTCCTGCTATACAGGTATAGAATTATTAAGGTTACCAAAAAATTACGTTCCGTAATAACAGTTGCCACTATAGCTATCGGTGTGTTTTATCTTATTCAATGGATTACTTATTTGGCTATGGGTTCACCTATCGGTTCATTTACTAATGCTGCTACACCACTCGGCATAGGGTTCTCTATACTGGTAGTTGGTCTTGCTGCATTTAACTTGCTGCTTAATTTCGACACTATAGAAAAGGGTGTTGAAGTAAGAGCCGCCAAATACATGGAATGGTATAGTGCTTTTGGTTTGCTGGTAACAATAGTGTGGTTGTACCTTGAGATACTTCGTTTATTGTCAAAGTTAAAAAACTAATAACAAGCTTTAGAAAATACCAAAGCCGGGCAGATTGTCCGGCTTTTTGCATTTATTTCTTATGATACAATACTGGCATTGGTCAGAATGCTTAATACTTTCAGGAAGCTTTTGCCATTTTTTTCCGGGAGTTCATCGTTTTTGCATCTTTAAATTTGGAGCTTGCAGGCACATGCAATTCATAGGGCCTGTTAAAAGCATCCTGGTTAAGTTTGAACCTTTCAGAAAGGATACGGATGGTATTTTTAGACAACCCTTTCTTGTAGTTGAGCATATCAGAAACAAGACCTTCACTTACATACAGCAGCTTTGCCAAATCAACTGCTTTCATTTTATGGTCTTTCATTAAAGACTTTAATAATGCTATTGGGTCAGCCAGTTCAAAAGTATTATAATCTGCATCATACTTTTCAATTAGCAGGGTAAGCAATTCTATTTCATCCTGAACTGCTTTGGTTTTCTTGCCGCTGTCAACCAATGCTTCGAGTGCATTACAATACCTGTTGTATTGTGCATCAGTTTTAATAATTTTATATTGTAAAGTTTCCATTGTAATTATTTTAGTAGCTGTTCACGGTATATTGTTTGCAATCATCACAAAGTTTAGTGTATTCAGCATGTGTGCCTATCCATTTTATGTATAAATGAACCCTTGTTACCCCGAAATGATATTTGCATATCATCCTGTAATTATTACCTGCAATATCAAACACCACTCTGTCGCTTCCATTACCTAACAAATCTGCTGACCCAAAGGTTTCAGTAATATCTCCCGGCTCAGCCCAATAGGCCATTTTTAGAAAAGTTAACCAAAGCCTGAAAGAACTCCTGCTTCTTGCATTTTGTAAAGCGAAAGCTTCAACTGACTTTCTCTTAATTAGCCTGACTTTCATTTATGCTGATGTAAAGATAATAAAAGTTCACAAAAAGTGAAGTATTTTATTAATTATTGTAAAATATTTATGACGTGTATTTAAAATATTAAAGTTGAATCTAAATAAAAAAGCATCTGCAAATATTACTTCGCAAATGCTTAATTTTTGTGACCTTAGATAGACCGAGTTCTAACTTTTTGATAGAAAGTTTACGGGCAATTGAAAATTTCGATACAAAATAACGAGATTAAATGTACTTATTACGGAGGATACAATTAACTTAATTCCCCGTATTACTACGGTTGTTTTATTGATTCAGTTTGCTCATTTTTGAAAATTGACAGATTTGATTTTTTTAAAAATATAAGTTTTTCAGTAAAAATAGGGGAATCTGTATGATGATTTTTTAAACCAAAAATTATTCATGAATTAATACTGAAGCTGACACATTGGTTTTCAGGTATTCATTTCTGAATATCAGTTACATAATTACAGAATTTTAACAATACCCCGAAAGGGGTATTGTTGGTTTAAAAAAAATAAAGAACATTTGTTTTAACTAATTGATGGGGTTAATCATTGATTAATTCTATCAGTCGCTAACATGAGAAAATATATCTAAACCTATTGAGTGTAAGTTTAGAAAGAATTACTCAACGACAGGGATTCGTGTAAATTAATTTTTTATGTAAGTGCTGTACCAATGATGCCAACCAAAATCTATAGACTGTTTATACCTGGCATCTTCGTATGTCTTGCCCTTTGTATGACTACACCTATGATAATGCAGGCCGCTTAGTAAATGCGGTGTTTAAAGAAAAGCAACATACCGGTGATGCGTGGAGTAATACAACAATGGATTTTTCCATTAACGGTACCAGCGGAAAAATAACGTATGACCTGAATGGTAATCTGCTGAACATGCTGCATAAAGGAGTGCTGCCAGGCACGGCAACCCCGATAACGGTTGATAACCTCAGCTACACTTATTCCGGTTACAGTAACAAACTGCTGGCTGTAACGGACAATATGACGAATACTACTGTAAACGGACAATTTGGTGATTTTAAAGATGGCACCAACGGTGCTGCGCCCGACTATGTGTATGATGCCAATGGTAATGTGGTGATAGACCTGAACAAGAATGCCAAAGACCTTGCAAATGTTGTAGGTGCCAATGGTATAAAATATAATTTTCTGGACAAGCCGGAACAGATAAGAATAGCAGGCAAGGGCACAATACAAATAACCTATAGTGCGGATGGAGAAAAGCTAAAGCGGTCGTTTACCCCAGAGCCAAGCGGAGCAGTTATTACCACCTCCTACATTAACCAATACATCTACCAGGAATCATCTGCCGGTGGCGGATTGGTATTGCAAGCAATAAACTTTGAAGAAGGAAGAATACGAATAATTACTCCCACTTCGCAGGGCAATGGATTAGATGCACTGATAGTGGATGGTAATATGGATCTGCCCAATGGCAAGCGGGGTGCTTACGATTATTTTGTAATGGACTATCAGCAGAATGTGCGGATGATATTGACGGAAGAAATACACTCGGCCAGTAACACGGCCACCATGGAAACTAACCGCAGCACATTAGAGGAAAATATTTTTGGACAGGTAGGTGCGGCTAATGAAGTGGCCGTTACAAGATATGCCACACCACCAGCATGGACAGGCAATACTACTGCACAGGTAAGCAGGCTCGGCACCAACAGCACACATAATATAGGGCCTAACACTTTACAGAAAGTGATGGCGGGAGACCAGGTAAGTGCTACCGTACAGTACTACCACCAGGGAGCGGCAGGTGGCAACAGTGGCAATATGGTAAACACCATGCTGGGCAGTTTGGTACAAGCTATAACAGGCGGCAGCAGCACCAGTAATTTAGTAAAGAATAATGCAGGCAATATAAGTACCCAGCTAAACGGTACAGGCGGCTTTATAAATGCGGTGCAGCCCAACGGCAGCAGCCCGGCAGGCAATACGCCACAGGCATTTTTAACCGTCATCTTTTTTGATGAACGATTTAATATGGTATTGGCCGCAGATGGTGGTGTATCGCAACAGCAAGTAGCAGCCAGTGTTGGTAGCAATGGAAGTTCGTTGACTTTGGCAAATATTAAAGCCCCTAAAAATGGCTATGCATATATCTATCTAAGCAACCAGAGCAATAATGATGTGTATTTTGATAACTTGCAGGCGGGTATTGTGCAGGGAAATATTGCGGAAGAGAATCATTACTATGCGTATGGCTTAAAGATTGCTACACTTAGCAGTAAGAAGCTCGGGGATAGTTATGAAGGCACTCTTAAGAATAATTTTCTTTATAACGATAAAGAGCTCTTTGATGATGGTGACTTGAACTGGTATGACTACGGGTTTAGAAATTATGACCCGCAGATTGGGAGGTTTACACAACTTGACCCTCTGACAGATGACTATCCATATTTAACGCCATACCAATATGCAAGTTGCGACCCGATAACAAATATTGATATTGATGGTCTGGAAGGTGGAAGTGCAGTTGGTGCTGTATTAGGAGGAATTGGAAAAGGTTTAGTTGAAGCTGCTGAACACGGTGGAGTCGTAAAGGATTTAACAGGTATTGTTGTTAAGGCATCTTATGCTGTAAGTAAAGCGACAAAAGCATTGTCCTTTGCTTTGTCAGCAGGAAACTTTATCGAAATTGCCAGGTTAGCTATTTCAATGATAAACTCAAACCCTACTGTCAGACAGGTAGGAAATAGGGGTGCAATTTTTAGGAATAACCAGCGCTATAACCATCATAGCAATGGTTCTGGTAATTATGGCAATGGGCGAGAGAGGTCTTCAGAAGCTAATCATGGTATTGTTTTTACTTCTGAATTTGGTGGTGGAAATAACGGACGCCACGGGCAAACAGATGAAGCTTCAGTAAATGCAGATTTTATTATGGCAGTAACCAGCTCCTGGATGGGGGGAGACCCTGAGTTTGTAAAAAATTGGATGGAAATAATTGAGAAAATTCCTGATATGTTAATGAAGGGCAATGAAATGAAAGAAACATATAAGGATTTAAAACAGAAAAAGGCAATAGAGGATTACATTAAAAGAGAATACCCCGGAGGAACTAATTCTTCGACAAATTCGGGAAGAGGTGGAAATCCCGATATGCTCAATTCATCAAAAAGTAATACATCAATTAAGTATTCTCAACCTAAACCTAAATTTAAGAAGGGAGATATCTTTCATATTCCAGGTCTGGGTAATAGGAGAAAACTTACTGATTCCACAGCAAGTATGGTTTGGCCTGATGATAAACCAATTGATACGTTAAGACCCGGTGAAAAATGGTAGCAACTTTTTTATTATTAAAATTTAGTTTCGTTATGGTACGTAGGTTGAATTCGCTGGCATATATGTTTGTTATTCTTTGGGGTTTAGGATGCAAGGATAAAAATAGCCATAAGATTTCCCTGATTAATCAGTCTGATTCGATAAGACTACAAATTAAAGGTAAATGGGGTGATCAAAACGGTCGAGCTATTTACGAAATAAGAGAGGATTCAATTTTCTATTTTGCAAGAGATTCTAGTTTTCCTTATAAACTCTTTGGGGATACTTTATATGTTAAGGTTCCTGAAATTGATACTCCTGTAGCTTGGGGTAAAATGAGTGTTTCGAAAGATACATTATTTATCAAGGATATTTACGTTCCTAATCAAACTACATTTGGTTTTAGATGTAAATGAAGCCTGGTAAATCTGGTTGGCAAGGAAGATAACTGTGGTATATTGCCTACACTGGCTGCTACTTGTTGTTGCGATACACCACCATCTGCGGCCAATACCATATTAAATCGTTTCCCGATACGCTTTGCTATCGGGACAGGCTATAATTATTACTTTGGGTGCTTAAAATTGGAGCATACTTTACACAAAGCCCAATGTCGCTTGCCTTCACTCTTACCTATACACGGCAGACTTGGGAGGAAAGCTTACGGGAGGAGATACGGAGACTCCGGGCGGAAAAAAAGCCTGTGGCGTATTGTCTGCGGGGCTGCTTTGTTTTTATTGTCTGCAGTCCATCGTTGCAAACGATGGACAACCTTTCATCTTCTTTTTATTTATTCAACACTACCGACAACCGGGACGACTATTTATATTTAGATATTATAATTTCGTAATTCTTGTTAATTGCATAGCATTGATTTGATCTAATATCACAGATCACCCAATTTTCATCATAATCTTCTGGTTGATAATAAGGCGTCACATCGCAAAAAAGATTTAGGGTCTTACCACTAATAAAATGTAGCTTAAGATCATAAAAATTATTTGATTCGGTATTTTTTATAACATCATTTGCCAATTCTTTAATTTTCTTTGTCATATTTCCATATACAGAATGGTTAGATTCATTCCATCCTGTTATAATTGTATTTATTAGTTCGAGCCCCCGTTGTCCGTAGTGTTCAATAAATAAAAAAACGTTGAAAGGTTGTGGTTAGACTGTGTCTAACCATCGGCTTTGCTAAAAGCCGTCAAACTTCTATCTTTATT
>Ga0209591_10002657_pt1 | contig 21307 bp, 18 predicted proteins | sample MAT01_FD_187207 | JGI IMG/M metagenome (GOLD analysis project Ga0209591, IMG submission 187207) | Freshwater microbial communities from Lake Fryxell liftoff mats and glacier meltwater in Antarctica - MAT-01 (SPAdes) (version 2) | ecosystem: Environmental > Aquatic > Freshwater > Ice > Liftoff... | reverse complement strand
CGACGGCCGGGTTGGCGCGCAGGAACTTGGCAATCTCATCGAGCGTGGCCTTGGATTCGGGCTTGATCTCCGCCTTGTCGGTGTCGAACAAGATGCCGTAGAGCGCAATGCGGCCATTGCTGACTATCGCGGCCTGCATGGCGGAGGCATCGACGAAGACCATCTTGTCTGTTTCCATCGACCTGGCCTCGACGACCACGATGACGCTGCGCGGCCCCACATTGGGCGCCCCGTGATCAGCGGTGCGCACCGAGACGGTGGTCAGCGCGCCGGCCTGCTTGCGCTCCATCAGCGCGTAGCGGATGTTCCTGTCCGCGCCGATCTTGGGTTCGCCGCTGTCGCCCCAGGTCAGCGACATGTAGCGTGCCTGCTTGGCGTCGTCCACACACGCGGCCACTTCGCAGGTGAAGACGGTTCGGAAGCCATTCGCGGTCAAGCGGCTGACCTGGTTGCGAAACACCTCCAGCGAAGAACGACCGGTGGGGGCCTGGTAGGCCAGCTGGGTGACCCGGCCCTCGCGGGTGACGGTGTTGGCCGGGTCGAGCTTGTAGCGTGAGGCGCCGTTCAGGGTCTGGTTCAAGAGCGTCTTGCTGGCGAATTCCTGCTGCTGGTAGGCGCTGAGCCGCGAGCCCTCGTAGCGGCCCACCAGCGCATGATCTTTGCCCCCAGGCGCGTCGGGTGGCAACGCCACTTGTGCGTTGGCCGCAGCCGCGAGAAAAGTCGCAGCGAGCAGGCAGAAAAGTCCGAGGCGGCGTCCAGAGCTGTGCATAGGTTCCTTCGAGTTTGTGCTCATTCTCGAAGGCGCAAGCGGCTAGCACAAGCGGCTAGCGCAAGCATGCAACGCATGCGTCAACCGCGTGCCAAGGCAATTTGAGGCGAGCGCCGAGCGAAGCGAAAGCCCGGTGCTGCACGATTCCCGTGTGAGGACGCAAGCGCGCGCGGCCCAGACGCAGTGGGCAACACGTTGATGCACAGCGCTGCCATGCAGGCGTAAATTCCGGTTATGCGCACCCCCCGACACTGGACGCTCGGCGCCAAGCTCGCTTTGGTGGCCACGCCGTTTCTGGTGCTGGCCATCGTCTGCATCGGCGTGCTGGTCTGGATGTCGCTGCAACTCGAGGGCGGTGCAGCCTCGGTGAACGAAGCGGGACGCCTGCGCATGCAGGCCTACCGGCTGGTGCTGTCGGCGGGCACGGGTGACACCGCGGCGTTGCCGCAGCAGGTGGCCGAGTTCGAGCGCAGCCTGGCCTTGTTGCGCGACGGTGCGCCCGAGCGGCCGCTGTTCGTGCCGTGGGAACACACCGTCAGGCTGCGCTTCGCGGCGGTCGAGCAGGACTGGCTGCATTTCCGAGACCACTTTGCGAGCCCGCTGTCGCCTGCGGCGCTGCTCGCCCTGGGCCCGGACGCCACCAGGTTCGTTGCCGACATCGATGCTTTCGTGGTGGCCATTGAATCGCACCTGTCGCGCTGGACCTCGTTGATGCACCTGCTGCAGGTGAGCCTGATGGCGCTGGCGGTGCTGGGCGCCGCCTTGCTGCTGTTCGCCGGCCATCTGTTCGTGCTGGAACCCGTCAGCCTGCTGAAGCGAGGTCTGCAGCGCATTCAGGGCGGCGACTTCGGGGCGCGCGTGGAGCCGCACACCACGGACGAGTTTGGCGCGCTGGCGACGGGCTTCAACAGCATGGCCGAGCAATTGCAGTCGATGTACCGCAGCTTGGAAAGCCGCGTCAGTGAGAAGACCGCGCAGCTCGAAGAAAAGCACCAGCGTCTGGAAAGCCTGTATGAGGTGACCAACCTCGTGAACCAGGCGACGACGCTCGACGCGCTGGCAGCCGGCTTCACGACCAGCGTCGCGCGCATCGCGCATGCCGACGGCGTGGCGCTGCGTTGGTCGGACCAAGGCAACAGCCGCTATGTGATGTTGGCATCGTACGGCCTGCCGCAGCAGATGCTGGATGTTGAGCACTGCCTGATGGCCGGCGACTGCCATTGCGGGTCGCCGACGGCACCGCCCGGTGCGCGTGTCATTCCGATCCGCGCCATGCAGCCCGCGCGGCTGGCGCACTGCGCAGAGGCGGGTTTCGAGACGCTGGTGTCGGTGCCGGTGCGGCTGCACGAGCGCCTGATGGGAGAAATCGACCTGTTCTTCCACGCCCAGATCGACATGCCTGCAGCTGAACGTTCGTTGCTGGAGGCGTTGGCCGTGCAACTGGGCGGCGCCATGGACAACCTGCGGCTGAACGCGCTGGGGCTGGAAGCTGCGGTGTCGCGGGAACGCGGTCTGCTGGGCAGCGAATTGCACGATTCGATTGCCCAGTCATTGGCATTCCTGAAGATTCAGGTGCAGCTGATGCGTGACGCGCTGGCCAGCGGCGACCGCCAGCAGGTCGACCATGTGCTGGCCGAGATCGACCTGGGGGTGCGCGAGAGTTACGGCGATGTGCGCGAACTGCTGTTGCACTTTCGAACCCGGGCGAATGCCGAAGACATCGAGCCGGCGCTGCAGACGACGCTGCGCAAGTTCGAGCAGCAGACGGGCTTGAAGACCACCTTCCAGATGGACGGCCAAGGCATGCCGGTGGCGCCCGATACCCAGGTTCAGGTGCTGCACATCGTGCAAGAGGCGTTGTCCAACGTGCGCAAGCACGCCCGTGCGGGCCAGGTCTGGCTCGACGTGCAGCAGCGCCCGCAATGGCGGCTGGAAGTGCGCGACGACGGTATCGGCATGGACAGCCAGGCCAGGCCGCCCGATGAGACCCATGTCGGCTTGCGCATCATGGCCGAGCGCGCTGCGCAACTGGGTGCACAGCTCGAAGTCTCGTCCACACCCGGCCGCGGCACCTCAGTGGTGCTGACGCTGCCCTCGACACCCCGGGCTGCGCTGCCCGGTGAGCCACCCCGCAGTCTGCGAGCCGCCTGATTTCCCATGAACCCTGCTGCAACCCATGCTGGCGTCACCCCCATCCGCATCCTGATCGTTGACGACCACACGTTGTTTCGTCGCGGCCTTACCGCATTGCTGCAACGCGAGCCACAGTTCGAGGTCATCGGCGACGCTGCAGATGCCAGCGAGGCGCAGCGCCGCGCCGAGGCGCTCAAGCCCGACCTGATCCTGCTCGACCATCACCTGCCCGGTGTCAGCGGCGCCGATGCGCTGCCCGCCTTGCTGCGCGCGGTACCGGGCGTGCGGGTGCTGATGTTGACGGTCAGCGAGGATGAAGGCGACCTGGCGGCGGCCCTGCGCGGTGGCGCCTGCGGCTACCTGCTGAAGACCATCGAAGGCGACGCGCTGGCATCGGCCATTCGCCGCGCCATGCGGGGTGAAGGCGTGGTCGCGCACGAGATGACCGGCAAGCTGTTTGCGGCCTACCGAGACGCCGCGTCACCGCTTGGGGCCTCGGCGCCGTCTTCGACACCGCCCGCGACGCCGGCCAGCATGGCGGCAAGTAGGCTGGACGTGCTGTCGCAGCGCGAGCTCGACATCCTGCGCGGCATCGGGCGCGGCCAGGCCAACAAGGAAATCGCGCGCACGCTGGGCATCGCCGAGTCCACCGTGAAGATTCACGTGCAGCACATCTTGCGCAAACTCGATGTCAGCTCGCGCGTTCATGCCGCAGTGATCGCCAGCGAACACGGTCTGAATGTCAGCGGCTTTGACGGACACCAAGGCGCAGGCCGTTCGCCGCCCGGGTAGTTCTTCCGGCCGATGGCAGCCCGCGCTGCCATCCCTCGTTTGCCGCGCGGCGCTGGTCCGGCAGAGGGATGTCGCCGCAGCGCGCTGATTCCTACAGTCTGCTCATGGTCAACGAGCGGACGGAATCATGACCCAGAAGAGCCAGGCCCTGGCGGTGCTGCTGGTCAGCACATTTGCCTTCACCGTGTGCTTCATGGTGTGGATGATGTTCGGCGTGATCGGAATCCCGATCAAGAAAACGCTGGGCCTGAACGCCACCGAATTCGGCTTGTTGATGGCCACGCCGGTACTGACGGGCTCGCTGGTGCGCGTGCCGCTGGGCATCTGGACCGACAAGTACGGCGGTCGCATCGTGATGACGCTGCTGATGGCGGCCACCGTGCCGGCCATCTGGATGATGAGTTACGCCACCGCGTACTGGCACTTCCTGGTCATCGGCCTGTTCGTGGGGCTGGCCGGTGGCTCGTTTTCGGTGGGTACGCCTTACGTCGCACGCTGGTTCCCGAAGAATCGCCAAGGCTTCGCGATGGGCGTCTACGGCGCCGGCAACTCGGGCGCAGCCGTCAACAAGTTCGTCGCGCCGGCTTTGCTGGTGGCCTTCGGCTGGACGATGGTGCCGATGGTCTACGCCGTCATCATGCTCATCACGGTGGTTCTGTTTTGGCTGCTGAGCGCCAGCGACCCGGCGCACCGGGTGCCGTCCAACACCAAGTTCAGCGACCAGCTGAAGATGCTGAAGGACCCGAAGGTGCTGAAGTACTGCCAGTACTACAGCATCGTCTTCGGCGGTTATGTGGGCCTGAGCCTGTGGATGGTGCAGTACTACATCGGCGAGTACGGGCTGGACATCCGCTCGGCTGCCTTGCTGGCCGCGTGCTTCTCGCTGCCCGGGGGCGTGCTGCGTGCCGTCGGTGGCTGGCTGTCGGACAAGTACGGCGCGCACAGCGTCACCTGGTGGGTGATGTGGGTCAGCTGGATCTGCCTGTTCCTGCTGAGCTACCCGCAAACCGACATGACCGTCCTCACCACCGAGGGCCCCAAGAGCTTCCACATCGGCCTGAACGTGGTGACCTTCACCGCATTGATGTTCGTGCTGGGCATCGCCTTCGCCTTCGGCAAGGCCAGTGTCTTCAAGTACATCAGCGACGACTATCCCGACAACATCGGCACGGTCAGCGGCATCGTCGGCCTCGCAGGTGGCCTGGGCGGTTTCGTGCTGCCCATCATGTTCGGCGCGCTGATGGACCTGACCGGCATCCGGTCCAGCGCCTTCATGCTGATGTACGGCGTGGTTTGGGTCTCGTTGATCTGGATGTACTGGACCGAGGTGCGCCGCACCGAACTGATGGGCCCGAATGCCCCTGCATCGCCGCTTTCTCCCAGCCTGGCGCGCTGAACCTGATTCCTACCGGAAGCCTTTGATGACCAGCACCACCCCTGCCGCGTCGTCCCCGCGCGACCCATCAAGCGACATCGTTGACTGGCGGCCCGAGGACGAGACGTTCTGGAACACCACCGGCAAGAAAATCGCCTATCGCAACCTCTGGATCTCGGTGCCCGCACTGCTGTGCGGCTTTGCGGTCTGGGGCATGTGGGGAATCATCACCGTGCAGATGATGAACCTGGGCTTCCCGTTCACCCAGGCTGAACTGTTCACACTGACCGCCATCGCCGGCATCGCCGGCGCCACGATGCGCATCCCTGCGTCGTTCCTGATCCGCCTCGCCGGCGGGCGCAACACCATCTTCCTGACCACCGCGATGCTGCTGGCGCCGGCCATCGGCACCGGCATCGTGCTGCAGCACCCGGACTGGCCGCTGTGGAGCTTTCAGCTGATGGCGCTGTGGTCGGGCGTGGGCGGCGGCAACTTCGCCAGTTCGATGTCCAACATCAGCACCTTCTTCCCGAAACGGCTGCAGGGCACGGCGCTGGGCCTCAACGCAGGTCTTGGCAACTTCGGCGTGACGACGATGCAGATCGTCATTCCACTCGTGATGACGCTGTCGATCTTCGGCAGCTTCGGTGGCAAGCCGATGACGCTGATGAAGGACAGCGGCTGGATCTTCGGACGTATCGCCGCAGGCACGCCGACCTGGATCCAGAACGCCGGCTTCGCATGGGTGTTGTCGCTGGTGCCGCTGGCCATCCTGTGCTGGTTCGGCATGAACAACCTGAAGACGGTGACGCCCGACAGCGGCCACCCGCTGGTGGCATTCGCCAAGATCACCTGGCTCTACACGCTGGCCTTCATCCCGGCGATCCTGGGCCTGTACCTGTACCTGCCCGCTCCCACCGGGCTGGGCCTGATCAGCATGTGGGTCGCGATCCCGCTCGACATTGCCAGTGCGCTGCTGATCATGAAGCTGGCCGCTTTCGGACCCATGAAGGAAAACGTCAGCAAACAGTTCGCGATCTTCAAGGACAAACACACCTGGTCGCTGACGGCGCTGTACATCGTCACCTTCGGCTCGTTCATCGGCTTTTCGATGGCGCTGCCGCTGTCGATGAAAGTCATCTTCGGCATCAGCCACGTACCTGACGCGGCCGGGGTCATGCAACACACCCTGAACAACCCCAACGCGCCGACGGTGCTGGCCTACGCGTGGATCGGCCCGTTCGTTGGCGCCGCCGTGCGGCCACTCGGTGGCTGGATTTCCGACAAGGTGGGCGGCTCCATCGTCACGCAGATCATCTCTGCGGTCATGGTGGTGGCCTCGGTCGCGGTGGGCTACGTGATGATGCTGGCCTACGGTTCGGCCACGCCTGAGCAGTACTTCCCGGCTTTCCTGGGCTTGTTCATCGTGCTGTTCTTTGCCAGCGGCATCGGCAATGGCTCGACGTTTCGCACCATTGGCGTGATCTTCGACCGCACCCAGGCCGGCCCGGTGCTCGGCTGGACCTCGGCGGTGGCGGCCTACGGCGCTTTCGTCGCCCCCATCGTCATCGGCGACCAGATCAAGGCCGGCACACCGCAGAACGCGATGTACGGCTTCGCGGTCTTCTATGCGCTGTGCCTGGTGCTGAACTGGTGGTTCTATCTGCGCAAGAACGCATATGTGAAGAACCCTTGAAAAACCCGTGAAGAACCGCTGAGCCCAGTTGACCAGGCTCGGCACCGCTTCAACAACCCCTTCCAGAAAGGCGCTCGATGAGCCACTTCCTCGACCGACTGAACTACTTCTCGAACCCGCGCGAAACGTTCTCTGGCGACCACGGTGTCACCACCGGCGAAGACCGCACCTGGGAGGACGTCTACCGCAACCGCTGGGCGCACGACAAGATCGTGCGCAGCACGCACGGCGTCAACTGCACGGGTTCATGCTCTTGGAAAATCTACGTCAAGGGCGGCATCGTGACCTGGGAAACCCAGCAGACCGACTACCCGCGCACACGCTGGGACATGCCCAACCACGAACCGCGCGGCTGCTCGCGCGGTGCCAGCTACAGCTGGTACCTGTACAGCGCCAACCGCGTGAAGTACCCGATGGTGCGCGGCCGCTTGCTGAAGAGCTGGCGCGAGGCGCGCCTGGCGCATGACCCGGTCGATGCCTGGGCCAGCATCGTCGAAGACGACGCCAAGCGGCGCGATTACCAGCAGATCCGCGGCCTGGGCGGCTTCGTGCGGTCGAACTGGGACGAGGTCAACGAGATCGTTGCTGCGGCCAATGTCTACACGATCAAGAAGCACGGCCCCGACCGGATCATCGGTTTCTCGCCGATCCCGGCGATGAGCATGGTGAGTTACGCAGCCGGCAGCCGTTACCTGAGCCTGATCGGCGGCGTCTGCATGAGCTTTTACGACTGGTATTGCGACCTGCCCCCCAGCAGCCCGCAGGTGTGGGGCGAGCAGACCGACGTGCCTGAATCGGCCGACTGGTTCAACAGCAGCTTCATCATCGCCTGGGGTTCGAACGTGCCGCAAACGCGCACGCCAGACGCGCACTTCTTCACCGAGGTTCGCTACAAGGGCACGAAGACGGTGGCGGTGACACCGGACTATTCTGAAGTCGCCAAGCTGGCCGACATCTGGATGAACCCGAAGCAGGGCACCGATGCCGCAGTGGCGATGGCGATGGGCCATGTGATCTTGAAGGAGTTCTATTTCCCGGATCAGGGACAGCGCAGCGAGTACTTCGACGACTACGTGCGCCGCTATACCGACATGCCGATGCTGGTGATGCTGAAGGAGCACACCTTGCCGAACGGTGACGTCATCACCGTGCCCGACCGTTACGTCCGCGCATCGGACTTCAACGGCAAGCTCGGCCAGGCCAACAACCCGGAATGGAAGACGGTGGCCTTCGACGACACGGGCAAAGTCGTGCTTCCGCAAGGCGCCATCGGTTTCCGCTGGGGCCCGGAAGGCCGCGCCGACCAAGGGCAGTGGAACCTGGAGGCGAAGGAAGCGCGCCATGGCAACGCCGTGAAGTTGCAGCTGTCGGTGCTGGAAGGCGCTGACCCGAGTGCCGACACGGCGAAGGTCGGCTTTCCGTATTTCGGCGGCATCGTCAGCGAGAACTTTCCGAACAACGTGCAAACGGACGTGCTGGTGCGCACGGTACCGGTGCGGCGCATATCGCTGGGAAAAGCGGGTGAGCAGCGCGAGGCCTTGGTCGCCACGGTGTTCGACTTGCAGGTGGCCAATTACGGGGTTGCCCGCGGGCTGGACGGCGAACTGGCAGCGAAGAGTTTCGACGACGACACGCCCTACACGCCGGCCTGGCAAGAGCGAATTACCGGCACGCCGCGCGCGCAGCTCATCACCGTGGCGCGGCAGTTTGCCGAGAACGCGCACAAGACGCATGGCAAGTCGATGGTGATCATCGGTGCGGCGATGAATCACTGGTACCACAGCGACATGAACTACCGCGGTGTCATCAACATGCTGATGATGTGCGGTTGCATCGGCAAGAGCGGTGGCGGCTGGGCGCATTACGTAGGCCAGGAAAAACTTCGCCCGCAAACCGGCTGGACGCCGCTGGCCTTTGCACTCGACTGGGTGCGCCCTCCGCGCCAGATGAACAGCACCAGCTTCTTTTATGCCCACACCGACCAGTGGCGCTACGAGAAGCTGGGCATGGAAGAAGTGCTCTCGCCGCTGGCCGACAAGGCCACCTACGGCGGCAGCATGATCGACTACAACGTGCGTGCCGAACGCATGGGCTGGCTGCCGAGTGCGCCGCAGTTGCAGACCAACCCGATGCAGGTGGTGCGCGACGCCACCGCAGCCGGCATGGATCCCAAGGACTATGTCGTCAAGGGCCTGCAGGACGGGACGGTCAAGCTGAGCTGCACCGACCCCGACCACCCGGACAACTGGCCACGCAACATGTTCGTGTGGCGCTCCAACATCCTGGGCTCATCGGGCAAGGGGCACGAGTATTTCCTCAAGCACTTGCTCGGGACCGGTAACGGCGTGCAGGGCAAGGACCTGGGAAGCGAGGAGGCCAAACCGACCGAAGTGGTCTGGCACGACAAGGCCCCGGAAGGCAAGCTCGACCTGCTGGTGACGCTGGACTTCCGCATGAGCACGACCTGTCTGTACAGCGACATCGTGTTGCCGACCGCCACCTGGTACGAGAAGAACGACCTCAATACCAGTGATATGCACCCCTTCATCCACCCACTGTCCACTGCCGTGGACCCGGCTTGGCAATCGCGCAGCGACTGGGACATCTACAAGGGCTTCGCGCAGAAGTTCAGCGAGGTTTGCGTCGGCCACCTCGGCGTCGAGCGCGACCTGGTGCTGATGCCGCTGATGCACGACAGCCCTTCAGAGCTGGCGCAGCCGTTCGAAGTAAAGGACTGGAAGCGCGGCGAGTGCGAGCTGATTCCGGGCAAGACGGCGCCGAACATCCAGGTCGTCGAGCGCGACTACCCGAATGTCTTCAAGCGCTTCACTGCCGTGGGTCCGCTGATGAACAAGATCGGCAATGGCGGCAAAGGCATCGCGTGGAACACGCAGACCGAGGTCAGGCAGCTTGGCGAGCTCAGCGGGCTGGTCACCGCAGAAGGCGTGACCTGCGGCATGCCGAAGATCGAGACCGACATCGATGCCTGCGAAATGATTCTGCAACTCGCACCCGAGACCAACGGCCATGTCGCCGTCAAGGCCTGGCAAGCTTTAGGCAAGCAGACAGGCCTGGACCACACGCACCTGGCGATTCACCGCGAGGACGAAAAGATCCGTTTCCGCGACATCCAGGCGCAGCCGCGCAAGATCATCAGCAGCCCCACCTGGAGCGGCATCGAGAGCGAGACCGTCTCGTACAACGCCGGCTACACCAACGTGCACGAAATGATCCCCTGGCGCACGCTGACCGGGCGCCAGCAGTTCTACATGGATCACCCGTGGATGATTGCCTTCGGCGAAGGCTTCACCAGCTATCGGCCGCCGGTGGACCTGAAGGCGACCGCCGGCATCCACGGCGTCAAGCCCAACGGCAACAAAGAGATCGCGCTGAACTTCATCACGCCGCACCAGAAGTGGGGCATCCACAGCACCTACACCGACAACCTGCTGATGTTGACGCTGAGCCGCGGCGGGCCGTGTGTCTGGCTGAGTGAAGACGACGCCAAGCTGATCGGCGTCGAAGACAACGACTGGATCGAACTCTTCAACCTGAACGGCGCGATCGCCGCCCGTGCGGTCGTCAGCCAGCGGGTCAAGCCGGGCATGGTGATGATGTACCACGCGCAGGAAAAGATCGTGAATACGCCGGGCTCCGAAATCACCGGCGCACGCGGCGGCATCCACAACTCGGTGACGCGCATCGTGCTCAAGCCCACCCACATGATCGGCGGCTACGCGCAGTTCAGCTACGGCTTCAATTACTACGGAACGATCGGCACCAACCGCGACGAATTTGTTGTGGTGCGCAAGATGAACGAAGTTGACTGGCTCGACACGCCGGTGGCCGACGAGTTGATCGAGCCGGTGCAGGCCGAAGGAGAGGTGGCATGAAGATCCGCGCCCAAATCGGCATGGTGCTGAACCTGGACAAGTGCATCGGTTGCCACACCTGTTCCGTCACCTGCAAGAACGTCTGGACCAGCCGCCCCGGCATGGAATACGCCTGGTTCAACAACGTCGAAACCAAGCCTGGCATCGGCTACCCCAAGGAATGGGAAAACCAAGACAAGTGGAACGGCGGCTGGATCCGCAAGGCCAACGGCGTGACCGAACTTCGCCAGGGCGCCAAATGGAAGCTGCTGATGCGCATCTTCGCCAACCCCAACCTGCCCGAGATCGACGACTACTACGAACCCTTCACCTTCGACTACCAGCACCTGCAGTCGGCGCCCGAAATGCGGGCCACACCGACGGCGCGTCCGCGCAGCCTGATCACCGGCAAGCAAATGGACAAGATCGTCTGGGGCCCGAACTGGGAAGAAATCCTGGGCGGCGAGTTCTCCAAGCGCAGCAAGGACAAGAACCTCGACGGCTTCGAGCAGGCGCAGAAAGACATGCTCGGCCAGTTCGAGAACACTTTCATGATGTACCTGCCGCGGTTGTGCGAACACTGCCTCAACCCGGCTTGCGTGGCGAGTTGCCCTTCAGGCAGCATCTACAAGCGCGAGGAAGACGGCATCGTGCTGATCGACCAGGACAAGTGCCGCGGCTGGCGCATGTGCGTCAGCGGTTGCCCGTACAAAAAGATCTACTACAACTGGAAAAGTGGCAAGGCCGAGAAGTGCACCTTTTGCTATCCGCGCATCGAAGCAGGCGAGCCGACGGTGTGCTCTGAGACCTGTGTCGGCCGCATTCGTTACCTGGGCGTGCTGCTGTATGACGCGGACCGCATCGAGGAAGCGGCCAGCGTCGAGCACGACCGCGACCTGTACCAGGCGCAACTCGACATCTTCATGGACCCGTTCGATCCGAAGGTGATCGCGCAGGCTCAACTCGACGGCATCCCAGACAAGTGGATGGAGGCCGCGCGCAAGAGCCCGGTCTACAAGATGGCTGTGCAATGGAAGGTGGCGCTGCCGCTGCACCCGGAATACCGCACGCTGCCGATGGTCTGGTACGTGCCGCCGCTGTCGCCCATCAGCGCAGCGGCCAATGCCGGGCATGTCGGCAGCAACGGCGAGATTCCGGACGTGCACCAGTTGCGCATCCCGGTCAATTACCTGGCCAACCTGCTGACCGCCGGCGACACCGTGCCCGTGGTGCGCGCGCTTGAACGCATGCTGGCGATGCGTGCCTACCAGCGCGAGAAACACGTCGACCAACGCATCAACCACGCCGTGCTGCAGCAAGTGGGCATCAGCCAGGCCGAAGTGGAAGACATGTACCACGTGATGGCGATTGCCAATTACGAAGACCGTTTCGTGATTCCGACCACGCACCGCGAATACGCCGAGAACACCTTCAACGTGCGCGGCGGCTGCGGCTTCACTTTCGGCAACGGCTGCTCTGAGGGCAGCAGCGATGTCAGCGTCTTCGGCAGCGAGAAGAAGCGCACGATTCCCATCAAGGCGGAGGTTTGACGACCATGTTTGCACTGAATCCCCCCCGCCCGATGAGCAAGAGCCTGCGTGTGCTGGCGGCCTTGCTCAGCTACCCCGACGCCCTGCATCGCAGCGTGCTTGGCGAATTGAGTGCCGTCTTGCAGGACGAACGCGCTGTGTCGGTATCACGCCGGCGGGAGCTGGCTGCGCTGATCGACAGCATCCAGCGTACCGATGCGCTACAGGCAGAGTCTGATTACGTCGAACTCTTCGACCGCGGCCGGTCCACGTCACTGCACCTGTTCGAACATGTGCACGGCGATTCGCGTGAGCGCGGCCCGGCGATGATCGACCTCGGGCAAACCTACGAGAAGGCCGGGCTGATCCTGGCTGAAGGTGAATTGCCTGATTACTTGCCTGCGGTGCTGGAATTCGTTTCGACCCAGCCACCGAGCGAGGCCAAAGCCTTTCTGGGCGAGATGAGCCACATCTTCAACGCCATCTTCGGCGCGCTGCAGCAGCAGGGCAGCGCCTACGCCAGCGTGCTGGGTGCTCTGCTCGAGCTGGCGGGCGAGAAGGCCGAACCTGTCACGCCGCCGGTTGAGCCGCCCCTCGACGAGAGCTGGGCCGAACCCGTCGTCTTCGATGGCTGTTCGTCAAAAGGCCAGGCCAAGCCCGGTCAACCACAGCCCATGCATATCGTTCGCAAGCCCAACGTGGTGAATGGTCAAGGTCAAGGCCGAGGTCAAGAACAAGCTCAAGGAGTCGCACCATGAACGGTGTTTACGGCTTTCTGTTCCAGGTCTACCCGTATGTGTGTTTCACGGTATTCCTGTTGGGCAGCCTGTTGCGCTTCGACCGCGATCAATACACGTGGAAGAGCGACTCGTCGCAGATGCTGCGCGCCGGATTGCTGCGCTGGGGCAGCAACCTGTTTCACTTCGGCATCCTGTTCCTGTTCTTCGGCCACTTGATCGGCCTGTTGATGCCGCATGCGCTGTACGGATTCTTCATGACGGCAGGCAACAAGCAGATGCTGGCTGTGGTGGCAGGAGGCATCGCTGGCGTCATCTGCTTCGTGGGACTGTCGATGCTGCTGTACCGCCGTATTTTCGACCCGCGTATCCGCTTGACCAGCCACGCGACGGACATCGCCATCCTGCTGGTGCTGTGGGTGCAATTGGTGATTGGGTTGATCACGCTGCCGTTCTCCTACCAGCACGCTGACGGCAGCATGATGCTGATCCTGGCCGATTGGGCGCAACGCATCTTGACCTTCCGGCCGGTGGACGCAACCGTGATGGCCACGCTGCCCTGGCCCTACCTGATCCATATCGTGTTCGGCATGACGATTTTTCTGCTATTCCCGTTCAGCCGGCTGGTGCATGTGTGGAGTGGGTTTGCCACGGTCACCTTCCTCTTCCGGCCGCACCAGATCGTGCGCAGCCGACGGCTCAATGTGCCGCCCGGCCATAACCAGCCGCGCCAGCCTGGCGCTGGCGTCTGACGGGGGAACCGTATGTCTGTCGAATCTGTAGACCTCAGAACCATTGCCGCGACGGCAGACTGGCCAACGTCAACGGCAACGTTAACGCCGACGCCGACGCCTACGCCGACGCCTACGCGTGTCGCACGCATCAACGGCGTGGCTTTGAACCTAGAAGCCGAAGCCCTAGCGCCAGAGGCTTTGCGCCAACGCGCTTACACCGAACTTCTGCGTCAGGCCGCCGTTCGCGACGGCCAACTCGATTCGGACGATGCCGCGGCGGTTGATGGCGTCGTCAGCGAAGCGGCTTCGCAGGCCATCGACGCCTGGCTGGAGGCCGAGCTTCGGGTGCCCGAGCCTTCAGAGGAAGCCTGCCGGCGCCATCACGCCGCGCATCCGGCGCGTTACCGCACGGGCGAGCAGGTGCGCGTACGCCATGTCCTTTTTTCGGTGACGCCGGGAACCGACGTGGTGGCACTGCGCAACCGTGCCGAGACTTGCCTGCTCGACGTGCGCTGCCACGATGGCACGGCCAGCGATGGTTTCGGCCGCTCGGCCCGTGAGTTGTCCAACTGCCCCAGCGGCGAACAAGGCGGTGAGTTGGGCTGGCTGAAGCCCGATGATTGCGCCCCGGAATTTGCGCGCGAACTCTTCGGTCACGTCGAGGTGGGGGTGCTGCCGCGCCTGGTGCACAGCCGCTTCGGCCTGCATGTGGTGGAGGTGCTGGAGCGCGAGGGCGGCGTGCCGCAGAGCTTCGAGGCTGTGCCTGGCGCGGTGGCGATGGCGCTGCGCCAACAGGCCTGGGTCACGGCCCTGCGGCAGTGCCTGCAGGTGCTGGCGGGGCAGGCCACGGTCGAGGGCATCGACCTCGACGCGGCGAACACGCCGCTGGTGCAGTAAGCCGGCTTTGACCGCCTTTGACCGCCTTTGACCGCCTGCCGTGGCTGACGAACTGCTGCAGCGCCTGCGGCGATTTCATGACGACTACTTTCCAGCGGTGGAAGGGCAGTTTCGCAGCCTGGTGAAGGAAGGCCAGCACCCGAACATCCTGTTCATCGGCTGTTCTGACTCGCGCCTGGTGCCCTACCAGCTGACGGGCACCGGGCCCGGCGAGGTCTTCATGATCCGCAACGTCGGCGCCTTCGTGCCGCCGCACAGCGGCTATATCCACACACCGTCGACACTGGCGGACCCGGGCCACCAGCCCGAGGCGCCACAGCGTTGGGTGGGCTACCACGGCACGGCAGCGGCCATCGAGTACGCCGTGCTGGTGCTGGGGGTCGAACGCATCGTGGTCTGCGGCCACAGCCACTGTGGCGGCATCCGCGCGCTGTACGAAGAGACCCCGCCGCAGGCCGTGCATCTGGGCGCCTGGCTCGAACTCGGGCGCGAGGCGGTGTTGCCGGTGCAAGTGACGCCCGAGGCGCTGCAACGAACCGAGCAGCGCTCGGTGGTGTTGCAGCTTGAACGCTTGATGGGCTACCCGATGGTGCGTGAGCGTGTCGAGGCCGGCCGCTTGGCGCTGCATGGCTGGCACTACGTGATCGAGGACGGTGAAGTCCACGTGTTCGACGTGCGCCGCGGCAGCTTTGTGCCGGCCTCGCAAGCCGAGCACAGCGGCACCGGGGCCTTCGATCACGCGCCCGTTCACGATGGCAGCAACGATCTCTAGCGCCAGCACCTGGCATGCGGTCCCGTTCCGCGGTTCGCTGACAGGGAGGCCATGGTCGAAGGGTTCGAATTCGACACGCCGTGCACGCCGTGCACGCCGTAAACGCCGTACATGCCGCAGGTTCAGTCGACATCGATCTGCAACTTCTTTGCACGCCGCTTTTGCACGCCGCTTCCAACCCGGCACTTTCTTGAGGAGCACACCATGAACAAGTTGCCACTGATCCATCTGCGCTCTGCCGTGCTGGCTTTGGCGTTGGCATCGTCGCTGGTGGTCGCACTCGGTGGTCGCACCAGTGCGGCTTCATCCAAACTGACCATCGCCGCAGCGGCGCCGCTCGCAAGCGGCACCGGCTTCGTCTACAGCGCCAACGAAGGCGAAGATTCGATCAGCCGCATCGATCTGGCGACCGGCCAGGTGACGACGCTGCCGCTGCCCATCACGCCCCACAACGTACAGATTTCGCCCGATGGGCGCCGGTTGTTTGCGGTGGGCTCGATGACCGGGCAAACGAACGCGGCTGGACCGGGCGCAGTGCCTGGCGGACACGCACACACACACGCTGCTGCGAAGGAACCCGGTGGACTGCTGATCTTCGATGCGATTGCCGCGAAAGCCGCAAGGGCCACGCTCGTGACCGTTGGCCGCGCCCCGGCGCATGTGGTGGTCGATGCGCGTGGCGAGCGCGCTTACGTTCGCAATGCCGAGGACAACGCCGTGTCCGTGGTGGATGTGATGCGCGCTTCGGTTGTACACACCGTGTGACGGGGTCGGTGCGCGTCGGCAAGGGTCCCGGCGGCATCACCTACCGGCCAGAGCCGCGCTGAGCGCACGAAGGGCGCGCAACGGTGATGCTCAACTGAACTGCACCGGCCTGCCCTGCACATCGAAGGGGATGAAGCCGCCAATGCGGCCGGACTTGATGGAATCGACCATGCGCTGCAGGGGCGCTTCGGCTTGCTGGCTCGTCGGGCTGGCCCCTCCTGACCCTTGAAGCGCGGCGACGAACACCATGTCCCAGGCGTGCTCGAACTGCTTCGACTCTTCAATCAGCGCGTCGAACGAGGCCAGTTCGCCCGGCAACTTGTCGACGCACATCAGCGGCGTCAACGTCCCGCCCCGGCCAGCGTCGAAGCCCGCCCGCTGTTCGGCCGTGGCGTCCCCATCGAGGCCGGCGGTGGCAAAGACGAACAACAAGCGCTGAGGCTCAGACTGCTCGTTGGCAGCCCGCAGCAGATCGTCGAAACTTTCGATGCTCATGGTGGGTTTTCTAAAGCAGGCGTGTGCAGCAACACGGTGACCAGCAGCGACGCGTCGGTGACGGCAGTCACCGCGTGGGGCTCACCGCCGATGAGCATGACCAGTTGGCCCGCGCGAAGATTGCAGGTATGGCCAAGCGTCGTCACGGCGGCTTGGCCTTCGAGGCAGTGGATGGTGATTGCACCCGCTACGCTGTGCTGCGGCATCCCACTGCCAGCGCGCAAGACCAAGCGCATCAACTGCAATGCGGGCGTCTTCAACAGGCTGGTCGTCACCGCTTCCTGAAGGCCGGCGCCGAGCGGCTGGACGTCGATCAGGTCGAGGGGTTGGGCGTGTGGCAAAGCCATGATGTCTCCCGAAGGTTGCTGCTGCGCTGTCCAGCAACATCCAATGATGCGCTCTGTTCGCCCTTGTCCTCCCTGGGTCGCCCTGGCGCCCATCAGGGTGGGTCGCGCGGTTGCCAGGGCGTGATGAGTTCATGGGCAGAGGGTCGCGAACGCCGCCGAACCTCTATCGGTGTGCCGATCGAAACAAGCTCACAGCGCGTTCACCGCTGTGCAAGTCAAAGGCTTGGGCGAAGCAAGCTGTCCGCAGCGCATGGCCACTGGTCAGCATGGCCGCGAACCCCATGCCATGGGCTGACAGCAACAGGTTCATTAAGGCAGCGCCGATGGCGACATAACGTTCGGTCTCTGGCACGTCACGGTGGGGCGGGTCGATCAACGCCACTGCCAGCAGCAGTTCGGGCGCACGGAATGCCTTCTCACGCGACTGCGCCTGGGCACAGCTCGAAGCCGTGGGAAGCCGCTCGAGCAAGGCACGCGCGAACACGTCGGCCAAGGCCTCGCGCTGCGAAGCTGCAATGTGAATCAAGCGCCAAGGGCGCAGCAACTCATGATCGGGCGCGCAGCCCGCTGCCTCCACCATGTGTTGCAACTGCCCGACGCTGGGCCCGGGTGCGACGAGGCGCTTGGGCGAGACCGAAAAGCGCCCGGTGATGAGCGCTTGGGTCAGAGCACCGAGATCAACTTCGGGGCACGCGGAAGATGGGTTCATGGGATGCCGCGCCGCCGCGATGAGCTGACCGCGCGAAAGGATGATTCAGGGCCGGTGGTTTCGGCCAGGGTTGCGCCGTCGAGCGTGTAAACCGTGCCGCGTCCTGCACCGCGCCGATGAAGGCAGTGCCATCGCAGTTTGGCCCGCTGGGACGCGTCCGTCCAGCACCTTGGGTTGCGCCGGCGTGCGCGTGGACCGTGACGTACCAGGGTTCCCAGGCCGGGGCGACCAATGCTCCACGGGCCGCATGGACGCACGACATCGCCACCGTCTTCACGGTCTCCACCGTCACCGCAGATGCGCAAGACAGCCCCTCACCTCTGCGCCCCAGCCGGATCGATACGTGCCGGCCCTTCATCCTGGAGACGCTGACCAAGTTCGCGACGCTCACCACAGCCGGGCTGCAGCGACGCCAGCGCACCCTGCACGTGGTGTCGGCGTCATGCAGGCCCGGCTGTCAAACAGCAGAGTCGACCCGCACATCCGGCATCACCGGTGCTTCACGCGTGCTGATGCCGGGGCGGCAGCAGTCGCGCGTCAGCCCATCGGCACGGCCAGTCGTCACGGCGGCGCGACAACGAAGGTGACCGTCACCGAACGCGCGCCGCTCATGCGCACCGTGCACGTCAAGGCCGTGCCGCTGCAGGCGCCGACCCAGCCCGAAAACCTGAAGCCATTGGGCACGATGGCTGTCAGGGTGACGAGGGTGTCCAGCGCGAAGCGGGTGCTGCAGCGCAGGCCGCAGTCGATGCCTGTCGGTTGCGAAATGACGAACACGGTCTGCCCAGTGCTCGCGCCGGGAAAGACCACGGCCACTTGCAGCTCGGCGTCCACCGGCCCCGTGCCGCCCTTGTCGTCGCCGCCGCCGCACGCGGCAAGCATCGACATGGCCGCGCACAGCCAGACGGCGCGTGCCCAGCCCGGCCACAGGCCATCGAGATAGGCCGCTGGAGAGGGGACCAGTGCGGATCCGTTCGTGGCAAGGGCGAGGCTGCCCCGTTCAGTGGGTGTCATCGATCGTTCTCTCAAGGCCGACAGGCAATGGTTGGAAGGCGGTCACCAGCGGCGCGGTGCCGTGGCGCCAGGACTCAGAGGCTGAGAGTTTTTCGACTGTGACCGAGCAGCGCGTCAAAGGGCGTCCGATCTAGGCGCAAAGCACAGCCATAGCTCGGGCTATGGCGCGCATTTGCAACGACGAGCGGGCGTCTTTTGGCGTGATGAGTGGGCATGATCGAAAGACTCTCAGCCTCTCAGCGCCTGCGCCACACACTCGCCAACCAAGGCTGTTGCTCGATCGGAAGGCCCGGCGGGCGGTAGAAGTGGTTCAACTCTTCGAAACCGGCGGCCGTCACCAGCGCGCGCCAAGTGGGCCAGTCGTGGAATGCGCCGTAGCGCTCACCGTTCCAGCCCTCCTGGCCATCGCCGCGCGGGTTGGAACTGAACAGCACGCCGCCAGGCCGCAGGCAGGCCTGCAGTTGCCGCAGCACCTGCGGCAGCACCTGTCGGGGCACATGGAACAGCACGGCGTTGGCAAACACGCCGTCGTAGCGCTGCGGGGGCAGTTCGAGTTGCAGGAAGCTCTGCTCCAGCACCTCGCACCCGCTATGGGCGCGCGCCAGCGCCGCCGCGCCGGGCGCCCCCTCCAGGCCGACGGCGCGGTGGCCCAGCATCTTGAAGGTTTTCAGGTCGCGCCCGGGCCCGCAACCGAAGTCCAGCAGGTCAAAGGGCGGCGGCCCGCGCAGGTGCTGCAGAAACGCCGCGATGTTCTGGCTGACATCGTGATCTCGCGTGCCTTCCCAATAACTCTGGGCGTGCTGCTCGTAGTGCGCCAGGGTGCGCGCGGCAATGTACTGCAGGTCTTCGGGACTCAGTGGCATGCCGCATCATTTCATGCGGCGGCGTCGTGCCCGGCCCGGCGGCCGTGCCGCGCTTTCAACCACTGGGATCGTCGACATGGCAGGTGCTGCGCTTCATGCAGTCACGCAGGGCACGCACTCGCTTGATGGCGCCGCTGCGATCGTCGAACTCAGCCACCATCAGGTCGAGCGCGGCCCGCTGCTCATGGTGTTCCACCGGCAGCCAGGGCGTTCCGAGCGCGGCCCACTGCACATCGCTGAGCAGCAACTCACCGGTCAGAAAGATCTGCCGGCCCGGCGTACCCGCGCCAAACGACGTGGCCACCGCCCGCCCGGCGTCGCCGGGCCGGCACAGGCCGTGTGCCATCGTCGGGTCGAACACGAGCAGGTCCCCGTGCGCCAGCGCCTGGCACACGCCCGCATGCGGCATCACGAATTCGACGTCGGCGAGGTCGAGCGCAAGCAGCCAGAACAGGCAGCGCGACCAGTGGCGGCTGACGTCGTTGTGAAAACCCGCGCCGCGCGCTGCCAGGTAGTCGATGCGCGTGCCCACGCTGAGCCGGTAGTCCTCGAGATCGCTCCCGAGCACGCCCGTCAGCTGCAAGGCGCTGGCAATGCTGCCCACCAGGTCGGGCACGCGGGGCGCTGCAACAGCCAGATCAGACGGCGTGGTGGTGGCGTAGTCGATGTCCGCAGGCGTCTCGATGCTGACGCGCGCGTCGCCCGCGCTCGCCAGGCTCGCCAGCGAGCCGGCATCAAGAAACGACGTGCGCACCACGTGCACCCAGCCGTAAGGCGCGCGCGCGTCGCCAGCATGCTGCGGCTCTTCGCTGCGCACCGCAAAGGCAAGAAACGGCGCCGGCACCGAATGCACATTGGCGGCGATGACGCGATGGGAAAGCGGCGCGGGTTCGGTGGGCACCCTGTGATTGTCACGAAGGTAGACATGAGACGGTACACGTACGACGGTACCCGTCCAGCGGTACACATGCTGAACCACACCGAGGAGCACACACCGCGGGGCGGCGGGTGCGCTGGCAGCGAAAGGTTCCAACGTCCTTGCTAATGCGAACGATTCGCATTACAGTTTCAGCATGGCCAGTCCCAACCCCCACCGCATCTCAGACCCCGACATCGCCCGCGCCCGGCATGAGGGGCGCGTCATCTTTGACGATGCGCAGGAGGCGCGGTCGATGCATCGTCGCTGGCGCAGCAGCGAACTCTTGGGCACCAAGACCGAAGTCGAGATCGAACATGGCGAGGCTGTCTATCGCCTGCGCCTGACCGCGCTGGGCAAGCTCATCCTGACCAAGTAATTCCCGCGCTTGACGCACCCCGCTACAGCGTCCTTCCTTCCTCCACCCCCACCCGGTTCTTTCGAACCGGTCCGCACCAGCCAGCTACGCGCCAGCCCGTGCTTCCTCTCACCAGGATGCCCTCGTGCTGCGCCAGACACCCGTCACGCTCGCTTTTTTCGCTTTTTTCGCTGCCTGGAGCCTTGGCGCTCCGGCAGCGCATGCCCAAGCGCATGCCCAAGTTCAGGCTCAGGCTCCCAAACCCAGTGCCGATGCGGCGCCGGTCGCACTGCCGGCCATCACCAACAGCGCCACGCGCACCGACCGCCGTGTCGACGACGTGCCCGCCAGCGTGACGGTGCTGCCGGCCGCAGCCATCGAGACCACCGGCGCGCGCGACCTGAACGACCTGTTCCGCAACCAGGTCGACCTCAGCGTGCGCACCGGCCCCACACGTTTCGGCGCGGCCTTCGGCAGCACCGGTCGCGCCGGTAACGAAGGGCTGAACATCCGCGGCCTCGAAGGCAACCAGGT
>Ga0209591_10002655_pt1 | contig 21311 bp, 20 predicted proteins | sample MAT01_FD_187207 | JGI IMG/M metagenome (GOLD analysis project Ga0209591, IMG submission 187207) | Freshwater microbial communities from Lake Fryxell liftoff mats and glacier meltwater in Antarctica - MAT-01 (SPAdes) (version 2) | ecosystem: Environmental > Aquatic > Freshwater > Ice > Liftoff... | reverse complement strand
GGCGTTGGCGCGCTTGATGGGGAGCACAGGGGAGATGCCGCCGGAGGCCGTGGACGAGGTGCTGGCGGTGTCCGAGCGGGGTCTGGGAGATCTGGACCGGGCGGGGGAGATCGCGTGGCCGATGTTGCCGGATGCGAGGTTGGCGACTCCCGACGACCCGGTGCTGGCGGAGTTGCTGGACGAGATCGGGCGGATCGCCGTGCCCGGGGCCAGCGCCGATCTGTTCGCGTCCCGTTTTCTGCGCGAGGCACAGCCGGCGGGCCCGGACGGGACCCCACAGACGGATCAGCTGCCCGGTGTGCCACCGGAGGTCGGCTGGTTGGTGCTGCCGGGGAACCATCTGCGGGCCTTGCGGGACGGGACGATCACGCCGGTGGAGCTGTCGATGCTGGAGACGGAGTGCCAGGAAGGTGCGCGCGCGGTGTGTGAGAGCGGGTTCCGGGTCCCGGGTTCGTCGGCGAGCCCGAACGAGCTCGTCGATCCCCGGCGCGCGGCCGACCTGGGGGCGCTGAACTCGGCGTTGAGCGCCTACTGGACGCAGTTCCAGATCGATCCGGGGGCCGTGGCGACCCGCGAGGCGTGGGACGCGGTCGAGGTGGCGAAGACCGGCTTGATCGGGAGCATGCGGGGCACGACGGAGCCGGACTCCGTCGTACCCCGGCCGGAGTTCGCCGCCGTGCCCGTGCAGCCGAGCGAGGTCGCGCGGCTCACCGCGACGGCGCAGACCGACCCCCTCGACGCCTTGTTCAGGAACCTTCCCGGTGGGGATCCGACGACCGTCGACCCGTCGGCGCAGGACGAGTTCGTCCGGCGCCTGCTCGGCGCGAACCGCGTCTACAACCTCACCTTCCCGCTCCCGCCCAGGAGCGCAGCACCTGCTTCCGAGGCCGGGTCGCCGTCAGGGGACGTGGCCGAGTCCCCGGACGAGTCGGCGTCCTCGACGGAGGAGGCGCGCGTGCCGTCCGGCAACGGTGGCGGCGTGGTCGTGGCTCCGGAGTTGCCCCGCCGGGACGACCCGATCGGTGACCTGATCGCCGGGGGGTGGCCGGCGCCGCCGGAAGAGCTGCCGCGCATGAACGAACCGGATTCCACTCCGATCGATCCGAACGAGTTCGATCCCAACCGTGCCGGGGACCTGGCGCCGGTCGAGCCCCCCGAAGTCGACACCGAGACCTTCCCGGCCCGGGACGAGGTTCTCGAGCGCATCCTCGCGCCCGACGGAACCCCGGGACTGTTCACCTCGCCGCGGGGTCAGGAGGAGGTTCCGACCTCGAACGGCAGGCCGGTCGAGAGCGAGCGCCCCGACGCCGTCGAGCCGTCCCCGGCGTTGCGCCCGGCAGGCGGCTCTGCGCTCACCCCGCCGGCTGCCCCGGTTGATCCGGTCGTGCCGCAAGCGGTGCGGTACGCCCCGTTGCCCGGTGGTGGGCAGGGCGTCGTCGTCGATGAGCAGCAGTTCCTGGGCGCGCCGGTCTCCGAGCGGGATCAGGTGCCTGACCGGCCGCCCGTGGGTGGTGGTGTTCGGTCTGGTGATCGGGTGGGGTCCGTGGGCGGGAACGGCCCTGACGGCGTCGCTGAGCCCTACTCGGCAGGTGTTGGCGTGGGTTCTGCTGCGGGTGAGGCGTCGGCTGGTGCGGGTGGGTCGCGGGTGAACAGCAATGGTCGTCGTGCGGTGTTGGTGGGTTCGCAGGTGTTGGTGGGTGACGGGCGACCGGGGACGTCGCGGGGTCGGGTGGACTTCTTCCGGGATGCTGGTGGTGTGACGGAGGCTGTGGTGTCGTCTCCTCGGCGGGTGGACGGTGGTGATGGGACGACGTCGGTGTGGGTGCCGAATCTGGGTGTGTCGGTGGCCGGCAATGTGGGGGCTGGGGGGGTGACGTCGGTGCAGCGGGTGGAGTCGGCGCGGTTCCCGGTGGGGGCGTCGTCGCAGGTGGTGCGGCTCCGTACGGGTGAGTTCACGCAGGTGTTGGCGGGTGGGGGTGAGGGTTCGGTGCCGGGGTCGGTGTCCTATCGGCCGGTGGCGGGTGATCCTCGGGTGCAGGATGTGGTGGTGTCCCCGAGTGTGACCGAGGTGGTCAATGCCGGTGGGAGCACGACGGTCACCTACAGCGGGTTGGTGCCGGTGAATCGGCGGTGGAATCCGTTGGGGGCCCCGGAGCGGTTCCGGGTGGCGGTGGGTACGCAGATGCGGGAGGTCCAGCGGCGGGTGGTCGTTGCGGCGCCGGCGCGGGTGTCCGAACCGCTTTATGAGCCTGCGGGTGGTGGCGCGTACGAAGGGGTCGAGGAGCCGGTGTATCAGCGGTCGTATTCGGGTGGGGTGGAGCTGTCACCGGTGTTGGTTCCGTCGCGGCGTCCGGTGTCGCGTCCGTCGGTGCAGGTTCCGGCGGTACGGGTCCCGGCGGTGCAGCCGGTGCCGGTGCGGGCGCCGGAGCCGAGCTGGCAGGACCGGGCCGGGCGGGTGGCCGGCCAGGTGGGTGAGGGGCTCGTGTGGACGGCGGTGACGGTGGGGGGTGTCGTGGTGTGGGTGCTCACCGGGGGAGGGACCAGCCAGTTCGCGCCCTGACGACCCCACGGTGTCGATGAGGTTGGTGGATGTGTTGTCCCTCCGCGACGACGGTGACGGCTGGGCGCGGTGTGCGCTCGGTCACCGCCACTGGGGTCGCTTCGGAGCCGCGGGTCTGTTGCTGTGGCACGAGGACCGCGTGTTGCTGCAGCACCGGGCGTTGTGGAGCGATCACGGCGGCACGTGGGGCGTCCTCGGTGGGGCCCGTAACCGGGTGGAGACGGCCGAGCAGGCCGCACAGCGGGAGGCAGCCGAGGAGGCGGGCCTCCCGGCCGGTGCCTACGAGGTGGCGGGCCGGCACCTCGACGACCACGGTGGCTGGGGCTACACCACCGTCGTTGGCCGGGCGGTGACCGCGTTCCGGCTGGCTGCGCTCACCGCCGAGACGATCGAGGTGCGCTGGGTGAGGGCCGACGAGCTGGGTGTCCTGCCTCTGCACCCCGGGTTCGCCGGGAGCTGGGACGTGGTGCGCGCGATCGTGTGAGCGGGGCGGGTTCGGTGCAGGAGCGGTTCGGTGCAGGAGGAGCGGCTCAGCGCAGGAGCGACGTGGGGTCGATCGTGACGGCGAACGGCTCGGTGAGCACGAGCATCTGCCCGGGCTCGGCGCGACCGGTCTCGACGTAGCGCCCGCCGGGGCCCAGCCCGTACGCCACGATGTGCGGTGGGTCCAGCTCGACCCGCAGGTACACGGGTATCCCGGCCTGGGCGTACAGGCCTGGTTTGCGGAAGCGGTCATCGGAACGGGAGGAGGGCGACACGATCTCGGCGGCGAGCAGCACCTGTGCGGCGGGGAAGTTGCACAGCTCCGGATCGACGTCCCGTATCACGACGAGGTCCGGGATCGGGCGCTGGTCGGGAGCGAGGATGACCCCGACGCCGTCGGCCACCGTCAGCCCGGACGGTGCGGCGTCCTCGACGAGGTTGACCAACCGTCGCTGGGCCCGCTGGTGTGTGAGCTTGGGCGGGGACATGACGCGCGGTACCCCGTCCACGAGTTCGTAGCGGAGGCCGTTCTCCGGCAGCGCGTCGATGTCGGAGATCGTCCAGCCCTGCGGGGACGGTGCCAGCGGCACGGTCTCGATCGTGGTCATCAGGCCCCCTCGCGGTGGTTCGCCCCAGCGTACCGTCCCCGGGCTGCCGACCGGCATCATTGTCCGTCGTGGGGCGACTGGTGGTGATCGAAGGACTGGACGGTGCGGGCAAGCGGACGCTGGCCGGGTCCCTGTCCTTCGGCGGTGCGCGCGTCGCGCGGTTCACCTTCCCCCGCTACGACTCCGACGTGCACGCCGAGCTGGCCCGCGACGCGCTCCACGGCCGGCTCGGTGACACGGCCGACTCGGTGTACGGGATGGCGCTGCTGTTCGCGCTGGACCGCCGGGGGGCCGCCGCCGAACTGGACGCCGCCCGCCGGACGCACGACGTCGTGCTCGTGGACCGCTACGTCGCCTCCAACGCCGCGTACGGCGCCGCCCGGCTCGGTCAGGGCGCGGCCGGTGGGTTCGTGGAGTGGGTCCGGACACTGGAGGTCGAACGGTTCGCGATTCCCCGGCCCGACCACCAGGTGTACTTGTCCGTGCCACACGCCGTCGCCGCCGAGCGGGTCGCGCACCGGGAGCGCACCGAGCCGGGCCGGGAGCGTGACGCCTACGAGTCCGACGGCGGCCTGCAGGAGCGGACGGGCGCGGTGTACGCACAGCTCGCGGCCGTGTCCTGGCTCTCGCCGTGGACCGTCCTGGACGGGGCGGCGCCCCCGGACGCCGACGCGCTGGCGGCTCGACTCCTGGGGTAGGCGGAGTCCGCACGTCGTCCCACACCGGGTCAGGCGTGGTCCGCTACCGGCCAATGGGATGCTCACCCCATGAAGTCTCGGGTTCTGGTAGTGGACGACGACCCGGCGTTGGCCGAGATGCTCACCATCGTGCTGCGAGGTGAGGGGTTCGACACCGCCGTCGTGGGCGACGGCACGCGCGCGCTCCCGGCGGTGCGGGAGCTTCGGCCCGACGTCGTCCTGCTGGATCTGATGCTGCCCGGCATGAACGGCATCGACGTCTGCCGCGCGATCCGGTCGGAGTCGGGGGTGCCGATCGTCATGCTGACGGCGAAGACCGACACGGTCGACATCGTGCTCGGGCTGGAGTCCGGCGCCGACGACTACGTCGTCAAACCGTTCAAGCCCAAGGAGCTGATCGCCCGGATCCGCGCCAGGGTCCGGCGCACCGAGAACGAGCCCGCCGAGCAGCTCTCCATCGGCGACGTCACGATCGACGTCCCCGCCCACCAGGTCGAGCGGGCCGGCGAGCAGATCGCGCTCACACCGCTGGAGTTCGACCTGCTCGTGGCGCTGGCCCGCAAGCCGCGCCAGGTGTTCACGCGCGAGGTGCTGCTTCAGCAGGTGTGGGGCTATCGGCACGCGGCCGACACCCGCCTGGTGAACGTCCACGTCCAGCGCCTGCGGTCCAAGGTGGAGCAGGATCCCGAACACCCCGAGGTCGTGCTGACGGTTCGCGGCGTGGGCTACAAGGCGGGCCCTCCGTGACCCCATGACCGCTGTGCCGCTCGCCGACCGGACCCGCCACGGCATCGACCAGGCCCGCCAGCTCGGCGGGGAGCTGACCGACGCGTTCAACGCGGTCTGGCGGCGGTCGCTGCAGCTGCGGGTGGTGATCAGCACGCTCGCGCTGTCCACCACGGTGATCATCGTGCTCGGGTTGGTGTTGCAGACCCAGATCGCGCAACGCGTGGTGCAGGGCAAGGAGGTCGACACCCTGAGCCGCGCCGAGGCCGGCCGGATTCTTCTCGAACGCGCGCTGTCGGGCGTCGACCCGGACCGCGAGGGAGCTCAGGGCGAGCTCAACAACGCACTCGACGGCCTGACGAACGCGAGCGTCGCGGACGAGCCGGTCTCCCCGACGGCGGGGGAGTTCCGTGCGGTGCTCGCCACCGCCCGTCGGGACGGCGGCGCGGAGGTGTCCGCGGGGCCGGTCGCGGACGTGCCGTCCGACCTGCGTGACGCCGTCGCCACGGGCACCCTCTCGCGCAAGTACCTGACGCTGTCCGAGGACGGCGACGACGTGCCGATGCTGTTGATCGGGCAGCCGGTGCGCACCGCGAACGGCGACCTCGAGTTCTACATGCTGTTCCCCCTCGAGTCCGAGCAACGCACGCTCGGGCTGGTGCAGAGCACGCTGATCGTCGGCGGGCTCGTCCTGCTCCTGCTGCTGGCCGGCATCGCCAGCATCGTGACGCGGCAGGTGGTGCGCCCGATCCGGCAGGCCGCGGAGATCGCCGAGCGCTTCGCCGACGGGCACCTCGACGAGCGGATGGCGGTGCGGGGCGAGGACGAGGTCGCGCGGCTGGGCGAGTCCTACAACGAGATGGCCGGCAGCATCCAGCACCAGATCCGGCAGCTGGAGGAGTTCGGCGCGCTGCAGCGGAGGTTCACCTCCGACGTCAGCCACGAGCTGCGCACCCCGCTGACCACGGTCCGGATGGCGGCCGACGTGCTCTACGCGTCCCGTGAACAACTGCTGCCGGCGTTGCGCCGCAGCTCCGAGCTGCTCGTCACCGAGCTCGACCGGTTCGAGGCGCTGCTGGCTGACCTGTTGGAGATCAGCCGCCTCGACGCCGGGGTGGCCGAGCTCGGCGCCGAGCCCGTGGACATGCGCGGGGTCGTGTCGCGGGCCGTCGAGGCCGTCCGTGGCATCGCCGACGAGACCGCCACGCCGCTGGAGCTGGACCTGCCGGCGGGGGTGTACGCCGAGGTCGACCCACGCCGCGTCGAGCGGATCGTGCGCAACCTCGTCGCCAACGCGATCGACCACGGGGAGGGACGACCGGTCACGATCACACTGGGATCCGACGAGCGCACCGTCGCCGTCCTGGTGCGCGACCACGGCGTCGGGCTCCGTCCGGGGGAGGCGGGGCTGGTGTTCAACCGGTTCTGGCGCGCGGAGGAGTCGCGCGCCCGCCGCAGCGGCGGCAGCGGGCTCGGGCTGTCCATCGCCATCGAGGACGCCCGGTTGCACGGCGGCTGGCTGCAGGCCTGGGGCCAGATCGGCCGGGGCGCGACGTTCCGGCTGACGCTGCCGAGGGAGGTCGGCGACACCGTGGGGTCGAGCCCGTTGCCGCTGGGCCCCGAGCCGAACGCGCTGGGCCACGAGCAGAACGCGATGGGCCCCGAGCAGAACGCGATGGGCCCCGAGGAGAGCGCGGTGCTGCCCTCGGGGGCCGTCGGTTCGGTGCCCTCGCCGATCGTGACCGGGCGCCCGGTCACGGTCGCGGTGCCGTCGTGGTCCCCGTGTGACGACCGGGACTCGCTCGGCCGGCACACGCTCGGCGGGGACACGTTCGGCGGGGACACGTTCGGCGGGGACACGCTCGGCGGGGACACGCCGTGACGCCCGGCCGCCTCGCCACCGCCCGGGCTTCGGCCCGGGCCGCGGTGGCGGTCGTCCTCGTCCTGGCGGGAGCGGCGGGGTGTGCCAGCGTGCCCGCGGGCTCACCGGTGCAGGTGCTGCGTCAGGTCGGCGGCGGTGACGTGGTCCCCCCGCCGGGTCCCGTCGACGGCAGCAACGCCCTGGACCTCGTACGCGACTTCGTCACCGCGTCCGGCAGCAGCACCGATCAGCACGGCGCCGCCCGCCGCTTCCTCGCCCCGGAGGCCGCAGACTGGGACGACGCCGCCGGCCTGACGGTCCTCGACGGCCAGATCGACACGGTTCCGGCGCCCGGCGCGCAGGCGGGGTCGGACACCACGACGATCCGGATCCGCAGCACCGTGATCGGCCGCGTGACGTCGGCGGGGTCGTTCGAGCCCGAGCAGTCGTCGTTCCAGCAGGACGTCGAGGTCGTGCGCCGGGACGGGCAGTGGCGGATCTCCCGGCTCCCCGACGGCGTCGTCGTACCGCTGACGATCTTCCGCAACAACTACCGGACCGTCCGGACCTGGTTCGTCGACCCCGTCCGCCGCGTCGCCGTCGCCGACCTGCGGTACCTGCCGAGCGTGCCCGCCCGCGCGCAGGCGTCCCGGGTGATGGAGCTGCTGCTCGCCGGGCCGTCCGGCGCGCTGCTCGGTGCGGCCGCGACCCAGCTGGTGCCGGGGGCGGTGCTGCGCTCCAACGTGGCCCCGAGTCCGGACGGCGCGCTGGTCGTCGACCTCAGCCGGATCGGCGATCTCGACGAACCCGCCCGGCGGTTGCTGGCCGCCCAGGTGGTGCTGTCACTCGCCGAGGTCAACGTCGCGCGGGTGCGGCTGCTCGTGGACGGCGAACCGCTGCTGCCCGGCCGCCCCGAGCTGACCCGTGAGGACGTCGCCGCGCTCTCGGGCGACGTGCAGCCCGGGGCGGACGTCCCGGCGCTGGTCGTGCGCGGTGGCCGGGTCGGGCTGCTCAGCGGGCCCGAACCCGACGCCCCGCTGCCGGGACCGGCGGGCAACGGCACCTACGCCGTCGAGTCGGCCGCGTCCACGGTGGACGGGCAGCGGCTCGCCGTGGTGGCCGCGGCCGACGGCGGTGCGACCCTGTTGGTCGGCGGCGGTGCCGACGGGGGGATCGCCCCGGTCCCGCTCGCGGCGGCGAGCATGACCCGGCCGTCCTGGACGCCCACCGGCGGTGAGGTGTGGACCGTGCTCGACGCGGCCGCTGTCGCCCGGGTGATCCTCGACGACGCCGGTCCGGTCCGGTCCGGCCAGGTCAACGCGGACGAGCTGGCCGCACTGGGCCCGATCCAGGACCTGCGGCTCTCGCGCGACGGGATGCGGGTGGTGGCCGTCGTGGGCGGCGGGCTGTACTCGGGCGCGGTGGCGCGCAGCATCGACGGCGAGGTGGCCATCCGCAACATCCGCAGGCTCCGCCCCGCCCAGCTCGGCGAGGTGGTCGCGGCGGACTGGCGCTCCGCGGAGTCGGTGGTCGCCATCACCCGGGACGGGGAGCGGCTGGTCGCGCAGGTCGCCGTCGACGGGCTGGAGTTCCAGGACGTTCTCAACGACAACCTGACGCCTCCGCTGACCGCCGTGGCCGCCGCACCGAACCGGCCGCTGCTGGTGACCGACCAGGGCGGGGTGTGGAGTTTCGGCGGCGGCGAGCAGGACGCCTGGCGTCAGGTGCTCGGCGCGTTCCCCGACGCGGTACCGGTGTACCCGGGCTGACGTCCGGCGGCTGTGGACCGTTCACGCGGTGTCGGCCGCCTGTGGACAACCCACCCGGTGGGGGGTCGGGTCGTCGGTCCCGGGCGTCATGGTGGGTCCGTGGACCTTTCCGAGCTCGTGGCCGCAGCGGTCGACCTCGTCCTGCCCGGCGACTGCGCCGGCTGCGGTGTGCCCGCCGTGCCGTGGTGCCCGCGCTGTGCTGGGTGGCTCAGGTCGCCGACGCGGCCGCCGCTGCCCGGCGGGCCGGAGGTGTTCGCGGCGGGGCGCTACGCGGGCCCGTTGAGATCCGCGCTGCTGCGCTACAAGGAACGCGGCCGCCGCGACCTGGCCCGCCCGCTCGCCGAGCTCCTCGCGGGCCCGCTCGGGGAGCTGACGGGCGCGACGCCGGGGACCCCCACCTGGCTGGTGCCCGCTCCGTCCCGTCCCGCCGCGGCACGGGCCCGGGGCGGCGACCACGTCGCCCGGCTGTGTCGCGTGCTGGCGGCCGGGCGCGGGGACGTGCGGGTGGCCCGCGCGCTGCGGCTCACCCGGGCGGCCCGCGACTCCGTCGGGCTCGATGCCGGCCAGCGGGTCGCCAACCTGCACGGTCGGTTACGGATCCGCCCGCGCGGGCTTCCGCCGCCGGGCACGCGTGTCGTCCTGGTGGACGACGTCGTCACCACCGGCGCCACGCTGCGGGCGTGCCGCGCGGCGCTCGCCGGCGCCGGGGTACTGGCCGACATCGCGATCGTACTGTGCGACGCGACGCCACATGATCATGAATTCGGGGAAAAATTGTACCGCCCGGGGGACGTCGCGAGAATGTCGTTCGGCGCATCCACCCAGGTCGGGGTTACCGAGCGGTCAGGGCTGTTGCCGAACCGTGATGGCGGTTACCGTTCTTGACATCCCACCGTGCCCCGTGTGACGGGGCCCACATCAGGAGGAAGCTCCGATCGAGCGCCCGGGACCATTCCCGGGCCGGAACGCCAACCCGACGCTGAGAGCGAGGGAAGTCTGCGTGGAGATCGTTGTCACCGGCCGTAACGTCGAGGTACCCGAGCATTTCCGGGAGCACATCGCCGAGAAGGTCGCTCGCCTGGAACGCTACGACCACAAGATCGTCGGCATGGAAGTGGAACTCTTCCACGAGCGGAACCGGCGTCAGCTCAAGAGCTGCCAGCGCGTCGAGATCACCGGCCGCGGCTGCGGCCCCGTCGCCCGGGCAGAGGCCTGTGCGCAGGACTTCTACGCCGCCCTGGACGCGGCGGTGGCCAAGCTGGAAGGGCGCCTGCGCCGCTCGCACGACCGTCGCCGGATCACCGGCCGCCGCACCGGGGTACTGGTCGGTCGGGCCGGCACCGCCACCGCGCTCCTCGACGAGCTACCGCCCGTCGACGCGCTCGGCTCGGGAGTCAACGGCTCTGGAGCCAACGGTTCAGGGGTCAATGGCTCAGGGGTCGACACCGGGACGGACACCGAGACCGCCTCGGGCCGTGCGCGGGTGCCGCACCCTCGCGGTCATGACCACGACGACGAGCACCCCACTCCGGGTCGCGTCGTACGGCGCAAGGTCCACACCGCCGACCCCATGAGCATCGACGACGCGCTCTCGCGCATGGAGCTCGTCGGGCACGACTTCTACCTGTTCGCCGACGCCGGCAGCGGCGAACCCTGTGTCGTCTACCGGCGCAAGGGCTACGACTACGGAGTCATCCAGCTGACCCACTGACCGCACACCGTCCCGGCCGGCCCGTCGACCGCGCCGACCACTCCGTCGATCCCTGTCGATCTCTTTGTCGACCCCCTCCGATACGGGGCGGTCCCTGTTCCTGACCGGAACGCGGGCCGCCCCGTCGGCGTTGTACGAACCGGACCCAGCCTTTCGCTAGGCTGGGGCCGGGCAGCGTGCCGGGCGTCGGTGTGCTGTGTCGAGGACCGAGTGATGAGTGAATGAGGTCGACCCGTGCCGCTGTTGAACCGCCTGCTCCGAGCCGGCGAGACGAGGCTGGTAAAGCGACTGAGCCGCATCGCCGAGCACATCGACACGCTCGAGGCGGACGTCCAGGTGCTGACCGACGCCGAGCTCCGTGCGAAGACCGAGGAGTTCCGCGAACGTTTCAAGGACGGTGAGACGCTCGACGAGCTGCTGCCCGACACGTTCGCCGTGGTCCGCGAGGCGGCGGTGCGGACCATCGGTCAGCGTCACTTCCCTGTGCAGCTGATGGGTGGCGCGGCGCTGCACCTGGGCAACATCGCCGAGATGAAGACCGGTGAGGGCAAGACTCTCACCTCGGTGCTCCCCGCGTACCTCAACGCGATCGCCGGTCAGGGCGTCCACCTGATCACGGTGAACGACTACCTGGCCAAGCGCGATGCGGAGAACATGGGACGCATCCACCGCTTCCTGGGCATGTCGGTCGGGGTGATCCTCTCGGAGATGGCGCCTCTGATCCGCCGCGGGCAGTACGCCGCCGACATCACCTACGGCACCAACAACGAGTTCGGGTTCGACTACCTGCGCGACAACATGGCGTGGAACTCCTCGGACATGGTGCAGCGCGGGCACCACTTCGCCGTGGTCGACGAGGCCGACTCCATCCTCATCGACGAGGCCCGAACCCCCCTGATCATCTCGGGTCCGGCCGAGCAGAGTGCCCGGTGGTACCAGGAGTTCGCGCGCATGGCGCCGATGCTGAAGAAGGACCTCCACTACGAGGTCGACGAGCGCAAGCGCACCGTCGGAGTCACCGAGGAGGGTGTGTCGCTCGTCGAGGACCAGCTCGGCATCGACAACCTCTACGAGGCCGCCAACACCCCGCTGGTCGGCTATCTGAACAACGCCCTGAAGGTCAAGGAGCTGTTCAAGAAGGACAAGGACTACATCGTCCGCGACGGGCAGGTGCTCATCGTCGACGAGTTCACCGGCCGCGTGCTGGCCGGACGCCGCTACAACGAGGGCATGCACCAGGCCATCGAGGCGAAGGAGGGGGTGGAGGTCCAGGCGGAGAACCAGACACTGGCCACCATCACCCTGCAGAACTACTTCCGGCTCTACGAGAAGCTCTCCGGGATGACCGGCACCGCCCAGACCGAAGCGGCGGAGCTCTCGCAGATCTACAAGCTGGGCGTCGTCCCGATCCCGACCAACAAGGACATGATCCGCAAGGACCAGCCCGACCTGATCTACAAGACCGAGGAGGCGAAGTTCGCCGCCGTCGCGGCCGACATCGCCGAGAAGCACGGGGTCGGCCAGCCGGTGCTGGTCGGCACGACGAGCGTCGAGAAGTCCGAGTACCTGTCCCAGCAGCTGAAGGCGCTGCAGGTGCCGCACGAGGTGCTCAACGCGAAGCAGCACGAGCGCGAGGCGGCGATCATCGCCCAGGCCGGGCACGCGGGAGCGGTCACCGTGGCCACCAACATGGCCGGTCGCGGCACCGACATCGTGCTGGGGGGCAACCCCGATTTCCTGGCCGACCTGGAGCTGCGTCGGCGTGGGCTGGATCCGGTCGAGACCCGCGAGGAGTACGAGGCGGCGTGGGACGCCGTGCTCGACTCGATGAAGAAGCAGGTCTCGGCCGAGGCCGAGGAGGTCAAGGAGGCCGGAGGGCTCTACGTCCTGGGCACCGAGCGCCACGAGTCTCGGCGCATCGACAACCAGCTCCGTGGCCGGTCGGGCCGCCAGGGTGACCAGGGCGAGTCGCGGTTCTACCTGTCGTTGGGTGACGAGCTCATGCGCCGGTTCAACGGCCAGGCCGTCGAAGCGATCATGAACCGCTTCAAGCTGCCCGACGACGTGCCGATCGAGGCCAGCATGGTCACGAAGGCCATCCGCAGCGCACAGACGCAGGTCGAGCAGCAGAACTTCGAGATCCGCAAGAACGTCCTCAAGTACGACGAGGTGCTCAACAAGCAGCGCACCGTCATCTACGACGAGCGGCGCCGGGTACTCGCCGGGGAGAACATCCAGGAACAGATCGAGAACATGCTCGAGGACGTGGTGGGGGCCTACGTCGTCGGCGCCACCTCCGAGGGCTACGCGGAGGACTGGGACCTCGACAAGCTCTGGACCGCGCTCGGCACCCTCTACCCCGTCGGGGTCCGCTGGCAGGACGTCGCCGGCGACGCGGATGGCGACGAGCCCGACGAGAAGGGGGAGCTCAGCGCCGAATCCCTCTCCGTCGCCATCCTCGCCGACGCCCGCGCGGCGTACGTCCGTCGCGAGGCGGAGATCGACGAGATCATCGGGGCCCAGGGCGGCATGCGGGAGCTTGAGCGGCAGGTCCTGTTGCAGGTCATGGACCGCAAGTGGCGCGAGCACCTCTACGAGATGGACTACCTCAAGGAGGGCATCGGGCTGCGCGCAATGGCCCAGCGCGACCCTCTGATCGAGTACCAGCGCGAGGGCTACGACATGTTCGCCGCGATGCTGGAGGGCATCAAGGAGGAGACGGTCGGGCATCTGTTCAACGTCAAGGTGCAGGCGGCCCAGCCCGCTCAGCCCGCGGAGGCACCGAAACCTGCCCAGCCCGCGCCTTCGGCCCAGCCCGCGCCTTCGGCCCAGCCCGCGCCTTCGGCCCAGGCGGCGCGTTCGGCGCAGGCGGCGCGTTCGGCGCAGGCGGCCCAGGCTGTGCCGGCTGGGCCACATGCGTATCCGCGTCAGCCGGCTGCGGCGCTCGCGCAGAACAGCGCCGCCACTCCGGCGGTGCCCGGTGGTCCTGCGCAGGCCGCGGCGCGTCCGGCGACGTCCGGTGGCCGGCATGCCGCCGTGGAGACCACGAGCGTGCTCCCGTCGGCGTTCCGTGGAACACGTCCGTCCGACCTGCGCTACAGCGGTCCGGCCGAGGACGGCACCCCGACCCGCGCCCGCCCCGGCGCAGGCGACGGGGGCCAGGGGGACACGACGGCCGGGGGGGCGACCGAGCCCTCCCGCAACCGTCCGTGCCCGTGCGGTTCAGGCCGCAAGTACAAGCAGTGCCACGGATCGCCGACGGCGGCGCGCCCGTGACCTGACCGGCGCCGCCCGGCGGTGGTGGTTCCGGACGCGCGGGGGTCCGGAGGCGGTCAGGAGGGGACACCCATGCGCACGGCGTTGCGGCCGTCGCGTTCGGCCTTGTAGAGCGCGGTGTCGGCGATCTCCACGAGGTCCAGGAGGTGGTCGGCGTCCTCGGGGAACGTGGCTCCGCCGATGGACACCGAGACGTCGTGGATCGTGAGCGGACCGTCGGAGGTCGGGATCTCCACGCCGAGCTCCGCCACCCGCCGCCGGATCCGTTCAGCGATCCGTAGCAGCTCGGTGTACCCGTGGCCGGACGCCTCTGCCCGCGGCAGGAACACCACGAACTCCTCGCCACCGAACCGCCCCACGAGGTCCTGGACGCGCACCTCGGCCCGCAGCGTCGCGGCCACGGCCTGGAGCACCAGGTCGCCGGCGAGGTGGCCGTGTCCGTCGTTGATCAGCTTGAAGTGGTCGAGATCCGGGATGAGAACGGCCGCTGATCCTCCCTGGCTCGCGGCCCGCCGCAGCTGTTCTCCGGCCAGCCCGTGCCAGGCGGCCGACCTCGGCGCTATGCGTCACCGCGCTCACCCGAGTCGTACGGCGGTGCATCGCCACCGACCGGCGGGGTCGCGCCGTTCGAACCGCGCCGCGAGCGCGCGGAAGCGCCCGTCGATGGCGCACACCGCAGCCAGCTCCGCAGCATCCACACCGGGCAGGCAGAGCACGATCCGGTGAACCCGTGCGGGCGTGCGCGCCCGTCGCTGCGTGCGGCGCTGGTTCGTCGCGACGGACCAGTAGCGCAGCGGGGCCGCGTGGAAGTGGCGGGTCAGGTGGCCGGCGGGTCGCCTGCCGTCGAACACTTCCAGTGCGAGCCGGACGACCCCGGCCAGCGCCGCGTGGACGGCGTCGCGGTCCCGGTGGTCGGTGACCGGTGGGGGCGGTACTGGCAGGGCCCGACTCCGTGGCGGCCCGGCTCGGCCCCCGGGCACAGGCTCGTACCGCATGCGGCGCAACCGGGCCACGGGCGGCGCCACGGGGGCGGGAGCCGGGATCGTCGTGGTCAGCGCGGTCGTCATGTCGGGAAGCGTGCGTTCCGGTGCGATCGCCGGGGGCATGGACGAAGCCGTCAGACACCGAACGGTACGGTGACAATCCTTCTGGCGACGTATGATAGGGGAATGACTACCGGGTCGTTCGAGGCTGGGTCGTTCGAGGCTGGGTGGTTCGAGCCCGACCCCGCGTTGATGCCGTTGAGCAAGCTGCTGCCGTGGACGGGCCGGTCGCTGAGCCGGTACCACCAGCGCTGCGCGGCGGCCCACGGCCTGACGTCCACGTCGATGGGGGTACTCGGCGTCCTGGGGCATGCCGACGCGGTCTCCCATCGGGAGCTCGCCGCCCACCTCGGGGTCACGCCCGCCACGCTCACGCCCGTCGTCGACGCGCTGGAGGCAACGGGCGACCTCGCGCGGGCGCGCGACGCAGCCGACCGCCGGGTCGTGCACCTGTCGCTCACCGTGCAGGGCAGGGGGCGCTTGACCGCCGCGTTCGCGCAGGTGGCGACGGCGTTCCGGGAGCGCCTGCCGCACCCTCCACCGGAACACCACGAGATCATCCGCGGCTACCTGCTGGCGGTGCTCGCGGCGGTCGCCGAGGAAGCGCCCGGGTAGCGTGCCGGGGGTGCCGTTGCGCGGGCTGATCGTCGATTACGGCGGAGTGCTCACCGACGGCCCGGACCTGCTCGACGCCGTCAGGCGGGCGCGGGCGCGCGGGGTGTCGACGGCGTTGCTGACCGACGCGCACACCGTGCCGGACGAGTACGTGGGCCTGTTCGACGTCATGGCGCTCGGATCGGCGCTCGGGGTGCGCAAACCCGATCCGGAGGTGTTCCGGAGGGTGGCCGCGCGGCTCGGGCTCGGCGTCGAGGACTGTGTCGTGGTCGACGACGCGGCCGCGAACGTCCGCGGCGCCCGGGACGCGGGCGCGGTGGTGATCCGCCACCGCGACCCCGCCACGACCGTGGCGGAGATGGACATCCTGCTGGACCTGCCCCCCACGACCGGCTGACGAACGGCCGGGACGGTCGACGGGCCGCCCTCGTGACTATCGCTGGTCGACGGGCCGCGCGTCGCCCGGCTGGTCCCCGACCTGCTGGTCGTCGAAGGGGCGGGTCGCGACCGGCTCGCCCGGCGTCGGCTCGAGCTGCTGCTCCTCGGCCGGCATGCCCTGCCCCGGTGGCGGGGGCGCCTGTGTGGTGTCGCCCGCGCCGGTCATCGCCTGAGCGCGGTCGACGGCGGTGTCGACGTGACCCTCGTGGCCGACGAACCGGCCCTTGGCGGCCTCCCCACCCTTGTCGAGCGCCTGGTCCACCTTGTCGTCGTGCTGGTTCAACAGATCCTTGGCCTTGTCGAGGAACCCCATGACGGCAGCCGCCACCCCTTCGGCGGCGTCCGCACGGCGGGAACAACAGTTCCGTGACCGGACTCGCCTGTTCCCGACGAGCAAGCGCACACCCGAGCGGTGAGGCAGGGGCGCCTCGCGGCACCCATCCTCATCGGGGCGGCGCGCTGCGAGGACGAGATCTGCGACGGCGTCGAGCGGGCCCGTTCCTTCTACCTGTCATGCGGCTACGACGAGGAGGCACGGGTGCGCGACTACTACCGGGCCAGCAGCGCGCGTGAATGCTGACGGCGGGCGTTCGTACCGGTGTCGCCGATGTGGGCCATGAGCCGGCGGGTCACCGACGGCGAGAGGATCGGCTCACCGGCCGCCACCCGCGTCACCGCCCGCAGGATCTCCGCAGGCGGGGTGTCCTTCAGCAGGAACCCACTGGCCCCGGCCGCAGCGCGCGCAGCACGTACTCATCGGCGTCGAACGTGGTCAGCACGATGATCTCGGGCGGGTCGGGGCGGGCGCGGAGCAGCTCAGTGGCGGCGAGACCGTCGACCCGCGGCATCCGGATGTCCATGATCACCACGTCCGGCGCGTACGTGTCGACCGCGGCGAGCACCTCGGCCCCGTCGGCCGCCTCTCCCACCACGTCGACGCCGGGCGCGGGGCCGAGGATCATCGCCATCGCCGCCCGCACCAGGGGGTCGTCGTCGACGATGAGGACCCGGACCGGACCGGCCGTGTCGAACGACGACCTCGCAAGCTCGTTCACCTCGGCCACGGCAGCCACGTCCACAGCCGGAACTCACCCGCCGGGGTGCGGCCGTGCTCCAGCCGCCCGCCGATGAGCGCGGTCCGCTCGGTGAGCCCGATGATGCCCAAACCCGCGCCCGGGATCGGCGTGGCGTGGGCGACACCCACCGGCCATGGATTGCGGATCTCGACGGTGAGGCCGTCGGTCGCCGCGCCCCGCACGGCCACCGACACCGCGGCGGGGTCGGCGTGCTTGCGGGCGTTGGTGGGCCCCTCCTGCACGATCCGGAACACCGTGCGTCCCACCGCCTCGGGCACTGCCCCGAGATCGGTCACCTCGCACTCCAGCACCACCCGCATCCCCGCCTTCCGGGACTCGTCGATGAGCATCGGCAGGTCGACCAGGGTCGGTTGCGGCCGCTCCGGCACCCCGTCGGCGCTGGAAACGTCGTCCCGGCCGCGACGAGAACATCCGTACCGAGGCGCCGGTGCGCCGCGACTGTGAACAGCGCGATCAGCGCCACACCGGAGGCACTCGCCGAATGGACGGCGAACAGGCCGACGATCACCGCGAAGCCGACCGGACGGCGCCTGCGCAGCCACAACCCGAGACTGGCCAGCCCGCCGAGAGCGGCGTCCACCGCCGTCGTCACCGGTGGCAGGTGACGGTCGGTGCCGTCGACGAAGGCGAGCGCCGTGAACCGATACACAGCAGGAACAACAGCGTGTCGACAGCCCGGTCGCGCGGTGCGCGCCCGGCCCCGTCAGCCTGGGTGACGGGACCGCCGAACCCGCCGGCGGACAGCTCTTCGCGATCGTGGCGGTCTTCGTGGGGCCGGAACCTGACGGTCCCGCAGGCCCGATCTCCCGGTTCCCGGAGATCAGAGTGGCGCGTACCGTCGAGAACGGTCTCTACCTGGCGGGTGCTGGCGCTGTGGGTGCCGCTCGCGCTCGCCCTGCACCACAGCCTCCGCAGGACGCGTCCCGACTCCGCGCTCTTCGGCGCCGCGCTGAACATCGTCGGTCTCGTCGTGCTCGCCGCCGGTGCGATCCCGCACGTGGTCACCTTCCGGCTCTCCGATCTCTCTCCCGCCGACGGTGCGACCCCCGACGACCAGGCCACGCTGGTAGCACTGTGGCAGTTGAACCAGGGCATGTTCGACGCCCTGCTGGTGGTCGGGCTGTTGGTGATGCCCGTCGGTGTCGTCGTCCTCGGTCTCGCCATGCGCCGGGACCCGGCCTTCGGCAAGGTCGTCGGGAACGCCTGCATGGCGCTCGGCGCCGTCGGGCTCGCCGCGGCGACGGTCGTGCTGATCGATCCGCTCTCGGCGGCTGCCGCACCCGGCGTCTTCGCCCTCATCGTCTTCCACCTCGTCGCCGGATGGAAGACCTACCGCCTCTCCACGACCGCGCTGGTCGCGGCCTGACCGCGGTCGACCCGTCGAGAAACCCGGACGACCCCTCCGTGACCGGACTTCGTTAACGTCCGGGCCATGGAGCTGCTGGCGCCGATCGTCGCCGTGACCGTCCACCCCGAACGCGCTCGTGTGACCCGACGCGGGCGGGTCGCTCTGGTCGCGGGCCGGACGGAGCTGGTCGTGTCCGGCCTGCCGACGTCGTTGCTCGACGACTCGGTACGGGTCGCGGGCCGGTCGGACGAACCGGTGCGCGTGGTGGGGGTCGACCTTGCCCGCCGCGATCTCGTCGACGCCCCGGACGACCGGGTGCGCGCCGCCGAGGCGGCGGCGCGCGACGCGGAGCGGGCGCTCGGAACCGTCGATGCCATCGACACCGGGGACCAGGCGCGCCAGGAGATGCTGGTGCGCCTCGCCCGCCGCGGTGGCGACCGGCTGGCCGTCGCGCTGGCCGACGGCACCGCGGGGGTGGCGCGGGTCGCCGAGGTCGGTGCGGTCGTCGCGGCGCAGCTCGTCGAGGTCGCGCAGGGCCGCCGTGCGACCGAGGAACGCCGCGCCGAGGTCATGCATGCGCTGCACGCCGCCCAGGCCGAGCTGGGACGCCTGCGGTCCTCGGGTCGGGACCGTCGCGAGGCCGTGATCGGTGTGGAGGCCGACACCGATGGGGAGGTCGAGCTCGAACTGACCTACGTCGTCGACGGCGCGGCCTGGTCACCCGCCTACGACGCCCGCCTGGTCGACGACGGCCAGGTCGCGCTCACGTGGTTCGGCATGGTCGTCCAGAGCACCGGTGAGGACTGGCCGGAGTGCGAGCTCACGCTGTCCACCGCACGGCCGGCCGTGTCGGCCACGGTGCCAGAGCTGGACCCGTGGTGGGTCGACGTGCGGCGGCTCCCGGTGCCCGTGATGGCGGCCGACATGCCGGCCCCGATGCAGGGGTCGGGGGCGCCGTCGGGGAGGTCACGCGGGCACGAGGAGATGTGGGAGATGACCGAGCCCGTGCGGGCGGTCGAGGCGCAGGTCGTCGAGGGCAGGGTGGCCGCCTCGTGGCAGCTGGCCCGGCCGACCGCCGTGCCGGGTGACGCCACCCCGCACCGCACCACGGTCGCGTCGTTCACGCTGCCCGCACGGCTGGACCATGTGACGGCGCCGGCACTGAGCCCCGTCGCGCACGTGCGCGCGACCGTCACCAACACGAGCGGTCAGGTGCTGCTCGCCGGCCCGATGTCGACGTTCCTGGGTGACGCGTTCGCCGGCACCACGGTGGTCGAGCAGACCGCGCCCGGGGGTGAGATCGAGCTCGCCCTCGGGGTGGACGACCGGGTGGTCGTCGAGCGCGAGCTGGCCGAGCGCACCCCCCATCGCGCGCGCCTCGGTGCCCAACGCGGTGCCGTCGAGCGGTGGAGGATCACGGTCACCAACCGGCGTGCGGAGGCGGCGCGGGTGACGGTGCGCGACCGGCTGCCGGTGTCGCGACACGCCGACGTCAAGGTCGTCGACGTCGCGCTCCTGCCCGAGCCCGCCGAGCGCGACGATCTCGGCAGGCTGGAGTGGGTGACGCTGCTCGAGCCGGGCGCCACGTGGGAGGCGAGCGTCCGGTTCGGCGTGCAGCACCCGAAGGACCTGCCGGTCACCGGATGGCGGTAGCGCTCACTGGCCAGCCTGTGTCGTGTCGGTCGTGTCCGGTAGGACATGGCCGATGTGCTTGAGATGCCACCGGTGACCGCCTGTTTGCGCTCGACGTAGGACGTTCTCCCTGGAAGATTCGCGGCGCCGGTGGCAGCTCGGGTCGTGCTGATCGTCGACAGGGCTGTGTGCCGTTGAGCGCCATCAGTGAGCGAACGAGAGCCGCGGCCCGACATCGATGGTGCATCCGCACCGGCCCTCGACCTGCAAGGAGTTCACGTCGCCGATCACCGAACTTCCCGGAGAGGACCGGCTATTGCCTATGAGACCGGATCAGGTCGTGGCCGGCATCGACTGGGCTCGCGAGGACCACGCGGTCGCGGTCGTGGACTCGACAGGCCAGCAGGTCGAGCGGTTCACCGTCAGCCACACCGCTGCCCGGTTGCGCGAGTTGCGTCGCCGGCCGGCCCGTTGCGGCGCGGGGAGGTCGCGATCGAGCGCCCGGACGGACAAGTAGTCGACACGCTGCTCGATGCCGGGGTGCGGGTGGTGGTGATCAGCCCGAACCAGCTGAAGAACCTGCGCTCCCAATAGGGGCAGGCCGGCAACAAGGCTACAGGTTCGACGCATTCGTCTTGGCCGACACGTTGCGCACCGATCGTGAACCGTCCTGGGATCGCGGGAGGCTGGGGTTCAGGCCACCGCGCCCTGTTGGGCGACCGTGACAATATACATGACTTCGCGTCCAATCGGTGTCATGTAGTCGATTGATGAGTGGATTCTTTCGTGGTCGTACCAGCGAACCCACTCGGCCGTCTCAGGTTCGACCTCGCGCAGCCCGGACCAGTTCCGACCGCACGCTCCTGGTGCGATCAACCCGGTTTTGTACAGCCCGATCGTGGACTCCATGAGCGCGTTGTCCAGTGCGTCACCGACCGTGCCGATCGACCCGGCGATCCCCGCCTCGGCGAGTTCTTCGGTGAACGCCAAAGCCGTATACTGCGAACCCGCATCGGAGTGGTGGATCAAACCTCGGGAGGTGAACCCGCTGCTCGCCCGGCGCCGGGCCGCCAACGCCTGCGCCGGCGCTCGACCTCGATCACGGGCAGGTGTCCCACGATCCGCGGGCGCGGCGGCGGCGGCGCCCTGCACCCCGACCAGCGCGCCCTGCCCCTGGCCGAGCTCGCCGACGCCGACACGGTCTACGCCTACTCGTTCATCGTGACCGACCTCGACGTCTCCACCAGCGACCGCGCGGTCGCCGTCGAGCACTGGTACCGCCACCGCACCCAGATCGAGAACCTGTTCCGCGACAGCAAGCTCGGCGCCGCCCTGCGCCACCTGCCCTCCGGACACCCCGAGGTCAACCGGGCATGGATGTGGGGCGGGCTGCTCGCCGCCACCCTGGTCGGCTGGCTGCACCACCTCACCGCCACTGAACAGGAC
>Ga0209591_10002650_pt1 | contig 21338 bp, 20 predicted proteins | sample MAT01_FD_187207 | JGI IMG/M metagenome (GOLD analysis project Ga0209591, IMG submission 187207) | Freshwater microbial communities from Lake Fryxell liftoff mats and glacier meltwater in Antarctica - MAT-01 (SPAdes) (version 2) | ecosystem: Environmental > Aquatic > Freshwater > Ice > Liftoff... | reverse complement strand
TTGAGGCGATCCTGAGCGAGCGGAGGGCGGGTGATATACTTGCAGACGTGCTCGGTTCGCGTAGCAGCTGCAATTCCCTAATATCAGTCGATTTTTGACAGAGGGTTTGACCTTTTTCGGAGGCTCCGCCTACTTCGGATGGGTGAAAGCCAACCTTTCAGCGGAGACTCTCGCGCCCCGATCCGTTGAGGAATTGGTACGCAGATCGGGACTTCCGCTGTCGGCAAGTGAACTTTTGGCGATGGCGATTTGGATTTGCCGGGACACCCGACGCTGTCCAGTTCGGCGTCGGAAGGGCGAGCGCGCATTGACACTCATCCTTCCCTCAGGGGCGGGCGCGTTCGATCAAGTGGCGTGCGAGGGCTGCCTACGAGCGACGTCGACGCTTGCGCTTTGTGACGAGCGCCTCCACGTTCTCTGCGATACTTGTGCACCGTTGGCACAAGGACGCATCCGCTGTCCGGCGTGTTCGAGTCACGGCACATAAGACAGTTGAACGGCCCCCCGCCCCCTTTATTCGCCCATCCCGCTATGCGGATCCATGCCCGGAGGCATACCGGGCATTCCCATCCCGCCGGGTGAAGGTGACGGCGGAGCCGCGTCGCCAGGCTTGGCGGGATCAGCTTTCTTGAACTTCTCTTCAGCTGCCATGCCCCAGTCCCCTGCCCAGGAACTGATGCTAAAAATTTCTGTGTTGTCGCCGACCTGCGCCCAGCGGCTGGAACCTTCGGACGTGCCTCCGAGCTTCACGATCTTTTGCGCGCCGTCTTTCAGCGCGAAGACAATCGTAGCTTTCGGCTCATTCAAGCCGAGATCTGCTGGATTTTTGCCGCGGGCGAAGTCCGTGGCGGTGAGTGACTTATAAGCGCGCACGAGATCATCCACTTTGCTGGCTTCGAACTTCTGGATATCAAGGCCAACGGGAGACTTGGCTTTCTTGAACTTGGCGGCCCACGTCTTCACTTCTTCGGGCGTGCTGGGCGCGCCGCCGGTGGCGCCCTTCTCGGCTTCCTTCTTCTCGATCTTGCGCTCGAACGTGAAGCTGCCATTTTCGTTGGTGACGTCGATGCGCTTCACTTCATCTTCTTCAAACTTCAAGAGCCCCAGATCGCGCCAGCCCTTGGCGTCGCGATTGAAGAGGTAGCTGGAATAGCCTTTGGCTGCGTAGACGCCGTCTTTGCCAGCGATGCGCGTCATCTGCCCGCGTGAGCCATCTTGGCCGAAATACAGATCGAACACGGTCTTATCCGAGGCGAAGAACGTAGCGTGGAGCGCTTTGCCGTCCGTCAGTTCGAATTGTTCGTAGTTCTTCGTGGATGGGTCGATGCGTTCCATCATTTTGATGGTCTTGAGCCCGCCGATGAGTGAGGTCACGTTCGGCTGGTTGGCTTTGGCCGCTACAGGCTTCACAAGCTTCCACTCCGCGCCGTCCTTCTTGAGCTCCACTTCTTCGCCGGCGCCGGCATCGCCCGGGGGCGTCTGAATCACCACGCGGTTGATGCTGTTGACCTTTTCATCCGTGGCACCAATATCAGGCAGCTGGGCTGTTTTGCCCTCGAGCGTGTAGCTAGCACGCTCTTCCTTGGCATTGTTTTGTTGGAGATAGAGCGCGCCGCCAAGTACTGCGAGGACGCCCACTGCTACGTAGAGTTTTTTATCCGTGCTCATGGCTTCGAATGCCTCGCTGTAAAATCACGCTGCTTTGAATTGGGTGCGAAGTGCGTCTCGGCGTCGCCAGCGGGCGATACCAAAGATGCCAAACAGGGTTGGAACTCCGATGATCAGGGTCCACTGCACCTTGCGCTGAACGGCCTTGCGTTCGCCTTTGTATTTCTCTTCTGCCGCGCGGACTTCTTGCTCGTTGGCGGACGCATCCAGCTTGGGCAGCGAAATGTCAGCATACGAAAGGTTCGGTTCGCTGATGATCTTGGCGCTGGCTGCGAGCAAATCTTGATCGCCGCTCATCCAATCCAGAGTATTCTTGAAGGAGATGATCATGCGCTCAAGATAGCCGCGCGCGTAGGCCATGCCGTACATTTGGAGTTCTTGATCGCCACCTACGGCGCCGAACATTTGGAATTGCCCGCCCATTTCCGGGCCATTGCCCGCGTAGGCAAAAGGGTTGGTCAAAAACAGGCTGGAGGCCACGAGTAGTACGCGTGAACCCGAAGCTGCTTGGCCATTCTGGCTCACGCCTTCGCCGCCCACGCTGAAAGCGCTCTTCAGCTTGCCCTCGGCCACTGCGGCGATCACCTGCTGGGATTGCGGCCTGCTCGGCTTAGGGGTTTGGCCGGGCTTCAGATTGATGGTGGTGCCCGTTTGCAGGCTGGTCTGCGGCGTGGTGCGAGCCACAGCGTAGATCTTGACGTCCGCCGGCTGCTTGCTCTTATCGAGCTTGATGCTGGAGGGGAACGGGAAAGACATTTCATCCAAGCGGAAGAAACCTGCGAAGCCAGAATCGAGGAGCTTGTCGCCGCCTTCGAGGCGCGGATCATCCACTACCTTGGCGATTCCGGGGTGTCCCATGCGCAGCGTGCCTCGCGGCGTGGGCACCGCCATACCGAATTGGCCGCCAAAGTCGAGCACAGCATCTTTCTGAATGCCAAGCCCGTAGCCCACGAGCAGCTTATCGAGGCCATGCAGATCGAGGCTGGCCGTCATGCTCGGATCTTGGGGCTTCAGCGTGACGGCTGACGCGTAGACCACGAGCGATTTACCGCCCAGCATCAAGAACTCATCGACTCGGCGGAGCTCCTTCTCGGTGTACTCCTTCTGAGGCTGCGTGATCATGACGCCCGCGAGATCTTTATCGATGGCTTGCTCACCATTCTTCAGGTCAAGGTCTTCGATCTTGTAGAAAGGGAAGCTTTGCTCGAGCACGCTCTGGATGGTGGGGGAGCCGCCTTGGCCTTGGCGCGGGAGCAGATTCTTATCGGAGAGCTTGAGCTCATCCTTGCCAGTGACAACGCCGATGCGGTGCTTGATGTTGTCCGATTTATCGCGAATTTCACGGATCTTGTTGGAGATCCAGAACTCCAAGCCCTGGGCAGCTCCCGGTGGGATCTGCGGGATCACGACCTTTTCGCTGCCATATTTGAAGACGAGACCCATGTACCCGTTCTGCAGAGCGGCACCGGACTCGCCGCTCTCGGCTGCCACGGCCATCTCTTGCAACCCGGCTTCTTTAGCTTGGGTGCGGAGCTCGTCTGTGTTGGCCTCGATCAAGGTAAACTCAAACTTGCCGCCGCCGGAGCGCCGATACTCTTTCAGCAGATCCGTGAGATCACGCGTGGAGGCATCGAGCTGGGCGATACCGCGCATCACATAAGCATCTACCTGGATCGGGCTCTTTAAGCCCCGCACCAGGCGCCCGCTGCCTTCGCTGAGCGTGTGGCGGTCATTTTTCGTCAGGTCTAGCCGGGTGTAGATGCCCGTTGAGAGGACGTTCGCCACCACTGCGATAGCGGCAACGATCACCAGATAGAGCCCGGTCTGGGCAGCGGCTTTGCGCTTTTGTTCTTGGCTTGCCATAACTTAGGCCCACTTGCGTCGTTCAAGGACGCGGAAAGAAACAATCAAACTTAAAGCCGCGATCGTCAAAAAGTAAACGCTATCGCGACTATCGATGACCCCACGCTGGAAACCCTCCAGTCGGGACTGAAAGCTGATGAAGCTCACCAATCCAGAAGCAGTGCCCTCAATATGCTGGGCAAACGTGCCGGAGAACCAAAGCAGCGCGAGCAGGGCCAACGTGAGGAAAAAGGCCACCGCTTGGCTATCCGTGAGCGAGCTTATTAGCAGGCCCAACCCAACGCTGGCGGCTGCGAATAACACCAAGCCTACGTAGCCGCTCACAATCTGGCCCCAGTCGAGCGGCCCCAGATTCCACGGAAACTTAAACATCAGGATGGGGTAGAGCAGCGTGAAGAGAAACAGCACGAGCATGAGCCCGAGCGCTCCCAAGTACTTCCCGAGGATCACGTCGCTATCCTTAACGGGTAGCGTGATGAGCATCTCGAGTGTTCCGCTGCGTCTTTCTTCCGCCATCAGGCGCATCGTGATCACCGGTACGATCAACAGGGATACAGCGGGCAGAAAGAAGAAGAGCGGCGAGAGCGTCGCGCGATCAGTTTGCCAGTAGCCGCCCTGACCGAAGAAGATCAACAGGCCAAGGCCTAGAAAGCTAACGCACACGACCACGTAGGCGATGGGGGAGTCAAAATAGGAGCGAAACTCACGTTTCGCGATAGTCCACATTATCGACATTGATCAGGCCTTCTCTTCCGAAGCTTCCGCGCGGGCGCTTCCGTCTTTGGTGGTTTCTTCCCCGTCAGCAGCATCGTCGTCTTCATCGTCTTCGCCTTCGTCAACGCGGGCATCTGCGCCACTGTCCCAATCGGCGCTGCGATCGAGCTTTTCGTCGGCGCGCGTCAAGTCACGGAAGACCGCGTCCAGGCTCTGGGCGTCGCGGCGCAGCTCAAGCAGGGTCCAGCCCTTCGTCACCATCAGCCGGAAAACTTCGGCACGAAGATCCGTATCTTGGGGGCCCGTGAGCTCAATGCGATGCGCCGACTCATCGCTCGGCAGCTCATGCGCCTTGTGGACGCCGTGGATGCCTTGCAACGCATCTCGTAGCTCAGCCGCGCTCGGGGCCTTCTTGCCGGCCTCACCCTGCTTCTCATCCACTGCTATCACGTAACGGCGGCGCCCAGTTCGGGACCGGATATCGTCGATCGAACCATCGGCAACGACACGCCCTTTGCTGATAATCACGGCTCGGGCACAGGCTTGCTCGGCCTCGGCCAGATTGTGTGTGGAGAGCAGCACGGTGCGATCTTTGCCGATATCTTCGATGTATTTCAGTACTTCAGCTTTCTCGTTGGGATCGAGATCGCTCGTGGGCTCATCCAAGATCAGAATCGGGGGATCGTGGATCAGCGCCTGGCCGAGCCCGACGCGTTGCCGATAGCCGTGGGAAAGCGTGCCAATATTTTTGCCCAAAGACTGCGCCAAGCCGCAGACATCGATCACCTTCTTGAGGCGGCTCTTGAAGGTGCTGGGATCGAGCCCGCGGATCTGTGCGGCGAACAGCAAGTATTCGTGCACCGTCATGTCGGTATAGAGAGGGGCGCGCTGCGGGAGGTACCCAATCGATTCGCGAACCTTGAGCGGATCCTCGAAGACGTCGAAACCGCTCACCGTGGCGGAGCCGCGCGTGGGCGCGAGAAAGCAGGTCAAGATGCGCATCGCGGTGGACTTGCCGGCCCCGTTGGGCCCCAAGAATCCAACCACTTCGCCGCGCTTCACCTCGAAGCTCACCCGGTCCAAAGCTTTGACACTGCCGAACTGTTTGCTCAGACCGTCAGCTCGAATCATCACGTCGGTCGTCATATGTGCTCCTAAAACTCCCTAAGCCCGGCCCTGCCTGGCGGCGCATCCTAGTGACCGGGGGATCCGTGTCAACAAAGCTCGAAAATGGGAGTCGCTCTCGGGCATGGGCGGCTCTCAAACCCCTGACGTGCCGCCCTATTCCCGAAAAGTACCAGTACTCTTATCCAGTGCGGTAACCCGCGACCAAGGTTTGAGCCAAAAGGCCCCAACCATCCACGGCCACAAACAATAAGAGCTTGAAAGGTAGGCTCACCTGGGTCGGATTCAGCATGTGCATCCCCAGGCCCAAGAGCACATTGGAAACCACCAGATCGATGATCAAGAAGGGTAAATAAATCGCAAACCCGAGCGCGAAGGCTTCGATAAGCTCCGTTGTCACGAACGCCGGGATCACCACCACTAGGTCATCCCGCCCCACGCTGCTCTTGTCCTTGGGGGCACGTTGCGAGCGGGCGAGCTCAAAGAAGCGAGTGTGTTCGCGTTCTGAGGCGTTCGCTTTGAGAAAAGCCCGGATCGGTTCACGTGTCGCGCCAAGCAGAGTGCTGATCGCCGTAGCCGGAGACAGCGTCGCGGATTCTGGCTCCCAAAGTGGGCGAGCGCCGTCGGCAATTTTGGTACCTACGGGTGCCATGGCGATCACCGTGAGCGCGGTGGCAAGCGCCGTGATCAGCGTATTCGATGGGATATTTTGAGCACCGATCGCTCCGCGCACAATCTGAAGCACGGTGGATATTTTCACGAATGCGGTGAGCGTCATGAACGCGAATGGCAGGAGCGCACTCACCGCGACGATCAGCACCAAGCTGAGCGGGCTGCTCTCGGGCATTATTGGTTCTCGGCTTTCTGAGCGCGGTTCTCGGCCAGCTCTGGCAGCTCGCTCGTGGGAAACGTCGCGTCGTGATGCTCGCCCAGCTTCACGAGGCCGGCTTCGCTCGCGCCCACGACGTACGTCGTGTTCGTCACGCGCACGAGGTACACGGCGCGCCGTCCGTCGAGTGGCAGCTTGCCCAGAAGTTCCATCGGGCCACTTGGGCGCCCGAGGCCCGCTCGGCGTGCGCCGTAGAGCACCAACGCAGCTAACGCACACACACCCACCAGGGTGACCAGGGTTTGGACCAGGTAGCTAGTAGCTGGGCTCACGGCTGCGGGAGCGTACACACAGCGCGGTTCGGTTGTCAGGGTCTTGCACGCGAGTAGGGCGCAAGCTACAGCCCGGAAGGTGCCAAACGGCCTTTTCGCCCACCACGCATGGCTGCTTCTGTGTCGGTAACTCCCGAGGATCTTCCGCGCCGCTTCGGCAGGTACGTCCTCTTCGACAAGATCGGCGAAGGCGGGATGGCCCGCATCTATTTGGGGCGGGCTGAGATCGGTGGCGACAAGCTGCTGGTGGTCAAGCAGATGCTGCCGTTGTTTTCGAACACCACGCGCTTTTCGAAGCTGCTGATAGACGAAGCCAAGCTCGCCGCTGAGCTCACCAATTCCAACATCGTGCAGGTCTTCGACCTGGGTCGCGAAGACAACGTCCTGTACATCGCGATGGAATACGTGGAGGGCTTCGATTTGCGGCAGCTGTTGCAGCAATGCAGCAAGCGTCAAATCGCGTTGCCGCTTGAGTTTTCCCTGTTCATCGTCACTGAAACGCTCAAGGCTCTGGACTATGCGCATCGGAAGAAGAGCGAAGCCGGTGAGCCACTCGGCATCGTGCATCGCGATGTCTCACCCTCGAATCTGCTGCTCTCGTTTCATGGTGAAGTGAAGCTTTGCGATTTCGGCATTGCGCGCGCCATGGCGGTGCACGAAGAAGTGCCGGACGAAGCGATTGAGGGTAAGGCTGGGTACATGAGCCCCGAGGCGGCCCGCGGTGAAGCGTTGGATGCGCGCGCCGATGTGTTTTCGCTAGGAATTGTGCTGTGGGAGCTCGTGGCTGGCCGCAAGCTGTACCGCGGGGCTACGGGGCAGCCTCCCAGCTTGGCACAAGCCAGCATGGCTGAGATCCCGCAGTTGCCAGATCGCAGTTTGCCCCAGCAAGCGGAATTGTATCGGATCATTGGCCGTGCTCTCTCCGTGGATGCCGAAGCTCGCTATGGCTCGTGTCGCGACATGCGCCGTGAGCTGGATGAGTACATCCAGACTGCTGGGTTCACGGTGAGCCAACTCAAGTTCGGCGAGTGGATCACCCAGAATTTTGGCACTGAGATCATCGAGGTTCGGCGTGAACGCGAGCAGAGCGCACGCGTTTGGTCGAGTGTGCATCCGCGCGCTTTGGAAGTGAGTGAGCCCAAGTTGAGCAAGGCTGCCTCTTCCTCCAAGGTTCCGTTGAGTGAGCCCGCGCCCGCTCCAAAGGCCGTTCCACGCACCGCGAGTGTTGCCCCGAGTGCTCCGCCAGCCTCAAAGAGCCCGCTGTTTGCCATCATGGGAGTGCTAGCGCTGGCGCTCCTCGCGGCTTTCTGGCTACTTCGCTAGGTGTTTGCTCGAGTTGCCGTTCCAGTTCCGCTTGGGCGTGCCTTCACGTATGAGGTGCCGGATGAGCTCTTAGCGCAGGTCGTGCGCGGCGCGCGCGTGCTGTGTCCGTTTGGTAAGCGTCGAATCGCAGGCATCGTTTTGGAGGTGGTTGCCGAGCGTCCGGATATTCCGCCAGACAAGCTCAAGCGTATTGAGGCCGTTGTGGATGCTGAGCCCGTGTTGGGGGATGAGCTGCTCAGCTTCTTAGTCGAATTGAGTCGCTACTATCTGGCACCGATCGGTGAAGTGATGCGATTGGCGCTCCCACCCGTTGAGCGAGCGCGCAAAAACGCGCTGGAAGACGCAGGCCTGTTGGGTAAATTGAAGCTTGGGGCCGTTGGGCGGATGGCTCAATTTGCGGTGTTGAATAGTGAAGCTAACGTGGCGAATTTGGAGGGAGCTGCGGCGGAGTTGGTGGTGCTCTTGGGTAAGGGGTCAGCGCGCGTTTCCGTACTGCAAAAGGTTCATAAGAATGCCAGAATCCTGCTAAAGCGCCTGGAGAAAGCTGGCATTGTTCGACTCGAACAGCGCGCAGCCTTTGCCGATCCGTTTCTGAGTGCAGTTGTCGAAAAGGAGGTGCCCAAGGTGCTCACGGTTGAGCAGGCGAGCGCTGTTGCTGCCATTACCGAACAGCTCACGTTGGGAGCTCCAGCGCAGTTCTTGCTGGATGGGGTGACGGGCTCAGGCAAAACAGAAGTGTATCTACGCGCCGTGGAGCATTGTGTGGCCCAAGGAGGCGGTGCGATTGTGTTGGTGCCGGAGATTGCGCTCACGCCACAACTTGTGGGGCGCTTTCGTGCCAGATTGGGGGATGGGATCGGCGTGGTGCACAGCGGGCTCACCGAGGGTGCGCGCTACTCGATGTGGAAAGCGCTGCACAGCGGACGCTTGAAAGTGGCGGTTGGAGCGCGCTCCGCTTTATTCGCGCCGGTTCAAAACCTGCAGCTGCTCTGCGTCGATGAGGAGCACGATGGGTCCTTCAAGCAAGAAGAGGGCGTGCGCTATCACGCGCGAGATATGGCGCTTTTGCGGGCACATCGCGCCCGAGCCGTGTGTGTGCTCGGCACGGCTACGCCGTCACTCGGCACGGAGGCTTTAGTCCGAAAAGGGCGTATCACGCGCCTCCGCTTGCCCACCCGCGCGCGGGAAGCTTCCAACCTGCCCAGCGTTCGGCTCATCGATCTGCGACGCATGGGGCCAGGCCCAACGGGTGACCGCTGGCTAACGCTGCCACTCTATCGAGCGATCGAAAGCACGCTCGCCCAAAAAGAACAATCCATTCTGTTTCTCAATCGACGGGGCTTTGCGCCAAGTCTGATCTGTGACGCATGTGGCCACATTGTGGAATGCCCGAATTGCTCAGTAGCTCTCACCGTGCATCGCGTGCGGCGCGAGGAACTCTGCTGCCATTATTGCGACTACACCAGCCCCTTGCCGTTAGCCTGCCCGAAATGCCACTCACGCCAGTTTTGCGAAGAGGGTGCCGGCACCGAACGCGTGGTGGCGGTGCTGGAGCAAGCATTCCCCACGGCACGCATCGCGCGCCTTGATCGAGATGTGGCCGCAGGTGCCAAGAGCGAAGCTATCTTGAATCGGGTGCGCCAGGGCGAAGTGGACATCTTGGTGGGCACGCAGATGGTCACCAAAGGGCATGATTTGCCGAACGTGACGTTCGTGGGTGTGCTCAATGCCGATGCGGCACTCTCGGTACCGGATTTCTATGCCAGCGAACGTAGCTTTCATCTCTTGGTGCAGGTAGCTGGGCGAGCCGGGCGCGGCGACATTCAAGGGACCGTGATGATTCAAACCCGCCAACCCGAGCACCCCGCCGTGCGTCTCGCCGCACAGCATGATGTTGCCGGCTTTGCCGAAGTGGCGCTCCGGGAGCGCGAAGAGCTCGGCTACCCACCGTATTCCCGCATCGCCCTCGTGCGCTTCGACGGGCTCAATGAAGACGCCGTACGGCGCGAATGCCAACGCATGACAGATTTCGCACGCCGCGCCGCTTCCCCCAAGATCGAAGTATTGGGCCCCGCTCCTGCACCCATCGCTCGCATTCGCAATCGCTACCGTTTCCGCTTCATGCTCCGCAGTCGCGACCGCAAAGACCTCCGCCAAGTGCTGCTGGCCATTGCCCGGTCGGCCCCAGATCGCATGGTGAGAATGAGTATCGACGTGGATCCCGTGAGCTTGCTCGCTTAGCTTGACTTCCGGCCATTAGACGGCATTCTTTCCCGGTGTCGAGTCTGGGAGGGCCTGAGTTTTGCATTGTCCACGCGGCGGATTTGCATTTGGGCGCACGGAGGTGGACTCAGGGGTTGCCGAAGGATCCTGGCTTTCGGGAGCGTTTGCTCTTGGCCGATCGCTTGGCGCTGCGGTCCCTGATCGATCTATGTGTCCATGTGCGGGCACGCGTCCTCGTGTGCGCGGGCGATGTGATCGACGGTTGGTGTCGAGATGCCACGGCGGGTTTGTTCCTCGCGCAAGAGCTGCACAGGCTTCGGGAAATTGGTTGCGAAACGCTGATTGGGCTCGGAAATCACGACGTTCGCTCGCGGGTGATGCGGTCACTTTTGTTGCCGTGCCAAGCTTCGCTGATCGGTATTCAGGGGCCGGAAACACGAGTGTTCGAGGCGTTGGGGTTGGCCGTGCACGGTTGGAGTTTTCCAAGCGTTGGCGTCGGGGAAGACGTCGTCGAAGCTTATCCTGCCCCGCTTCCGGGCCTGTTGAATCTGGGGATTTTGCACACGAGCGCCGAGGGCTGCCGCGGTCATGCGGATTACGCTCCCTGTTCACGCTTGGCATTGCGAAGGAAGGGCTATGCGTACTGGGCGCTCGGTCACGTGCATGCGCGAGAAGTGCTGGCCACGGAGCCGTGGATTGTCTTTCCTGGAAATCTGCAGGGGCGTGGACACCGCGAAGCGGGGCCAAAAGGCGCCACGGTGGTCAGCGTACGGGCTGGGCGTGTAGTGGCGGTCGAGCATCAGCCATTGAGCCAGCTGCGTTTTCAAAGTCTCGTGATCGATGAGCCCTCGCTTCGGCACTTTGATGATCTGCTCGAAGCCGTGCGGGCTGCCGCAAAGCGCGCGTGTCGTGAGGCCGTGGGTTGTTCCCTGGTGGTGAGGCTGGTGGTGTCGGGGGTGGAGGGTTCAGCGTGTGTGCTCGGTGTGCCACCGGCTGAGCGACGTGCGGCTCTCGAGCATGCGTTGTGCGGTGTGGCGCCGGAAGCGCTTTTTCTGGACGAAATCTGGATCGATCCCGGGCCGCAATGCGGCGCGCTCCGCTTGGATGTTGCCGCCTAGGTGGCCCCGCGGGCATGCTGCGCCCCTAGGAATGCAGAAAGCAGCTTGGAAGCCTTTACGAAGTGTGAGCTGTGCGTTGCTCGCCGTGGGTTCCCTGGTGTGCGGGAACGCTTCTGCCTTCGAGAATCAATGGCAATTGGCCCTCTCAGGGGGCGCGGCGACGGCCACGCAACCTGCCTTGGGCTGGGGACCGAGTGTTGGGTTGCATGCGGCGTACGGTATGAGTGACAGCTTCGATGCGGAGCTTTTTACTCAAGCGTTCATGCTTCCGCGCTCGACGGCGAATGCTGCGGATTGGCGCGCAGGACTTGTGACGGCGGGTGTTGCGTACAAGCTGGATGTGATTCAATGGGTTCCACGCTTGGGGCTGAACGCCGGTTATTACCTGGCTAACGGCGATGTTCCTGGGCCGCCAGGTGTGCGGCTGCCGGATGGCGGGCTGCTGATAGGCGTCGCGCCCGGGTTAGATTACGCGTGGTCGCGTTCCTGGGGGCTGGGAATTTCAGGGCGTTTTGAGAGTATCGTGGCGCGCAGTGTTGTGCCCTCTCTCTTGAGTGTGCAGCTGAGTGCCGAGTACCGGTGGGGATGGTAAGCCTGTTGTCGAGCCAGGCGCGGTTCGCTTGGACGAGCGCTTGCTTGATCGGTGTGGTAGCTCTTGCTGGCTGTCGCCGAAATTCAAGCTCGTCCGAAACGGAAGATGCTTCGCAGGCTCACGCTTACCTGTTGCAGAAAGATACCCCACCACAAGGGCGAGGTGCGGGCGGTGCGGGCGGTGTGGCTCCCGTACTGATAAATCCTATTTCTGTGCACAGCTCGGAGGGCTTAAAGAAAGCGATCGAGCGTGTTCGGGTTGAGGATTATGCGGCTGCGGGTCCGCTTTTGGAACAGTTGGGCGACGCAGAGAAAACCCAGCCGTTCATCATCTATCTGCGCCTAAGAGTGGCCAAGGAACTCGGAAATTGTGAAGCCCTGTTGCCGCTGGCTCAGGGCCTGGAAAGCAAGCTGGGTGTGCTTGGGCCGGCTTTTTTGCGCACGCGTGCAGAATGTGAACTTGCGGTGGGGCCATTCGAGAACGCGGCACGCTATTTCGGATCGTCCGAAGAACCAGCGGATTGGTTGTTGGCGGCTTTGGCCGAGGAACACGGAGAACGTCCGGAGCCGGCACGAAAGCTGGTCGAAAAAGCGCTGTCCAAGCTGACCAAAGGACAAGGCGAACTCGAATTTCAAGCACGGCTCCAGCGCGCACGCTTGGCCGAGAAACTGAAGCTTCAGGCACTGGCGGCAACCGATCTGCGGTGGCTCGCAACCCGGCACCCCACGCGCCCTGAAACGTCGGACGCGGACACGCGCCTTGCGGCAGTCTGGAAGTACCCGCTCACATCCAAAGAGCGCCTGGAGCGTGTGCGTGCCTTCTCCAAGGCAGGAATGGTGGAACGCTGCGCACAGGAGCTCAAGCTGGTTGATAACGCCACGATCAACTCGGGCGAGCGCCTGAGCCTGCTCGGATTCGCCACCTATGCCAGTCGAAAGGATTACCTAAAAGCAGCCACGCTTTTTACTGATGCCGCCAAGAAAGCGAGCCGTGAGCCCGTGCAGGATCTCTTCTATGCTGCGCGCGCACTTTCACGAGGCGACCAAGATGAGCACGCGCTCAAGAAATACGACCAGCTCGCCCGGACATATCCCAAAACACAGTGGGCTGAGCACGCACGTTACCAACGCGCCCGCCTGTTGTTTATTCTGGGCCGCTTCAAAGAGGCGCGTGACGCGTACCTCGATTACCGGAAGCGCTACACCAAGAACGCGCGGCATCAAACGGAAGCGGAGCGGGAGCTCGGCGTGATTTGGTTGATCCTCGGCGAGGGCAAACGCGCCGAGCCTGTCTTTACCAAGCTGGCTGCTCAAACCAAGGCTTCCGGGATGGCGCGCGAAGCGCGAGCCTTGGCCATGGAGCTTGGCGGAAACAAGCCAATGGCTGCCAAGTCTTATCGCGAAATTATCTCGGACGAGCCGCTATCCTTCGCAGCGCTTCTCAGTCGCTTGCGACTCAGAGCTTTGGGGGAGCCTGTGCCAGAGCTGATTGCGGTCAGAGCTCAAGCGCGTCCTTCTGAGTTCACAGCAGTTCTTCCCGAAAAAGTGCGATTGCTGCTCGATTTGGGCTTGGATCGCGACGCGGAGCGCGCGCTCTTGGCGGAGGAAGCAGAGTTTGGAAAGCGGTACGCGGCGCGCAAAGTCGAAACACTGTGCACGGCGTATGCTGACCTTGCGACAGCAGAACGCCGTTTTCAGCTGGGTACTCGCAATTCTAAACCTGGCTTGTTGGAGCGCTTGCCGTCGGCCGAATCGGGCTGGATATTTGACTGCGCCTATCCGCGCGCCTACGCGGACGAAGTGAAGGCACTGTCGACGCCTCGCGTTTCCCAGAACCTGATTTTCGGCCTCATTCGGCAAGAGAGCGCGTTTCGCGTGCGGGCGAGATCTTCTGCGGAGGCCCGAGGGCTGATGCAGCTCATCGAACCGACGGCACAGAAAGTCGCGGAGGAGCTCGGCTTTCAGCTCTCCCCCGCGGCGCTCGATGCTCCTCACACGAATCTAGCTCTTGGGACGCATTATCTCGATAGCCTGCTGCGGCAATTCCAAGGAGCCGTGCCGCTCGCGCTGGCGGCCTACAACGCCGGGCCTACTGCGGTTGGTCGTTGGTCGACCGCTGGGAAGGGGCTGCCACTCGACCTATTTGTTGCGATGATTCCGTACGCGGAGACACGAAAGTACGTGGAACGCGTGATGACCAACTGGATCCGCTACGCCTACTTGGCGGGTGATGAAGATGTGCTTTCCAAAGTATCACTCACGCTGCCCAGCGCCATCACCATCGACACCGATGCTTACTGAGCTCTCAATGGAGCTGCTCCGTCGCTAATTGGACGTAGGATTCGAGGCCCGAAGACTCGTCTGCTTCTGCCCGCTGGCCACTGGCCACGGCCACGCTGTCCGCCAGTTCCGCCACCCCTGACCTAGCCCATTTGCCGGGTATCGCGCTGCGCCACGGCCGGCACGCATCTAGCCATGGCCCTTTGCTGTGGCCCACCCTGCGCACGCCCATGCAGCTCTACACCCTACCGTTCGCCGGGACAGCTACGCGCGCCGAAGGCCCGAAGAGGGCGTGCTCTACCAGGCAGTCCAAGCGCATTGGCCTAAGGTGCTGGAAGACCTCGCCGAGCAAGGAGGTCTCCCGAAGTTCGTGGTGCGGGAGTTCGAGGAGCACGTCCGCCTAGAGCAGCACGTGTTGCCGCGCGTACCCGTGCGTCACTGGATTTGCTCCTTGCCCTGGGGCTTGCGCGCCTTGCTCGGCTATGATCGTGCCCCCGCGGCGCAAGTCGTGAGTGCCTTCGCGCACGAGCTCGACCGTTCGCTCTGCAAGAGAGCCAAAGCCATTCTCGACCTCCCAAGAGTTGCCGACGCCCACACCGGCGCCATCGCCGCGGTGCAGAGAACTGACAGCGCGCCCGTGTACGCCAACGGCGTATGCTCCGACGACGAGAAAGCGAGCGTCAGCGCCTAGCAGCGCGCGTAATAGATCGAGAAAGTCCGGGCTCATAGGGTGCCTCAGGATTGGAGAGGGCGTGGAGTTCGAGGCTCAGCTGCCAAACGAACTCGGCGCGCTTGTCGACCGGGATCTCCTGCGAGGTGAGAGGAAAAAGCGCCGCTTGCCAGGCTCGCCCCGCAAGTAGATTCGCCCCGCCACGTTTGAGTTTCCGTGCGCTTGACCCAGTGAGCACGAATCGCAGCCGCCTTCTTTCGATCAGACGGTGAACCCCATCCAAAACCGACGGAGGATGTGGATTGTCATTGATAAATCAGGGGGCATGCCATGCTATGTATATGTTATGCTTCCGTACCGTGACCTCTGAAGAGCGAGCCGAACTAAGACGGAAAAGCTGGACGGGCGGGGTCGCCCATTCCTTCGCTGAGATGGAGGAGGCTGACCTCACTTTCTGGCTGTCAATGTCGCCAGCGGAGCGCCTTTTTGCAATGTGGTCGTTGGTTGAGGATAGTCTGAGCTTCCAGGATTTTCGTGGACCTACACCCCGACTTCAGAGATCTACTGGCGGAGTTCGCCCGCTACGAGGTTAACTTCGCTATTCTTGGCGGGTACGCCGTTGGGCACCACGCCAAGCCCCGTGCCACCAAGGACTTAGACGTCCTCGTGTCGGGATCGGCCGAGAATCTACAGCGAGTAGCGGGAGCACTTGCGGCATTTGGCGCGCCCGCAAACGTGGTGAGCGCTGCTCGAACCATGCAGCCGACCGACGTCGTGTACCTTGGTGTACCACCCGTTCGCGTCGACATTTTACGGAGTGCGGATGGTATTGATACCGACGTGGCACTAGGCCGTGCCGATCCCGTAAACTTGGGCGACATTCAAGTGAAGGTACTCGCACTCGACGACCTCATTGCGAACAAGCGAGCCGCCGGTCGTCCACAAGATCTGGCTGATGTCGCTCTCCTAGAGCGCGTGCGCACCCGGAAGAGCTGAGGACACCCAATTAATTGGGTGCCTGGGGCTGGGCGCGACCAGGGGTCACGGAAAGGGCTCAAAATCCGCCCGAAGGAAACCTGAGGAGCGAGGCGCTCCTCTCATCAATCCCGGTCCTCCAGCCTTGTTGAGATTTTGATCAAGGGTTTAAGAGACAACCAAGTTGCAGCTGGAGAAATTTCCAGCAGCAATCCTAGCTTTGCATTTCTAGGGAGTCCTGGCGCAGCGCAGCCCGATCACGAGGTCGCGAGCGTCGGGCGGGACGCCGCCGTTGCGGCGCGAGGAGAGCAGGAACGACGCATCGACGTAGAATGAGCCGCCCCGCATCACGCGGGCGAAAGCTGCCGATGAATTAGCACAATTATTGTATGAACACCGCTGTCCACTTGGAGCAGCAGGTGTTGCCGCGCGTACCCGTGCGTCACTGGATTTGCTGCTTGCCCTGGGGCTTGCGTGCGTTGCTCGGCTATGACCGTGCCCTCGCGGCGCAAGTCGTGAGTGCCTTCGCGCACGTCCCCAAGCGTTGCCGACGCCCACACAGGCGCCATCGCCGCTGTGCAGAGAACTGACAGCGCCCTCCGGCTCAACGTGCACTTTCATGTTCTCGCCTTAGACGGCGTCACTGTCCGCGACGCTACCAATGACGCTCTCGTCTTTCACACGCTTCCAACGCCCAGGCACTCAGAAGTCGCCGACATCGCCCGCCGCACGGCACAACGCATCGAGAAAATCCTCCGAGCACTCGGCCGCTCCCTCGACCCGGCGATGCAAGACGGGCAAGACGACGAGCCGCCCAAGCTCTGCTCCGATGAGCCCGGCCTTGCCGCCTGCTATGCCGCTGCGGCGCGCGGAGTAGCGGCTTCTGGGGACCGCGCCGGCCAAGCCCCACTCCGCTTGCTCAGGACCGCCTGGAACTTCGCCCCGATGGCAAGCTCGAGCTCACTCTCAAGAGCGTCTGGAAAGACGGCACCCGCTCTATCGTGCTTGAGTCTCGCGATCTCATCATCCGCCTCATCGCGGCTATCCCACCTCCGCGCTTTCATCTAGCGCGGTATTTTGGTGTCCTCTCAAGCCACTCCAAGTTTCGCTCCGAAGTCGTCCCTAAGCCGCCAGTCGATCTATTTCTTGCCACGATCCCGCACGCGGAGACACGAAAGTACGTGGAACGCGTGATGACCAACTGGATCCGCTACACCTACTTGGCGGGTGATGAAGAGGTGCTTCCCAAAGTGTCGCTCACGCAGCCCAGCGCCATCACCATCGACACCGATGCCTACTGAGCTCTTAGGACATTGATCTCATCGTCGAGTTAAGTTCAGAGCCAATCGACAGCTGCGCCGTCGCTAATTGGACGTAGGATTCGAGGCGCGAAGGCTCGCCAGCCTGGGGCGGAGCACCACGCGGCGAACACGCCGGCGGCGCACTTCATCGACGATGGCATCATAGGCACCGATCCGCACTTCATCACCGGGATGGGCAGGACGCCCCAGCGAAGCCGTGATGTAGCCGGCCAAGGTATCCTCAGCGTCGGCACTGCCGGTATCCAGACCAACCACGATCAGCTCATGCACCAGCACCGCACCATCCGCGATAATGGTGCCATCTTCCCGCAGCTGAAAGCGCGGGGCCTCCTTATCCAGCTCGTCCGTAATCTCCCCAACCACTGCCTCAACAGCATCTTCGAGCGTCACCAGGCCTGAAGTGCCGCCAAATTCGTCCACCACGATCGCAATCGGAACGCCTTCGCGCTGAAATTCGGACAACACGTCGCCCACGAGCGAAGAGCCTGGCACAAACAGCACCTTGCGCACGCGCGCTCGCAGATTCTCCGAGCCGCCAGCCGGCGACACGAACAAATCTTTCACGTAGAGGTAGCCGGTGATCTCATCCGCACCACCGTGCTCGCTCACAGGATATCTGCTGAAGCCATGATGACGCGCCGCCTTTAAGCTCACTTCCGGAGAATCAGCGAGAGCCAACGTGGTCATGTCCACACGTGGCACCATGATCGCTCGGACGGGTAGATCAAAGCCTCCGAGCACGCGCGTCAGCGTCTCACGCTTTCGCTGATCCAAGCCGGTTTCAGCGAAGGAACTCTGAAGCACGATCCTGAGCTCGGCCACCGAAAGGGAATCGCTGCCGTGTTCGACGGGCCGTACGCCGACCGCACGCAAGAGCCTATTCGATACGCCATTTAAGACCCAGAGCGCTGGCGAAAAGAGCCAATAGACCACGCGCATCGTCGCAGCCGTTTGGCGCGATACTGCCTCGGGGAATTGGATGGCGAGCGACTTGGGAACCAGCTCCCCCAAGATGATGTGCAGCACGCTGATAATCACGAACGCCGTGGTCAACGAAATCGCGTGGCTGGCTTTTTCGGCTACGCCAAACTGCGATAGGACTGGTGAGAGCAGCGTTGCCACCGCCGGCTCACCCAGCCAGCCGAGTGCCAGCGACGACAAGGTGATTCCGAGCTGCGTGGCCGCAAGATATCCGTCGAGCTTACGGATGGCAGCGAGGGCTGCCTGGGCCTTGGCATCTCCAGTGGCAGCCAAAGCCTTCAGCGACGTTGGACGCACTTTGGCGAGCGCGAACTCCGTGGCCACGAAGAAAGCGTTGGTAAGAACGCAGAGCAAGACGGCGAGGAGGAGCAGGGCGAAGATGCTGGCATGCTCTCAGTCTGCCTTCAAGCATGCGAGATCCGCCACGGAAGGCCGTCAGGCGTCGCTCAATAGACACCAATCGGAAGCGCTCGTCGGCTGAGCAAGGCGCTGCCTAGGCCCACATCGGCGTCACCCGCGAAACGGGTGGAAAAGGCCTCTCGCAGCACGCTTTCGGCAAGCTTCGCTCGGGGTGAAAAGCCCCACGCCGGTTCTTGCGACGTGTCGTTGGGATCGGCATAAAATCGCCACACAAAAAAGCCAGCAAACCATTTCTGATCCATGAACGCCCCGAGAAGCGCGTGGTATGCCTCTGCCTGCGCCAGCTCGTTCACCTCAACTCGCCCAAGGTGTTCGGGCCATTCCCACGGACGCACGGCCGGGTTGCTGCGTGTGGTGTAGCCGAACTCTGTAAATATGACAGGCTTTCCCCACGTAGTAGCTAGCTTCTGCACACCCGCTGCAACTTCTTGCGCGCCCGCCCGCAGCACCTCTGGAGAGGCGCCGTCTTTTTGAGCCAAAGGGTAAAAAGCATTGATCCCGATCAGATCCAGCTCCCCCCAGATAGTGGTAGATTCGGCATCATCCCAATTGGCAGCGTAGGTTAACAAGCCAGAATAATGGCGGCGCACCTCGCGGATAATCGGCAAAAACAGCGGGGTTCGAGTCGTTGTCACCCAGCTTCTCAGTTCTACGCCGAGTGCGAAGATGTCCGCATGAGCGAGCTCCGCCGTGTCCGCCCAACCGAGCACAAACCGGCGGTAGGCTTCTGCCCAGGCTTGCCACGCTCGATCATTTTCAGGCTCGATTTCAGCACGCCAGCCGCCTGTTTCCACCCAAAGGTGGGGAACCAGCATGACCTTCAAGCCACGTTGGTGAGCCTGTCGAATGGCAAGCACCAGCGCTTTGCGATTGCTCTCATAGGGAGCTTCGAAAGTCTGTGAGATACCAGAGGGGGTCAGATCCCAAACGCGACCAAAGGGCGTCAAGCTCACCCAGCTGGCGCCCATGCGCACGGCTTCATCAAGCGTTTGCTGGTACGCCAAGCTGCCATAGCCTCGATCGGGATGCAGGCTATTTTCAATGGGCCCGATCGTGATGCCTCGGATAGCGTTTTTGATCGGTTCGTCGCGCTCTTCCAGATACTTGTCGTCGTGTTTCAAGGTCAGAGCGGGAACGGCTGAAGACGCAGGCTCTGCCCGCACGGAGCCGAGCACGGTCGCGACTGCGAGGCCCACACAGAGCGATTTCCAGCGAAAATTCCCGGTCAGCATGAGCGTGGCGTCAGGCCCCGAACGCGGATGTATACAAAGCGCTCAGCGCTTCGGGGCTCATTTCAGCGAGCGTGGGGAAGGTGGCGTCGGCGCCCGCTGCCGACAATTCTGACTCTTGGTAGCTTTGAGCCACGGCCACACAAAAGAGTCCTGCAAGCTTGGCGGCCTTCACACCTGCCAATGAATCTTCAATCACGAGAGCCTGCAGCGCCTCAGCTTTCGGCAGCCGTGTCTGGAGGTACAGCAAGCCGAGCTCATACCCTTCCGGATCGGGCTTGGAGCGTGTCGTGTCTTCTGCCGAGATGATGTGATGAACCGAACTTTTGGCGTCGAGAAACTCCAACCCGAGAATGATTTCGTCCCTGAGCGCCCCTGACACGATGCACACAGGGCCTGACTGGGCACGAAAATCGAGTGCAGCCTTCGCACCCTTGAAACCTTTGAGTTCGGCCTGAGCGAGGCGCAGGTAGACGGGGCGCTTCCGCTCAATGAGTTCCCGCAAGAAGGCACTATCAAACGCGCGCTGAGCGTCGTTCAGAATGGCAGAAAAAGCACCCGCATCGTCGAAGCCAATATAACGCTCCCAATAGGTCGCCTCGTCTACAGCGAGGCCGAGCGGGCTCAACACCTCCCGGAATGCGGTTAGATGTACGGCTTCGTCATCAATCAACACCCCGTTGTAGTCGAATAAAGTCGCAGGAAACGTCCTCATTGCTCGGCGGCGTAGCACAAGAGCCACCGTCTGCTTAGACCAAGCTGCGCGCGCCCTTGAAAACCCCTTGCCGTTGTGCAAGCTTCCGCGCCCTAAAACTCGAGGAATGCCCCTGAATGAGCAAAGGTGATCTTTTGGAAATGGAGGGCGTCATTCAAGACGCTCTCGGCGGCGGGCAATATACCGTCAAAGTCGACCAAGCGGAGGCCGTCGTTCGGGCTCAGCTTTCAGGTCGCATGCGTCGCCACCACATTCGCGTGCTCCCGGGTGATCGCGTTCGAGTCGCCGTGTCTCCCTATGATCTGAGTCACGGTTTGATCGTCTACCGCGGAAAGTAATTTGGTCGGCTCGCGGTCGCTCTGCGTACTTTTGTGTGCGGGCCTCCTCGGCTGCCGCGCTGAAAAATCCGACAGCGAACCAGGTCCGGCCCCGAAGCAGGCTACCGTTCCTTCTGAGCGCACCCAGCGTCAGCTCGGGAATGCTGGGCAGCCAGCAGTTCTCTATTTGCCAGCCGAGGGTCTTGGAGTCGTTGACTCAGTACCGCGAGAACGCGTCGGTTTTTGGGAACAGCCACTCGCCGCTCGGCGCCGGTGTCCCGCAGAGATGGTCGATGTCCGCGGTGAATACTGCATCGATCGCTTTGAAGCGAGCTTGCAGGATGAACACACTCACAGGCCTCTTTCGCCATTTTATCCGGCTAACGTCCGGGATACGCAGCACTGGTTCAAGCAAGGCCAAATGTTGCGTGGCTCCGCGAGAACCGAGGCGGGTCGGAGCCTAGCGGTCCCCGTACCGCCTGAGGTTCAGCTCACCGGAAGCGTGAAGCCGATGGCAGTCTCCTTGCAAAATCAGCTACCAAACGGCTACATGAGTGGTGAAGCTGCGGCACGTGCCTGTCAGAACGCGGGCAAACGTCTGTGCACTGCCAGCGAATGGCGCTCGGCTTGCCGCGGGCAAAAG
>Ga0209591_10002648_pt1 | contig 21342 bp, 18 predicted proteins | sample MAT01_FD_187207 | JGI IMG/M metagenome (GOLD analysis project Ga0209591, IMG submission 187207) | Freshwater microbial communities from Lake Fryxell liftoff mats and glacier meltwater in Antarctica - MAT-01 (SPAdes) (version 2) | ecosystem: Environmental > Aquatic > Freshwater > Ice > Liftoff... | reverse complement strand
GCGGCGTCGGACACGTCGAACAGCGCCACCTGGGTGCCCGTCGCCCGGCCCTGCTCGGTGGCGTCCTGGCCGATGCCGATCAGGAGCCCGTCGCCGGCGGGGTGGAGGTAGGCGGAATAGCCGAGGATCTTCAGCTCGCCGGCCACGCGAGGTGCGGTCGGGTCCGACAGGTCGACCGTGTACAGCGGGTCGGTCTGGCGGAACGTGACGACGTAGCCCCGGTCGCCGATGAAGCGCACCGACTTGATCTGCTCGTTCTTGCCGAGGCCGCCCACGGCGCCCACCTCGTCCAGCGAGCCGTCGCGCTCCTCGAGGACCCGGACCCAGCTCTCGGGTGCGCCCGAGGAGGTGCCCCAACCGCCGGTGCCCCAACCATCGGTGGTGGCCACCCGGAGGCGGTCGTCGTGCTCGGACATCGAGAACTGGTTCAGGAGGTGACCGGGCACCTCACCCGACGCCCGGTACACGGCCGGTCCGGGGTCGCTGATGCCGAAGCGGTGGATCGAGGTCGTCTCCTTCGGCGGTTCCCACGGCTCCGGCCGGTCGTCCTGGTCGGGATCGACGACCGTCGTCGTGGGTTGCGGCGCGGGTGCGGTTCCGGGCGTCGTACCCGTCGTGCCGGGGACGCTCGTGCCACCGGTGCTGCCGTTGGTGGTCGCCGGCTCGACGTCGGGCGACTCGACGTAGCTCGGGGTGGCGACGTAGAGGTTCTGGGCCGACGCGTACACGGTCTGGCCGTTGGCCATGATGGCGGTGGCGTCACCGGTCGAGATCGCGTCGCCGCTCAGATCGACCGTCTGGACGGTCAGGATGTCGAAACCGGCGAACTCCTTGGGGTGGCGGACGTTCTCGCACGCCACGGCCACCTCGCCCGGGTCGGTCTCGGAGGTTCCCGTGCCGGTGCGGACGTGGGGCAACCAGTCGTCGATCGTCGACTCGGAGATGATCCGCCGGTTCGTCTCCTCCGCGGTCTCCTCGCCACCGGGTCCGGACGGGTAGACGAACGGCAGCGCCGCCGCCGTTGCGGTGGTGACGATGCGGGCCCGGCCGTCGATCATGCGGGCGCTGACCGACCGGCCATCGATGCGGACGCTGGTGAGGATGCGCAGTTCGGTGGGTGCGGATGCGTCGACGAGGGTCAGGGTGACCTCGCTCGGGGCCGCCCAGCTGCTCGAGGACGCGCCGGAGGGGACGGGGCGTCCCGGACCGAGCTCGTCGTATCCGGCGGCGCCGTTCTCGCTGATCACGAGCACGCGGTCGCCGTCGACCAGGAGCTGGGCGGAGCCGGCGTCGGGCAGGTCCAGCGCGCCGGTGACGACCGGGGTCTCGCCGGTCACGTCGACGTACTGGAGCCGGTTGTCGGCAACGGTGAGGATGCGGCGGGCGTCGCTCTTGACCGTGTCGGGCTCGTCGACGCCCTCCTCCTGCACGTTGGTGCCCGAGACGGCGGTCTCGTCCGCGGCGCCACCCGAGGCGGTGGCCGTCTCGAATCCGTCGCTCGTCGAGAACTCGCCGGGCGCGGCGGGGACCACCGATGTCGGTCCCTCGGCGCTGCTCGCCCGGTCCCCGGCCACGGGCATGAGGTCGCCCGGGTAACCGCCGCCGGACAGGCCGTACGCGGTCACCCGCTGGAGGGCCTGGTCCTTGACGTAGCCGAGCAGGTCCTCGCAGGCATCGAAGGGCTGGAGGGACGAGACCAGGCTCAGGTCGGCCAGGACCTCGGTGGAGGATCCGGTCGTCGGAGCAACACCCGACGGGGCACCGGTGTCGCCCGGATCGCCGGTGGCGGTGCAGCCGGCGGCCACCGTCAGGGCGGTGACGGCGATGAGGCTGGCGCGGCGTGCCGTGGCCCGGGGGCCCCGACGGCCGCCGGCTGAGGTTGCTCGTCTGGTTCCGTGCCCGTGCGTTCCCATTGGTCGATCCTCCCGATCACACCCGCCCGCGTCATCGCGGTCGGAGGTGGGACGATGAGGAGGATGACCTGGTTCCCGCAGTCGGTCCCGAATTCGTCCATCGGCGACGGGCGCAGGGAAAATTGGGCCGTCCGGTCCTGCGCCCGGACCTTCCCGCTGCCGATGACACACAGGTGATCTCCTCGGTCCCGAGCCCGCTGCTCCTCGTCCGCGATGCTGTCGTGGTCGACGCCAACGAGCGCTCGGAGCACGAGTTGGGCCGGGACCGCCAGGACCTGGTCGGATCGGCGCTGACCGACCTCGTCGAGCCGACCGACCGGAACGCGGTGCGAGACCTGCTCGATCGGGCCGATCCGACCGACGCGCTCGTCGTCACCGTCGCCGCCACGTCCACCGGGGGCGAGGGCGGCGAGGACTGGCGTCGGGTGGAGCTCCGGGCGGCGATGGACGAGGCGGGCGACGTCGTGGTCGCGGTTCGGGACCGCACCGAGGAGCACCTCCTGCTCGGGGTGATCGACGCGGTTGCCGACTCCACGCTGCTGCTCGACGAGCACGGCCTGGTCCGCTGGCAGTCGCGCGGGGTCGCCGAGCAGATCCCCGGAGGGGCCGAGCTCGGCATCGGGGTCAACCCCCTCGAGCGGATCCACCCCGAGGACCTTCCCGGCGTGCTCGAGGCCGTGGCGGTCGGCCTCGCCACCCCGGGGGGCCGGGTCCGTCACGTCGCCCGGTCGCGCTCGGTCGACAACGACGATGCGTGGCAGCCGATCGAGATGATCGGGATCAATGCCATCGAGGACCCGGACCTGCGCGGCGTCGTCGTGCAGGTCCGGGAGGTCGACGCCGCCGAGGTGGTCGAGTCCCTCGGCAACACCGACGGCCAGTTCCTGTCGCTCGCCGACGCGGCACCGATGGGCATCGTCGTGTCCGACCTGGTCGGCCGCACGATCTACCGCAACCCCGCGGCGAGGGACCTGCTCGGTCAGCCGGAGCTGCGGGTCGACCAGGATTGGCGGGAGTTGGTGGGCTCGGAGGCTCGCGAGCACCTCGATGCGCTCTTCGCCCATGCGGTCGAATCGCGGGAATCCGGCTCGATCACGGCGCCCTTCGACGTCGCGGGCGGGGTGCGGTGGCTTCGGGTGCAGGTCGCCTCGCGTGCGACCACGCGCGAGGGCAGCAGTTACCTGATCGCCACGCTCGAGGACGTGACGATCGAGCTCGAGGCCCGCGAGGCGACCGATCGCCTGACCCACATGCTCGACGCGACCTCCGACTACGTCGCCGTGTTCCGCTCCGACGGTGAGATCCTCTACGTCAACGCCGCCACCCGGGGGCTGCTCGACGCCCTGCGCGACGACGGCGCGCCGGGGGACCTCCGGGACCTGATCGACGACGAGCCCCGCCGCGCCTGGATCGCCGCGGCGATGGCGGATCTCGAGAGCACCGACGTCTGGCAGGGGAACCTGGACCTGAACGCCGGAGGCGGGCGGGTGATCCCGGTGTCGGCGATGGGCCTGATCCGGCGGCTGCCCGACGGCGGACTGGACTGGATCGCCATCCACGCCCGCGACATCAGCGAGCTCAAGGAGGCCGAGACCCTCCTGCGGGAGCTGGCCAGCCACGACCACCTGACCGGCCTGCCCAACCGTGCCCTGTTCAACGAGCGCCTCGACCGGGCCGTGGCCCGCCACCGGCGCGACGAGACCGGCGTGGCCGTGATGTTCTGCGACCTCGACGGCTTCAAGGCCATCAACGACGAGCACGGGCACACCGCCGGTGATCTGGTGCTGTCGGTCATCGCCGACCGGCTCCGGTTGGTCACTCGCGAGACCGACACGACCGCCCGGGTCGGCGGCGACGAGTTCGTCATCGTGTGCGAGGGGGTCACCGACGTCGCCGAGCTGGAGGTGCTCGCCCGTCGGGTGATCGAGGCGGTGGGCGGTCCGATCACGCTGCCCCAGGTGGGACGGACACCTCATCCGCCGGTCCGCATCCGGGTCGGCATCTCCATCGGCATCGGTGTCGCCGGGCCGGACCACCCCGAGGTGGACCCCGACCGGCTGCTCACCCTTGCGGACACGGCCATGTACCGCGCCAAGGCCGCCGGCGGCACCGCCCCGGTCATCGCCTACCTCGACTGAGCGCACCCGCCCGGCGCTCGCCGCGGGGCGGTCCGCTCGGTCAGCTGGTGGGGATGGACAGCTTGTAGGCGGGGCGGGCGGTCTCGAAGGTGGTGATGGCGGCTTCGTTGCCGAGGGTGATGCCGATGTCGTCGAGACCCATGAGGAAGCGCTCGCGGGTGGCGTCGTCGAGGTCGAAGGTGACGTCGATGCCCATCGCCGGCACCGAGAAGGTGCGGGTCTCGATGTCGACCTGCATCTCGAGCGTGGGATCGGCCTCGACCGCCCGCAGCAGGTCGGCGCCGAGCTCGGCGGACACGTTCACGGGCACGAGGCCGTTCTTCGTGCAGTTGTTGCGGAAGATGTCGGCGAACCGGGGCGACACGACGGCCTTGAAGCCGTAGTCCATGATCGCCCACACCGCGTGCTCGCGCGAGGAGCCGGTTCCGAAGTTGGGACCGGCGACGAGGATCGCCGCGTCGTTGAACTGGGGGAGGTTCATGACGAACTCGGGATCGTCGCGCCACTCCGAGAACAGGCCCTTGCCGAACCCGGTGCGCTCGACCCGCTTGAGCCAGTCGCTCGGGATGATCTGGTCGGTGTCCACATCGGACCGGTCGAGGGGGACGGCGGTTCCGGTGACGACCTTGACGGCTTCCATGGTTCTCTCCTGCGTCGTGCGGCTACTGGTGGGGCGGCGGGGTGCGTGGTGGGAGGCGGGCGTCGGCGACGGCGCCGGTGGATCAGTCCAGGTCGGATGGCGCGGCGAACGTGCCGGCGATGGCGGTGGCGGCGGCGACTGCGGGCGAGACCAGGTGGGTGCGCCCGCCGCGGCCCTGGCGGCCCTCGAAGTTGCGGTTGCTGGTGGAGGCGGCGCGCTCGCCCGGTGCCAGCTTGTCGGGGTTCATGGCGAGGCACATCGAGCACCCGGGCTCGCGCCAGTCGAAGCCGGCGGCGGTCAGGACCTTGTCGAGGCCCTCGTCCTCGGCCTGCTCCTTCACGCGGAACGAGCCCGGCACGACCATGGCCCGCATCCCGGCCTTGACCGTCCGGCCGGCGGCGACCTCGGCGGCGGCGCGGATGTCCTCGATGCGACCGTTGGTGCACGAACCGATGAAGACGGTGTCAACGGGGACATCGCGGAGCGGGGTCCCGGCGACCAGGCCCATGTACTCGAGGGCGCGGGCGGCAGAGTCCCGCGCGCTCGGGTCGTCGTAGTCGTCCGGGTTCGGGACCGAGGACGACAGCGGGGCGACCTGGGCCGGGTTGGTGCCCCACGAGACGTGGGGCGAGATGGCTGCGGCGTCGAGCACGACCTCCTTGTCGAAGGTCGCCCCGTGGTCGGTGGGCAGGGCCTGCCAGGCGTCGAGGGCCTGCTCCCACGAGCGGCCCGCCGGGGTGAAGTCGCGGCCCTCGAGGTAGGCGAAGGTGACGTCGTCCGGGGCGATCAGACCGGCCTTGGCGCCCGCCTCGATCGACATGTTGCACACGGTCATGCGCCCTTCCATCGACAGCGCCCGGATCGCCGAGCCGCGGTACTCGATGATCGAGCCGATGCCGCCACCGGTGCCGATGCGCCCGATGATGGCGAGGATGATGTCCTTGGCGGTGACCCCGGCGGGCAGGTCGCCGTCGACCAGCACGCTCATCGTGCCGGGTCGGTGCTGGCCCAGGGTCTGGGTGGCGAGCACGTGCTCGACCTCGCTGGTGCCGATGCCGAACGCCAGGGCGCCGAACGCGCCGTGGGTGGAGGTGTGGCTGTCGCCGCAGACGATGGTCATTCCCGGCTGGGTGAGGCCCTGCTCCGGTCCGATCACGTGCACGATGCCCTGGCCGGGGTGGCCCATGGGGTACTCACGGATGCCGAACTCGCTGCAGTTGGCCCGCAGGGTGTCGACCTGCTTGCGCGAGATGGGATCGGCGATGGGCAGGTGGATGTCGGCGGTCGGGACGTTGTGGTCCTCGGTGGCGATCGTGAGGTCGGGGCGGCGGACGGTGCGACCGTTCAGGCGGAGGCCGTCGAAGGCCTGCGGAGAGGTGACCTCGTGCACGAGGTGCAGGTCGATGTAGAGCAGGTCCGGCTCGCCGTCGGCGGCGCGGACGACGTGGTCGTCCCAGATCTTCTCGCTCAGCGTGCGGGGCATGGCCATGGTTTCCTCGGATGTCGGTTCGACGGGCTCCGTGAGCTGACTTGCTGATCCCATGATGTGAGACGCTAGTCTTGTCACGTGGAACCTACGGTAAGCGGTGTCGGCGTACTCGACAAGTCGGTCTCGGTCCTGGCGGCGATCGAGGCCCGTCCCCTCTCGCTGGCCGAGCTGGTGGAGGCCACCGGGCTGTCCCGGGCCACGGCGCACCGCCTCGCCGTCGCCCTCGAGGTCCACGGTCTGGTCCGCCGAGACGACGACGGCCGTTTCGCCCTCGGCGTGCGCCTGGTGGCTCTCGGCCGCGCGGCCGCCGAGGCCATCCCGCTCGCGACGGCCGCGACCGGCGCCCTCGAAGCGTTGCGAGACGCCACCGAGGAGAGCGTGCAGCTCTATGTGCGCGACGGCGACCGGCGCGTGTGCATCGCCGCACTCGAGTCGCCCCACGGGCTGCGCACCATCGTGCCGATGGGTGCGTCGCTGCCGATCAACAAGGGATCGGCGGGCAAGCTCCTGTCGTTGGCGGAGGGCGCCACGGTGCCCGAGTGGGTCCAGAGCGTCGGCGAGCGAGAGGCCGGTGTGGCGTCGGTCAGCGCACCGGTGTGCGCCGGCGACGGGCGCGTCCTCGCCGCGGTGAGCGTGTCCGGGCCCATGGAGCGCACGACCCGCAAACCTGGCGCGCGGTACGCCCGAGAGGTCATGGCCGCCGCTCGGCGCATCGAGCGCGCCGCCGGGCTGCGCTGATCACCGCGCCGCAGGTTCGGTCGCCGGGGCGCCGGTCGGTAGGCTCGCCGCGTGAGCACCAGCGGCGCGGATCGCGGTCCCGACCCCGACCCCGACATCGCCGTCGAGCTACCGGCCGATCGTTCCGACGACGGCGGATCGACCCTCGCCGCCCTCGACATCGGCACCAACTCGTTCCACCTCGTCGTCGCCCGCTTCGTCGGCGACGGCCACCAGTTCGAGGTCCTGGAGCGGGAGAAGGAGATGGTGCGGCTCGGCTCGGGCAGCGGCGACATGAAGCTGCTCGAACCCGATGCCATCGAGCGCGGGATCGCCGCGCTCACCCGCTTCCGCCAGATCGCCGAGGTGCACGGCGCCCGGCTCTACGCCGTGGCCACCAGCGCGGTCCGCGAGGCCGAGAACGCCGACGAGTTCCTCCGCCGGGCCCGCGACGAGGCCGGCGTCGACGTCGAGGTCGTCTCCGGGGTCGAGGAGGCCCGGCTCATCCACCTCGGCGTGCTCCAGGCCGTGCCGGTGTTCGACCGACGGCTCCTGCTCGTCGACATCGGAGGCGGGAGCACCGAGATCCTGGTCGGGGAGCGAGGGGAGATCGTCGCCGCCGGCAGCCTCAAGCTCGGCGCCATCCGCATGACCCGGCGCTTCTTCCGCAACGACCACCTGCACCCGGCGGCGGTCGACTCGTGCCGGCGCCATGTGCGCGCCGCGCTGGTGCCGCTGCGCCGTGACGTCGCCCGCCACGGGTTCGATGTCGCCGTCGGTTCGTCGGGCACGATCACCGCCGTCGCCGCGATGGTCCACGCCGCCCGCGACCCCCGGGAGCCGACGCCGCGCGTGTGGAACGGCTTCGAGCTGACCCGCAAGGAGGTCAAGGCGGTCGTGCGCTCGCTGATCGATGCCGGATCGCTCGAGGGTCGCCTCGCCGTTCCCGGGATCGATCCCAAGCGCGCCGACATCATCCTCGGTGGCGCGGTCGTCCTCGAGCAGGTCATGGGAGAGCTCGACATCGGTGCCATGGTCGTCTCGGACTACGCGCTGCGCGAGGGCGTCCTGCTCGATGCGCGTGACCGCGAAGCTGGCGGCGCGCTCAACCACCTGGGCGACCTGCGCCGGCGCAACGTGATGCACCTGGTCGAGGCGATGGACGATGACCCCGCCCACTCGGTGCAGTCCGCGCGCCTGGCGCTCCAGCTGTTCGACGAGCTCGAGCCGGTCCACCCGATGGACGACCACGCCCGCGAGCTCCTCGAGGCGGCGGCGTTGCTCGCCAACGTGGGTCAGTTCGTGTCGCACGACAAGCACCACAAGCACAGCTACTACGTGATCCGCAACAGCGATCACCTCACCGGGTTCACCGATCACGAGATCGAGCTCATCGCCCTGATCGCCCGGTACCACCGCAAGAGCGCGCCGAAGGACTCCCACCCCGAGTTCAAGGCGCTGCGTCCCCACGACCAGGAGCTGGTGCGTGCGTGCGCCGGCATCCTGCGGATCGCCATCGGCCTCGACCGCACCCACAACGGCCTGGTCGACGAGGTCGACGTCACCATCGAGGGCAAGGTGACGGCCCCGAAAGGGCTCACGATGACCGTCGTGCCCACCGAACCCAACGCCGACCTGTCGCTCGAGCTCTACACGGCGAGCGAGCGCAAGGCGCTGCTCGAAGCGGTCCTCGGTGTTTCCCTCGTGATCGAGGCGGGCGCGCCCGCGCTCGCCTGACCGGGCGGAGGCCGAGTCGCCGAGAGTCGATCGTGCACGAGGGCGGCCCGGTGGTGACCGGGGCCGCCCTCGCATCGGCGAGACCGCAGGGTGGGAGGGCGGTCAGGGCGACGTGTCGGGTGGCGGCGCGCAGTTGGCGCGCAGCCACCCGTTGATCTGCTCGACGGCCGACGCCGTGGACGGATCGGCCAGGGGATCGGCGTCGGGTTCGTACTCGCGCAGCGCGGCGACGTAGGTGTCGACGGCCGGTCGGAGCGAGTCCGGCGCCGACTCCACGAGGCCGCTGGCGCCGATCTCGAGGAGCTGGTCGATGACCGCCGGATCACCGGCTAGCGCCGGGTCGTCGGGAACCGAGAAGAGCAGGCTGGCATCGCGCTGTGGGAAGTGGACGCAGAAGGTGATGGTGGCGGTGGTGTCCACCGCCGGGGGCGATCCCGACTCGGGCTGGTGCTCGGCGGCGGTGCAGCCCACCACCGCGAGGAGCCCGACAAGGACGATGGTGACCCGAGCGGTCGTTCGACGCAGCATGACGGCTCCTAACGCAGGGGCAGGCCGACGGGGCACCAGGGCCGGTCGGGTGGATCGCCGTACCAGTCGCCGTCGGCGTGGGGGATCAACAGGTTCTTGTAGCCCCCGAGGCAGCCGTACTGCTCCGGGAGGTTGACCGAGAGCGGCCATGGGTGCGGGGTCGACATGAGCGCGTCCTCGAAGTCCGCGACGTCGTTGTCGAAGAAGAAGTCGAGGCCGCTGACGGTGTTGAAGATGCCGTTCACGGCGGCCTGCTCGCGCACCTTCTGGAGCGTGCAGCCGGCGTTCCAGCCGCACACCGCGGAGTGCGCGAACCAGATCATCATCGTGGGGTTCCGGTAGATGTGGAGGTGGTAGCCGGGCCCCGGAACCGCGTCGACCTGGTAGTGGCCGTTGCGGTGGACGGTGCACGCCGACGCGACGAGCAGGCAGCTCGCGACGATGACGAGGACGCGAGTGATCGAACGGTGCTTCATGGGTGTCTCCCCTGGTGCGGTGCGGTGATCGCAATGGGAGTCGGAGGGGAGACGGCCAGCGGGGCCGTGAAGGAGTCGCGACTCAGGACTTCTACTTCTCCTCCAATGGTGCCAGAGGGGTCGGTCGAAGTGCAAGGGAAATCTTGACCCTGCGATGACGACGAGCCGAGCCGGGCGCGCTGGAGCACGATGCAGGCGCAACATCGAGGACCGGCCGCCGGGTGAGCGGCGGTCAGTTCGAGGCGATGCGCCCCGCCACCGACCGGGCGGCGGCCACGAGCTGGGGCACGTAGCCGGCGGCGCTCATCACGACCGCGCCGTGGTCACCGGCCACCCGATGGACGGTCGCGCCCTCGATGGCGTCGGCAAGCTTCTGCTGGCGGTGCGGGGGGACGACGGAGTCCCCGGTGGTCATGACGATCGCGGTGGGGACGTCGACCTCGCCGATCCAGCTGTGCGAACTGAACGAGCCGATGGCCTGGCCGGCCTCGACGATGACCCGGGGGTCGTTGCCGGCGATCTCCGAGCGGGCCCAACGGCCGAACTCGTCGTCGTCCATGCGTCGGCCGATCACGCGCCGGCCCATGGCGGTCTGCCAGTTGCCGGGCGTGACGCGGGCGGCGGCCGACAGACCCATGAGCACGGGGAAGAACGCCCGCTCGATGGGCCGCCCGCGGAAGTTGCGGCTGGTCGCGGAGAGCACGAGGCCGTCGACCCGGTCCGGGTGGCGCCGCCACACGAGCTGGGCGATGGGCCCGCCCATCGAGTAGCCGACCGGGACGAAGGTGTCGATGCCGAGCTCGTCAGCCAGGGCGACCGCGTCGTCGGCGCAGTCCTCGAGGCGGAACCGGCGCCGGGAGCGGATCCCGCGGCCGTGGCCGCGGTGGTCGATGCTGACCACCCGGAAGTGCTTCGCGAGCGGTTCGAAGCACGCGCACCAGTTGAGCCCGCCGGTCGCCGTCCAGCCGTGCAGGAGCAACAGCGTGGGGGCTCCGGGCGGGCCGGCGAGCTCGCGGACGAAGGTGGTGCCGCGGTCGGCCAGCGCGACGAGGCGCCCTTCGGGGACACCTTGCGGCGACGGGGGGCGGGACCGGTTCGTGGCCTCGGTGCCGTCGGGATCCCACGGTTGGTCGACCTCGTCGACCTCGTCGACCTCTTCGACGTCGGCGACCTCGTCGATGTGGACCTCGACCTGGTCTTCGTCCGTGCCGTCGGCACCGGTCCGCAACTCCGCGTGCTTGGTGCGCGCCGAGGCGACGGATCTGGCCAACGACGGACGCTTCATGTCCGGTCAGGGTACCGCCGGGGACCCGCCCCCGGCCGGGGTTCGCACGGACGTCACACGGGGTTCACCGCCGGCCGACGCTGTCGCCGCCGGGGACTCGCTGACTACCATGCGCGTCGTGGCTCCCCATCAGTTCTCCCAGGCGACCTATGACCGGCTCCAGGCGGAGCACCTGCAGATGTCGACGATCGACCGCGTCGAGATCGCCCGCAAGATCCAGACCGCCCGCGAGCTGGGCGATCTCTCCGAGAACGGTGACTACCACGCCGCCAAGGAGGAGCAGGGCAAGCAGGAGGCCCGGATCCGCCAGCTCGAGGCGCTGCTCGAGGACGCCGAGATCGTCGAGGCGGGCCAGACCGACATCGTCGCCGCCGGGGTGATCGTGTCGATCCGCTACGAGGGCGACGACGAGTCCGAGCGCTACCTGCTCGGTTCCATCGAGGAGAAGCACGACGAGGTCGAGATCATGTCGCCGGGCTCGGCGCTCGGCCAAGCCCTCATGGGCGCCAAGATCGGCGACGTCGTGGACTTCGAGACGCCCACGGGCGCGGCGCTCAAGGTCGAGGTCACCGCGATCGAGCCCAACTGAGCGGTGGTCGGGGTCCCGACGGGCCCGTCCGGGTTGACGCTGCGCAGGCCGTCCGAGCACACTGGTCGGCAGTGTCTGTACGGTCCTCCAGCCCCGTCATCATCATTTCGTAGCGCACCCCGGTTCCCGGTGTGCGCCCCTGACCGTCCGCTCCGGTGGGCGGTTTTCTCGTTTCTGAGCCACCATCGGGGGTTCGCTCCGAGGCATCGGCGGCGACCGACCGACCGTCCCCCACCCGATCACCAGTCCAGGAGAGCAACGTGAGTCATCGCATCGGCGTCATCGGCGGCGACGGCATCGGACCCGAGGTCACCGCCGAGGCGCTCAAGGTGGTTCGGGCGGCGGGCGTCGATCTGGAGACCGTCGACTACGACCTCGGCGGCGCCCGCTACCTGCGCGACGGCGAGGTGCTCACCGACGAGACCATCGCCGAGTGGCGCGGGCTCGACGCCCTGCTGCTCGGCGCAGTCGGCGCCCCGGGTGTCCCGCCCGGTCTGATCGAGCGCGGGCTCCTGCTCAAGATGCGCTTCGACCTCGACCTCTACGTGAACCAGCGCCCGTTCACCTACGCACCCGCGGACGGCGGCGAGGGCCATGACTTCATCGTGATCCGCGAGAACACCGAGGGCACCTACGCCGGCGAGGGCGGGTTCCTGCGCAAGGGCACACCCCACGAGATCGCCACCCAGGGTTCGGTCAACACCCGCTTCGGTGTCGAGCGCTGCATCCGCTACGCGTTCGGGCTGGCCAGCAGCCGGTCCCGCAAGCACCTCACGCTGGTGCACAAGACGAACGTGCTCACCTTCGCCGGTGACCTGTGGGAGCGGACGTTCAACGAGGTGGCCACCGAGTTCCCCGACATCGAGACGGCCTACAACCACGTCGACGCCGCCTGCATCTACTTCGTCGAGTCGCCCCGGCGCTACGACGTCATCGTCACCGACAACCTCTTCGGCGACATCCTCACCGATCTGGGCGGTGCGGTCAGCGGCGGCATCGGCTTCGCATCCTCGGGCAACCTCAACCCCGACCGCACCGGCCCGTCGATGTTCGAGCCGGTGCACGGCTCGGCCCCCGACATCGCCGGCCAGCAGAAGGCCAACCCCATCGCCGCCATCCTGTCGGCCGCCCTCATGCTCGACTTCCTGGGCGAGACCGACGCGGCCGACCGCATCCGCAAGGCCTGCGCCGACCAGCTCGACCTCGACGGCACCACGGCGGCGATCGGCGACGCCATCGCCGGACGCGTCTGACCCGTCCGCGGCGCCAGGCCCTCCAGGCGCGGCCCGTTCGTTCCGATGCCGACGTACCCACCGAACCACCGACACCAGCTCAATCGCCCGGACAGCCCGGGACCACCCAAGGGGAGCCGAGATGCCCATCACGCCCACCGAGTCGATCTGGATGAACGGCGAGCTGATCCCGTGGGAGTCGGCGCAGATCCACGTCCTCACCCATTCGCTGCACTACGGCATGGGCGTGTTCGAGGGCATCCGGGCCTACGAGACCGACTCGGGCCCCGGCATCTTCCGCCTCACCGAGCACATCGAGCGGCTCGGTGACTCGGCCAAGATCTTGATGATGGACCTGCCGTACTCGGTCGACGAGCTCGTGCAGGCCACCAAGGACGTCGTGCGGGCGTCGGGCCTGCCCTCGTGCTACATCCGGCCGATCGCCTACTTCGGCTACGGCGAGATGGGCCTCAACACCCTGCCGTGCTCGATCGACGTCGCCATCGCCTGCTGGCCGTGGGGGGCGTACCTGGGCGAGGACGCGGTCACCAAGGGCGTGCGCATGAAGATCTCGTCGTGGCGGCGCCACGACCACAACGTCATGCCGCCGTCGGCGAAGACCACGGGCAACTACGTCAACTCGTCGCTGGCGAAGGTCGAGGCCCTCAAGGCGGGGTACGACGAGGCCATCATGTTGAACCTGGCCGGCGACGTCAGCGAGTGCACCGGCGAGAACATCTTCGCGGCCCGCAACGGCGTGCTCATCACCCCGCCGATCTCGGCCGGCGCGCTCGAGGGCATCACCCAGAGCTCGGTCATGGCCATCGCACGCGACCTGGGCTTCGAGACCCGCGTCGACGGCCTCTCGCGCAGCGACCTCTACATCGCCGAGGAGATGTTCGTCTGCGGCACCGCCGCGGAGATCAGCGCGGTGAACTCGGTCGACGACCGCGAGATCCCGTGCCCCGGCCCCCTGACCACCGCCATCGCCACCGAGTACGCCAAGGCGGTCCGCGGGCAGGTCGACCGGTACAAGGACTGGGTCGAACATGTCTGATCCCGAGGTGCCCGACACGGGCGCACCCGCCGCCGACCGCAGCGTCAACTCGGCGGTCCTGCTCCCGCGGGCGCCGCGCCAGCGCGATCGGGTCGAGATCTACGACACCACGCTGCGCGACGGCACCCAGCTCGAGGGCATCTCGGTCACGGTCGACGACAAGCTCCGCATCGCCGAGCAGCTCGATCACCTGGGCGTCGCCTACATCGAGGCGGGCTGGCCCGGCGCCAACCCGAAGGACGACGAGTTCTTCGCCCGGGCGCCGAGCGAGCTGAAGCTCGCCACCTCGACCCTCGTGGCCTTCGGCTCCACGCGGAAGGTGAAGGGCCGCACCGACGAGGACCCCACCCTCGCCAACCTGGTCAAGGCCAACACGTCGGCGGCATGCATCGTCGGCAAGTGCTGGGACTACCACGTCACCGAAGCGCTCAAGACCACGCTCGACGAGGGCGTCGCCATGGTGGCCGACTCCGTCGAGTTCCTGCGCCACGCGGGGCTTCGGGTGCTCTTCGACGCCGAGCACTTCTTCGACGGGTACGCCCACAACCCCGAGTTCAGCCTCCGGGTGCTCGAGGCGGCCGCGATCAACGGCGCCGACGTGCTCGTGCTCTGCGACACCAACGGCGGGTCTCTGCCGGCCGACGTCGAGCGCGTGGTCGGCGAGGTCCACGACTTCTTCGGGGGCGACATCGGCATCGGCGTGCACCTGCACGACGACACCGGGTGCGGTGTGGCGAACGCCCTCGCGGGCGTCCGGGGCGGGGCGATGCAGGTGCAGGGGACCATCAACGGCATCGGCGAGCGCACCGGCAACTGCAACCTCACCACGATCATCCCGAACCTCACGCTCAAGATGGGCATCGAGACCATCCCGCCGGAGAACCTCGAGCGCCTCACCGCCGTCTCGCACCACATCGCCGAGCTCGTGAACGTCAACCTCAACCCGCAGGCGCCCTACGTCGGCCAGTCGGCGTTCGCCCACAAGGCCGGCCTCCACGTGAGCGCCATCGCCCGCCGCCCCGACGCCTACGAGCACATCGATCCCAACGCCGTCGGCAACGGCACGCGGTTCGTGGTGTCCGAGCTGGCCGGCAAGTCGACCCTCGAGATGAAGGCTCGTGAGATCGGCCTCGAGATGGGCGGCCAGGAGCTCGCCACGGTCGTCGGTCAGCTCAAGGAGCTCGAGCATGAGGGCTACCACTTCGAGGCCGCCGACGGTTCGCTCGAGCTGCTCATGCGGAGCGCCACCGGCTGGGAGCAGACGTTCTTCACGCTCGAGTCGTTCCGGGTCATCGTCGACCACCGCCCGAGCGACGTCGACGGCGAACCGGCCGAGATCGTCACCGAGGCCACCCTCAAGGTGCGCGTCGACGGCGAGCGGGTCATCGCCACCGCCGAGGGCAACGGTCCCGTGAACGCCCTCGACAACGCCCTGCGCCAGGCCATCGGCCACATCTACCCGGCGTTCGGTCGCCTGCACCTCACCGACTTCAAGGTGCGCGTCATCGACACGTCGAAGGCCACCGGAGCGGTCACCCGCGTGCTGATCGACTCCACCAACGGCGACCGGTCCTGGTCCACCATCGGCGTGAGCGAGAACATCATCGAGGCCTCCTGGGAGGCCCTCCTCGACTCGATCGTCTACGGCCTGCTCCACACCGCCGGCGACCCGGACTGACTCCCGCCGAGCGGAGCTCCACCTGCCCAGTGGGTGGCCGTGGTGTGCGAACGAGCCGGCTTGCCCAGTGGGCGGCGGAGGCCGGTAGTCACCCTCCGCTGCCCAGTGGGCGCCTGGAGTGCGTCGACCACCCGGATTGCCCAGTGGGTGGCTGGTGCTTGAACCTTTGTTGCCCAGTGGCGGCTGGTGCTTGAAACCTTGTTGCCCAGTGGGCGGTAGGGGAGCAGTTGCGACCCGCGTTGCCCAGTGGGCGTCGGGGGTGCGTTGACCTGGTTGCCCAGTGGACGTTGGTGCTGTGCTCGCTATCTCCGTTGCCCAGCGGGCGTTGACGCTGCACTCGCGACCACCTCTGCCCAGTGGCGCCGGCGGGGATGAGCTGGAGTGCGTCGGGGATCGCTTTCTCGGAATCGGGGGACGGCGACGTAGGATTCCCGGCGATGGCTGCTCCCGACTACGTCCCGCGCCCCAAGGCCCAGAAGGCCCGTGTGTACGAGTCGCCGCCGTGGAGCGGCGACTCCTGGTTGGCCGACCGCCCCGCCGACCTGGCCGCGGGCCAACCGCTCGGTCCCCGCATGGGCTACCCGGGCCCGGACCAGGGCTACGCCATCAAGCTGGCCCGCACGTTCGAGGGCAGCCTGGTGCTGACCGAGGGCGAGCACGAGGCCGACGCCCTCGCCGGTTGCACCGCCGTGTCCCTCAAGCGGGCGTCGCTGTTCGGTCGGGCTCCGGTGATCCACGACCTGCGCATCGCCTTCACCATCTGGGGCTTCCTCGCCGAGCCGGCGCCGGAACTGGTGAACCTGCGCAAGCCGCTGTTCGAGGAGGTGGCGAACCCGCACCACTACAGCGAGCTGCGCCGGATCGTCGACCTCGTCCCGATCGCCGTGCTCCGGCTCACCCCCGCCGAGGTCGCGCAGCAGGCCGCCACCGACTGGCGCAGCTTCTTCCGGCGCAAGTCCGCCGGCGCAGCCTGATCCTGGTCGGCTCACCGCTCGACCGCGCGCCCGCGTCGATATGGCCGGACCCCACTCGCAGGATCCCGACCGGACCGGAACCAGGTGCGCGCGCCCCTCGAAGGTGGCCCGATCCGTCGCCCGATCTCCCATCGACGGTCTGCGTCTCGATCCGCCGTCGGCCCGCCTGCCCGCCACCTGTTCCGCCCGCTGTCGGCCTGCCTGCCCGCCACCCGTTTCGCCCGCTGTCCGCCTGCCTGCCCGCTGACCGGTCCGCCGCCGACCGATCACCCACCCGACCCACCGGAGCGTCCCGATGACCTCACCCGCTGATCCCGCTGATCCCGCCCCTGCCGTGCGTGTCCGCTTCGCACCTTCACCGACGGGTTTCCTGCACGTCGGCGGTGCCCGATCGGCGCTTTTCAATTGGCTCTTCGCCCGCCACACCGGCGGCCAGATGCTGCTGCGCATCGAGGACACCGACACCGATCGCTCCAAGCCCGAGCTGACCCAGATGATCTTCGACACGCTCGGATGGCTGGGCATCGACTGGGACGCTGAGCCCGTGTACCAGTCGACCCGCGGCGAGCGCTACGCCGCCGCGGCGGACCAGCTGCTGGCCGGCGGTCGGGCCTATCGCTGCGACTGCACCCGCGACCAGATCGACGCCCGGGCGCAGGAGCGGGGCGGCAAGCCCGGCTACGACGGCTTCTGCCGCGATCGCGATGTGCAGCCCGGCGACGGTGTCGTCGTGCGCTTCCGCACCACCGACGACGGCGTCACGGCGTTCGACGACGTCATCCGGGGCGAGGTGGCGTTCCCGAACTCCGATCTCGAGGACTTCGTGGTCGTGCGGGCCAACGGTCAGGCCATGTTCCTGCTGGCCAACGCCGTCGACGACGCCGAGATGGGCATCACCCACGTGCTGCGGGGCGAGGACCTGCTCAACGTCACGCCCAAGGTGATCCAGCTGCGCCACGCGCTCGGCTTCGCCGAGGACCCGGTGTTCGCCCACCTGCCGCTCATCGTCGGCCCCGACCGCAAGAAGCTCTCGAAGCGCCACGGCGACACCGCCGTCGAGACGTACCAGGGCAACGGCTACCTCGCAGAGGCCCTGGCCAACTACCTCGCCACCCTCGGCTGGGGGGCACCCGACGATGTCGAGATCCGGCCGATGGCCGAGATCGTCGAGTTGTTCGAGCTGTCCAACGTCTCGAAGTCGGGCGCCATGTTCGACTTCAAGAAGCTCGACCACTTCAACGGCGAGTACATCCGCGGTCTGGCGAAGGAGGACTTCGTCGTCCGCTCGCAGCCCTGGCTCCTGCGCGACGACGTGCTGTGGCCCCCCGAGCGCTTCGATGCTGCGGTGTTCGACGCCATCGCCCCGCTGGTCCAGGAGCGGGTCAAGTCACTGGCCGAGGTGCCGGGCTACGTCGACTTCCTGTTCCTCGCCGATCCGGTCATCGACGAGAAGTCGTGGGAGAAGACGATGGTCAAGGGTCGCGAGACCGCCGTCGTGATGCTCGACGCGATGATCGACCGGTTCGCCACCTGCGACTGGACGCTGACCGGACTGGAGGACGCCCTCTTCGGCTTCGGCGACGCCCAGGGCATCAAGCGCGGCCAGGCCCAGGCGCCCATCCGCGTGGCCGTCACCGGCCGCACCGTCGGCCCGCCGCTCCTCGAGTCCCTCGAGCTCCTCGGCCGCGACGTCATCCTCGCCCGCGTGGGTGCCGCTCGCGCCGCCCTCTGAGTGCCCCCGCTCCTCGTCCCATCGCGCCGGTGGCCATGAGCCGCTCGGGACCTGACCTCGGCGATGGGTTCGGCCGGTGCCACCGCGATCGCGGTCGTCGGTGCCACGATGGGTTGTCGTGTTCCGCTTGATCCGCCGGGTCGTCGGGGGGCTGTTCGCCCTCGTCGTCCTGTACCTCACCGTGACCTTCGTGCAGGTGTGGTGGGCGTCGAACCAGGACGACCAGACGCCGGCCGCGGCGATCGTGGTGCTCGGCGCGGCGCAGTACAACGGCCAGCCGTCGCCGGTGCTCAAGGCCCGCCTCGACCACGCGGCGGGCCTCTACGACTCCGGGGTGGCGCCCACGATCATCGTCACGGGGGGCAAGCAGGAGGGCGACCGCGTCGGCGAGGGGTACGCCAGCTACGACTACCTCCGTGACCAGGGCATCCCCGAATCGGCGCTGAAGGTGGAGGTCGAAGGTACCAACACCTACGAGCAGCTCTCCGCGTCGAAGGTCATCCTCGACGACCTGCAGGCCGGTTCGAGCATTGTCGTGGTGTCGAGCCCGTACCACTCGTTCCGGTCGACGGCGATCGCGAACGAGGTCGGGCTGGCGCCGCACGCCTCGCCGTCCGCGGAGTCGTCCTCGCTCTCGGCGCTCGGTCGCGAGACCGTCGCCTCGTCGGTCGGGCGAATCGTGTCCTTCCGCCGCCTCGCCAACTGGATGAACTGACCCCCGGGCAGCGGCCCGCGCCGTTCGGGTGGTTCCGGTTTCCGCCCGGCTGGGCGCGTTGACTACGATGCCCTCTGCCAACCGCTTGGCGGCGACGTCGGTGGTGGGTCCAACACCCTTCGGGGGTGGTGTAACTGGCAACACAGGAGTTTCTGGTACTTCATTTGGGGGTTCGATTCCTCCCCCCCGAGCACGTTCGACAGCCCGCTCCTCCGGTCTCCCGGCGGCGGCGGGCTGTTGTCGTTCCCGGGCCGATGCGGGCTCCCGGCCCGATCACCCGAGGGGCCGGGTCGGTCGCGTCGGTGGAGGAACCGACGGGCGATGTCGTCCCACCTGGCGCCACAGCACATGTGGTGGCGCCATGATGGCGCTAGACTGGGACGGTGCCGAGCATCCAGGTCAAAGACGTTCCGCCCGATGTCCACGCCGTCCTCCGTCGCCGCGCCGCGGCAGCGGGCCAGTCGCTGCAGGAGTACCTGCTCGCCCGCTTGGTCGCAGAGGCGGAGCTGCCGACGATCGACGAGGTGCTGGACCGAGCGGGGGCCCGGGCCGGCGGGCGAGTCGATTTTCGGACCGTCGTCGAAGCGATCCACCTCGATCGCACGACGCATTGATCGTCGTCGATGCCAGCGTGATCGCGACGGCACTGGCCGATGACGGGTCCGATGGCGATCACGCCCGTGCCCGACTGCGCGGCGAACGGCTCGTCGCTCCCGAGCTGCTCGACCTCGAGGTGATCTCGGCGTGGCGCCGCCTGGTCGGTGCTGGCGTCCTCGATCTGCGCCGTGCCGAGCTCGCCCTGGTGGATCTCGGCGCACTGCGCGTCGAGCGGATCACCCATCGGTGCCTCCTGCCCCGGTGCTGGGAGCTGCGCGGCAACCTCACGGTCTACGACGCGACCTACGTCGCCGCCGCTGAGCTCCTCGACGCGATCCTGCTCACCGCCGATGCTCGGATCGCCGATGCCCCCGGGCCCCGATGCGCGGTCGAGGTCCTGGGTTCGAGTCAACGGTGATCGAGGGCCGGATCGCTTCGATCTGGCGACCCCCGCCTCCGATCGAGTCGTGCTCGGTCGTGCCCGCTGATCGGCAATCGGACCGCGCTCGGCGGGCAGCGGCGCGACGATGGGGGATGGCTGGTGAGCAGGTGCTCTATGAAGCGATCGGTCGGTCGTACTCGAGCACCCGGCAGGAGGACCCCCGCATCGCCGCCCAGGTGGTGGCTGCGCTCGGTGATGCCACGACGATCGTGAACGTCGGTGCCGGCACCGGGAACTACGAGCCGCCCGATCTCCGGGTCGTGGCGGTGGAGCCGTCGTGGGCGATGATCGGTCAGCGCGCCGACCACCGGACCCCGCTCGTCGTCAACGGGGTGGGCGAGGCGCTCCCGTTCGCCGACGGGACCTTCGACGCTGCGCTCGCGGTGCTCACCATCCACCACTGGAGCGACCTGGCCCGCGGTCTCGCCGAGCTCCGGCGGGTCGCCCGCCGCCAGGTCGTCTTCTTCTTCGAGCCGCTGGCGACCCACGGGTTCTGGGCCCTCGACTACTTCCCCGAGGCACTGGCGCTGGCCTCGGAGCAACAGGCGCCGGGTGAGGCGGATCTGCGGGGCCACCTCGACGTGCGCGAGGTCCACCGGGTGGCCGTGCCGCCCGACTGCACCGACGGCTTCGGCGCCGCCTACTGGTGCCGGCCCGAGGCGTACCTGGACCCCGACGTGCAGGCCGGCATGTCCTGGCTGGCCCAGCTGTCCGAGGCCGACCGGGCCCGAGGGTCAGAGCGGCTGGCGCGGGATCTCGCGTCGGGGGAGTGGGAGCGGCGCAACGGTCACCTGCGAACCCTGGCCGACTTCGACGGCGGCTACCGGATCGTCATGGCGGGCGCCTGAACCACCTCGCGGGTCGAGTGTCGGGGCGTCGGCGCGAGCGGCCGGAGGGTCGTTGCGTGACCGATGTGACGACGATCCCGCTTGGGATGGTGCGCAGGCGCGCGGCTATGCTGCTCCAGCCCTGCCCCGTTCTTCTAGCGGCCTAGGAATCCGGCTTCTCATGCCGGCAGCACGGGTTCGAATCCCGTAAGGTGTACCACGAAAGGCCAGGACCACCGGTCCTGGCCTTCGTCGTCTCCGGCCCGATCTGGCGATGACCGGACTGCTCCGGGCGGCCATCGTCGGTCAGACTGGGGCCATGACGGCTCTCGATGATGCGACGGTCAGTGCCCGGGCTCGACGGCTGGCGGGGGCGATCGAGCCGTTCGCGGGCCAGGTGTACTTCGCGCGGGAGTGCCACGAGAACTACGAGCGGCTGGGGTTCTCGGCCAGCCCCGGTGAGGCGAACGGGGTGGCGCTGCCCGACGGGCCGGCGTACTTCACCAGTCGGGGTTCGATCCTCGGGCAGGTCCCGGGCGAGGTCGTGGCGTCGGCGTTCGCGGTGTTCAACCCGGC